>Ga0315912_10001826_pt1 | contig 24398 bp, 23 predicted proteins | sample VfabasoilMG_FD_204469 | JGI IMG/M metagenome (GOLD analysis project Ga0315912, IMG submission 204469) | Garden soil microbial communities collected in Santa Monica, California, United States - V. faba soil | ecosystem: Environmental > Terrestrial > Soil > Garden | place: USA: California... | reverse complement strand
GCAAAAATCTGGGCCTAATTCGACCTGGGCGGCCAGCCCATCTCTTTCATCCCGATCTCGGCCCAAATCTTAAAATCGTTTTGAGCGACTACGATCGCGCAGGGCAAGCCCAGTCGGTGCCAAAACGGGAGCGGGTCAAACTGAGCTTGGCGCGCCAAAAAAAGCGTGAGCGCCGTGCCATGGGTCACAATCCCTAGAGTTTGCGTTGGATAAGTTTGTAGCGCAGACGTAATCGCCTGCGAAAACCGCGCATACACTTGCTCGGCGGTTTCTTCCCCAAAGACTAACTCTGTGGGATGCGTGAAAAATCGCGTCGCCGCTAATTCAAAGTCAATGGCGCTGAGCCAGCCGATGCTGTCACGCCGATGTTCGTGCAGGCCATTCCCGATCGCCCACGGGCACCCCAAGCGCTCCGCCATAAGCGTGCCGGTCTCGATAGCCTTTGGTTCATCACTCGTGAGCAAGTGGGTGAGGCTATAAGGCGCGAGTTGCTCAGCAAGCACCACACACCGTGCTTGCCCTTCCGTCGAAAGCGTCCACGTCCGAGCGGGCCGAGTTGGGTCTTTGGCAGGAGCCGAGTGCCGGATGAAAACGAGCCGAGGGGCAGGAGGCAATACTCTCTCCGCTGGAGGGCGACTTAGCCCGGCGGGGGTTGGACGATTTTGAAGATCGCGCCTTTGGGGTCGGTGAGGGCGGCGATCCGGCCAAACGGCGAATCATCTACATGGCCCATCACCTTACCACCGTGCTGAGTGACGACTGCTACGGTTTCGTCCGCATTGGCGACCGAGAAATAATTGACCCAATGTGAACGCATGTTCCCCCATGCAGGGTCAATCTGCATAATGCCGCCCAACATCTTTTCGCCATGTTTAAGCACATAATACTCTAGGCCGCCGGGCATCGGGTCAGCAGTAGCGGATAACAGAGTGGCGTAGAAATCACGCGCTTGTTTGGCATTCGGGGAATAGAGTTCGTACCAGGTCGTCGAACCCGGCTCATCCGTCACCTCCGAACCAATGTGTTGCCCTGCCTTCCAAAAACCAAATGGAGCGCCCGTCGGGTCGGCGCAGATCGCCATACTGCCAAATTCGCCAACGGCGATAACGGGCGACAGCCCCTTGGCCCCCAACTCTACGGCTCGGGCGACATCGGCCTCGAGGTGTTCTGAGGCGAAATACAAGCCCCAGACAGCTGGCATGGGTGGGGTGTTGGGCTGAGGCCCAGTCAGGCCCGCCGCCGCTTGTTGGCCGAGGCGCGCTGTAGTGTAGCCGCCAAATTCTGGGGCTCCAATCTCATATTCCCAACCAAAGACTGCCTGATAAAACTTGCGCGCAGCCTCAACTTCGGGCGTAACGAGTTCACTCCAAGTGGGCGTGCCAGCGGGTTTAGCTTGCGAGTAGGTGGTCATGCGTTCTCCTGTGTGTTTTATGCGATTTATAAGTCGTGAGCGTTTACACTGTGTCACGCTTAAAATAATAGAGTCGGTGTACAGTCACGTCAAGATAGCGATTAGCGATCCACCTCTACTGTCCGCCGTTGTCGGTTGCTCTCTAGCGCCAACTCGATCAAACGGATCGTGTGGTGCGCTTGTTCCGGCTTGACGATCAGTTCGGCCTGCCCGGTGATAGCGTCCGCGACGTTTTGGTAGAAGGCTGGATAACACCCCGCTAGAGTCTCAATCTGCCCCTCGAAATGCAATCCATTGAATTGGGTATTGAGGCGGCCCCACTGCGCTTGGGGTTCAAGACCCCAATTGGTTTCAGAGGGCGAGCGACCTTGTTTGAGCGCCTCTTCTTGTGGGTCAAGACCATATTTGACGAAACTGCCCGCGGTACCATGCAACGTGAAACGCGGGCCGGGTTCGCGCACCAGCATCCCCGCCTTGAGGGTCACTTTGAGATCGGGGTAATGAAAGATCAACTCGAAATTATCGTCGGCTTGTGCGCCCACCCGTTGGGTGCGAATATCGGCGGTGAGTGCCTGGGGCAGGCCAAACAACACTTGCGCTTGGTCTATGAGATGCGCGCCGAGGTCAAACAAAATCCCACTGCCCGCCTGCGCGGCCTCACGCCAAGCGCCCGTCTTGAGCGCCGGGCGGAAGCGGTCATAATGCGCCTCGTATTCCACCAACTGCCCTAAATAATTACCTTCAATAATTTTTCTGACGGTCAAAAAATCGTTATCCCAACGGCGATTGTGATGCACGCTTAATACGCGATTCTTTTGTTGCGCGAGGTCAATGAGTTGTTGCGCCTCGGCTGAGGTCGTCGTGAATGGCTTCTCCACAACAACATGCTTGTTAGCCAGCAGGGCTTGGCGGGCGAGGTCGAAGTGCGAGGGGTTGGGAGTAGTGATCACCACCAAGTCAATGGTTGGATCTTGCCACACGGCAGTCGCCTCGCGCACGATCTCGGCCGCGGGATAACGCTGGCGCGCTTCGTCACCGCTCCGCTCGACAATGGTTTTAAGCCGTAACGTGGGAACAGATTGAATGACTGGCAGATGAAACACGCGCGCGGCCATGCCAAAGCCGATGACGCTAACGTTGAGCGTGGAGGGCATGTTTACCCTCCCACCTCCTTCAACACCCCCACAATCTCATCTTCTTCCTCTTGTTGCGCGCGGAAATAATCGGCCATGAAGGGCGAACGGCGCAAACGCACGGTCATCGGTGCCACTGCGCGAATGTCAGCGACGGTGGTGGTGGTACGAGCATCGGCGGCGGCATAGGCGCGCGCGGCCTCAAACAACGTGATCTCGGCGCGCAACGAATCCACTTGCATCCGGCGCACGATCTCCAAGCCCAATTGTTCGGCCTCGGGTGTCAGCGTCACTTGCGGCAAGAGTTTGCGCGCGGTCTGAATCTCGTTCCGCGCCGCGATGGTCTGGTCAGCATAAACGGCGGCGACCGCGCGCGGATTGGTGAGATAAGCACGCACGCGGCGGTAGGCCTCTAAGCGTTCGGCGGAATCTTTGAGGCCGGGGACGATCAACCGCAAGCCAAAGCGATCCAAAATTTGCGGGCGTAGACGGCCCTCTTCTGGGTTCATCGAGCCGATCAACACAAACCGCGCGCGATAGGTGGCGGCGAGCGCCCCCCGGCGCACGGTATACAACCCTTGCGCGGCGGCGTCTAAGATCGCGTCCACGATCTCATCGGCGAGGAGATTCACTTCATCCACATAGAGCAAGTTTTGATCAGAATGCGCGAGGATGCCTTGTTGAATGTGCGCGCGTTTCTGCAACGCGGCGCGCTCGCTGATGCCGCCCACCACGTCATCCAACCGCGCGTTGAGTGGTAGTTCGACCAACCGCACCGGGTCGGAATAGGTAAGCGGCTTCCCCTCTTGATACTTCTGCCCGCAATCGGGGCAAACGGCATCCAGCCCGCCCGTCTCCACATCCTCCGGCAAACAGCCATAGCCCGAAGGGCAGGCCGACCGCTCGACAAACGGCACGAGGTCAGCCAGGCTCCGCACGGCGGTGGTCTTGCCCGTGCCGCGCGGGCCGATGAGCAAGACGCCGTTGATCGCCGGATTGATGAGCGCCATGAGCAGGGCCGTCTTCATCTCGGGCTGACCGATGAGCGCCATAAACGGATAGGCGAATTGTTCGGTGATGGCGCGCGGCTCGGAGCTCTTCACGTCCAAGATCGGCTTGGCGGAGACCTGTTCGAGCAATTCCATAAGGGAGGAAGTCTGAGGCATGGTTTACCGTTGCGTCTCCTTCGCGCGTTGCGCCAACCGATAGGCTTGCCGCTCTTGGGCGGCGGCCCACTGTTGATGCTCGGCGGGTGTTTCGAGGGTGAGCGGTGGCACAGGGGCGGGCCGGCCGTTATCGCCTAGCGCCACATAAACAAAATAGGCGGTGTTGGTGTGCGTCTTTTCGCCGGTGAGTAAATTTTGCGCGTCCACTTCGACGCGCACTTCCAAGGAAGACCGCCCGACATAGGTCAGTTCGGCGGCGAGGGTGACGAGATACCCCAACCGGATCGGCTCGCGAAACAACACCTGATCCACCGCCACCGTCACGCACGGACGTTGGGCGTGCCGAATAGCCGCCGCCGCTCCGGCCTCATCCATTAACTTCATGATGATACCGCCATGCACGTTGCCGTAGAGGTTGGCATCGGTGGGTTGCATCAGTTGCGCCAACGTGACGCGCGACGCGCGCACCGGCTTGGCTTCCAGCGTCATCGTTAGTCCATATCCTGCGCCAGTGGGTTGGCGTCAAGCGTGTACAACCGCTCTGGCATTTCGTCGAGCACATCTACTGTGTCGTAGTTAAGTTCCGACATCAACGGTGGCAAGGCGACCGAGGCGGGCATCTTCATCTTATCCGGGCGGGGCGGCGATTTTTGGCGGGGTGGCAGATCAGATACGTCGCGCTTACGCAGGATGCGAAAGTCACGCGCGAGCCAACCCACATATTCGCCCGAGACGGTATAGACGTTTCCCGTTCGGTCGAGCCAACCAATCCATTCCCCTTGCCTATTGTACAGATAGGCGTCTACTAAGAGCGCGGCCCAATCGCCAGCGGTGGTGTAAATTGGAAAATATGCCATTGAACAATGTTCCTCCAAGAAGTGGATTATAGGCCAAGTGATAGCGATTTCCTACTTAACTGGACTTACGCATACCATGCTTGAGACTTCGGAAGTGGGCGCAAAACTCGCCGAAGTATCTAGGCTACGTGCGCCCACTTCCGAAGTCTGGCGTAAGTCCAGCTTAATTTTATTTTAGCTTTGTAAGGACCGGCCGCCCTTACGAAAGGCGCTGATAGGTTCTAAGCAACTGCTGGGCTGAAGTAGCCCAACTAAATTGTCGCGCGCGCTCCGCACCACGCGCGGTGAGCGTCGCGCGGAGGGCCTCGTCGCTGAGGGCGCGGTGTAACGCTTCGGCTAAGGCGGTAACGTCCGTCGGGGCGACCGACAACGCCGCGTCGCCCGCTACTTCGGGCAGACACGAGACATTGGAGGTGACGACCGGTGTGCCGCACGCCATCGCTTCCAAAATCGGCAGGCCGAAGCCTTCATAAAGCGATGGATAGGCCAACACCCGCGCCGCCGAATATAGGGCAGGCAGATCGGCATCCTCGACAAAGCCGGGGAAGACTACGCGCGTTTGCAACTGCAGGCGCTCCACCTCAGCGAAGATCGACTCGTAGAGCCAGCCCCGTCCACCCGCCAGCACCAGTTTCACCTCGCGGTCAGGCAATTGCGCCAAGGCTTGAATGAGGCGCGCAAAATTTTTGCGGGGTTGTAGGGTGCCAACGGCTAAGATGAACGGCTCCGAGCCGAGGCGATATTTGACGCGCACTTGACGCAGTGCTGTTTCGTCAGTGATCGGGCGAAATGTGTCATTGACGCCGCTATACAAGACTGAGATTTTTTCAGACGGCGCGTGATACAGTTCGATCAGATCGTCGTGCGTGCTAACCGAGTCGGCCAAAATGTGATCGGCGTGCGCCACTGAGCGTGGCACCACGCGCTCCAGATACTGCCGCAATTCGGGTGTCGCCGATTCCGGATCGCGCCGAAACGTTAGGTCATGCACCGTCAACACCGTGCGCGTGCCCACCGAGACGGGCGGCAAAGTGAAGTCGGGCGAGTGGAAGAGATCGATCTGGCCCGTGAGCCAGTTCACTGGTAGTGGCACTTGCGCGCGATGCCACAGGCGCGCGAACCACACATCTTCAATTGGAATAGCGCGCAGACGAAAATTGGCGGGGAGCGGGGGCAGGGGATGTGGGCGAGCGCGGGAGGTGATCAGCAACTGATAGTCGTTCGTCTGATCAAGTTCGGCTAAGGCGCGCAAGAGTTCGCGCACATAGCGCCCGATCCCCCCACCCTGGCGCACGGCGGCGGTGACATCGAGCCCGACGCGCATTAGGCTGGTTTTACCAACGCGCGCCGGATATGTTCAACCAGAACGTGAGTGTCTACTGGTTTGGTGAGGAAAAGGTTGGCCCCGGCGGATTGGGTCTCTTGCCGGCTTTGGTGATCGGCGCGCGCAGTGAGGACGATGACGGGCAAGGGACGAGTGATTTCGTTGGAACGCAATTGCCGCAAAATGGCGAAGCCGTTAATGTCGGGCATCATCAGGTCGAGGATGATCGCGGCGGGGGTATTCGTCGTCAGCCACGCCAGCGCCTCTGTACCGGAAAAGACCGCGTGCGCGGCGAGGTCGGCGTGATTCAACGCCACTTCCATCATCCGCGCGAGTTGCTCATCGTCATCCACGATCAAAATGAGGGGGCGCGTGTTATTTGACATCGTTGTAAGTCCAATAGCGATTGATCACAAAGTTCCATAACAACACGGTGGTCACAGCCGTCGCGAGCGTGGCGTACTTAGCCAGCGTTTCCGGCGTAGTGGCGATCAGTCGTTGCGCCTCGGCGAGGCGTTGGTAAAGCGGCAAGGCGATGGTGAAGACCACACTGCGGATAGCAAAGCCCGCTGTGTTGACCACAAAAAACTGCCCCAGTTGTTGCCCCAGCGGCTTACTCCGGCTATCGGGGTAAGTCCAGTAGCGATTCCAAATAAAGTTGCTGATGACGGCGGCGATGAAAGATAGCGTTTGCGCCAGCATGACCGGCCAATTCAAGACCACCCCGAGCAACGAGAACACACCGGAGTCAACCACGAAACCTATGGCGCCTACGATGAGAAATTTTACGAAGCGCGTGCCTTCTTTACGGTTGTTTTGAGCGAGTTCGAGGAGACGGGTCACGAAAATCCCTTTGAAAAAAGTAGAGCCTTATTTTAGCGCAGTTAATTTTAACCGTTCACCTTACGCGATGTCACTGCGAGCCGCGCCTTTTAGCGGCGAAGCAGTCTCCCGCCTATGAGGAGACTGCTTCACTCGCAAAATACGCTCGTTCGCAGTGACAGTTACAAGCACGCTCAATATGCCCAGTTCGGTCGCCAGCAATAGGTCAATGTTATTGACATGCAAATTATCTACGATCTGGTGCGTGAGCAGATGTGCCCACACGCCGAGCAAGCCGAGGGCTAAGGCGCGTTGGTAGCCGGTGGCGTGGCGCAAGGCCGCGAACGTCAGGCCAAGCGCCGTCGCCCACACGCTGAGATAGGCCAATAGGCCAAACAGCCCCGTTTCGGCCCACGTGTGCAAATAGATATTGTGGGCGTGGCCCAAATGAAACGACCAGTTGATCAGGCTAAAGTCCGGGTAGCGGGCGATGTAATTGCCGAGACCCACCCCCAACCATGGATAGGCGCGAATCATCTCACTCGCGGCTTGCCAATGCGCTAACCGCTCGACAATTGCAAAGTTCGCATCGGTGATACTGACGCCGCGCACATCTACTACATTGAGGAAGTCGGTGACGTTGGCAAAGCGGGCGACGATGCTCGCCGGTAGCAAGCCGCTCGCGGCCAAAGCCCCCCCTCCAACGAGAAGCAACATACCTAATCCAACACCCCATTGCCAGCGCGTCGGGAAAAATACAAGCATCACACCCAAAGCCGCCACCGCGCCGAGCCAGGCACCCCGCGAAAAAGAAACATAGAGGCCAAGGAGGATAAAGAGAGAGGCGAGAAATGAGAAAAGTGGAAAGAGAAGCGAGAAGAGAGAAGAGGGTCTGAGTGAGCGTTTAATCTGTTCGAGGGCAATAGCAAAGGGGATCGGCCAGATGAGGCCGAGGTAGCCCGCATACGGGTTGGGTTGTTCAAACGAGCCGTACGCCCGATAGTAGCCTTCTGCGATTTGGAAGCTCTCTGGGCCGAGGCCGCGCCAACCATATTGCCACAACCCTGCTCCGGCTTGGGCAAGGCCCGCCATGACAATCAGGCCGATGAGCCATACTAATCGCCCGCGCTGTGCTTCAGAATAGACGATGATCAACACGAGGATCACTTCCAGCCATTTGATCGCTTCATTGATGCCATCTTCCCACGCTGGCGCGCCCAACAGTGACAGCAAACCCACCCAGAGATACAGGCTGAGCGGCACGAGCAGGACCAAGCGCGGGATGACGATCTCGCGACGAATGGCGCACCGCGCCAACCAACCCAAGAGGGCGATGGCAAAAAAAATCTGGCCGAGGTCATAGGTCACGCCCGCGTAACCCAGCGCCGCGAGCAAGGCACGGGTTGGGCCGAATGCCAGCGCACACCCCACCGCAAAAGCTGGTTCCCAAATCGCGATGGCGAACAACACCCCGCCCCCAAGGAGGAGGGCGCTATACGGCCATGGGCCAACGGCGATAAACACGCCGAGGCTGAGGGCGAGCAGACTCCATCCCCAACGAAAGTGATGCGGGAGGAGGGCTGGGGAGGCGTAAGTCATCAGCCTCACATCACCTTCCGAAAATGATCAATCGTCAGGCGCAAGCCGTCTTCAATATCCACCTTAGGCTCCCAGCCCAAGATCGTTTGCGCGCGGGTGATGTCCGGGCGACGCGTTTGTGGGTCACCTTGAATGCGTTTGTCCTCGTAAGCGATCCCAGCCTGATTGCCCGTAATCTTGTTAATCAGTTGCGCGAAGTCGAGGATGCTCATCTCGTGCGGGTTGCCTAAGTTGACAGGCAAATGTTCCTCAGATTGCAGGAGGCGATAAATTCCTTCAACGAGATCGGCGACATAGCAAAAACTGCGCGTCTGTGCGCCATCGCCGTACACGGTGAGAGCACGGCCACGTAAGGCTTGGGGGATGAAATTGGGCACCACGCGCCCGTCTTCTAACCGCATGCGCGGGCCGTAGGTGTTGAAGATGCGCACAATGCGCGTGTTGACGCCGTGATAGCGGTGATAGGCCATCGTCATCGCCTCGGCAAACCGCTTGGCTTCATCGTAGACCCCGCGCGGGCCGATCGGGTCTACATTACCCGCATAAGTTTCCACTTGGGGGTGAACCAGCGGATCACCATAGACTTCTGAGGTCGAGGCGATTAGGAACTTCGCGCCTTTGTCCTTGGCGAGGCCGAGCGCCTTGTGTGTGCCGAGCGCGCCGACCTTGAGTGTTTGGATCGGCCATTTGAGATAGTCTATCGGGCTGGCGGGCGAAGCAAAGTGCAACACGGCGTCCACCGGGCCAGCGACATAGATAAAATTCGTGACATCATGCTTGATAAATTGAAAACGCTCATGGCCGGCCAAGTGTTCGATGTTGCGGATATTGCCAGTGAGCAAGTTGTCCATCGCGATCACATGATGCCCTTCGGCGAGGAAGCGATCGCATAAGTGGGAACCGATGAACCCGGCTCCGCCGGTGATGAGGAGGCGCATGCAAAGAATCCTTATGAACTATGGGGTGTGGATTAGCTCAGCAGAGGTTAGAAACTGAAACAGTCCAATCTACTGATGGTTTCGCCAGCACAGGGCAGGCCAACCATGAGGTGCAGGTAGGCATGGAACACAGTGAGCTTAAACTTCTGGAAGGGCTGGCTCGCGAAAAATTTTATCATTAAGCCATTGCGCCACCGCCAATGTCAGCACAAATGTATACGCCAAGTCCACGAGAAAGAACGAATTATCCACTAAGCCGTGCGCTAAGAAATTTGCCATCGAAGCCATCAGCCCCACACATAATGGGAGGGCGTCGGTGAGGACGGCCGGCGCGAGAGTCAAGCGACGATATAGGCGGAGGGTTAACCGCCAAAAGACAACTTGCAACCAGACCCCGCTGACCAAGCCTAATAGGCCGAGACGGCTTAGATAATCCAGCGCGATGTTGTGCGGGTGAGAGAGATTGGGCTCTTGCCACGCTTCGGGCAAAATATATTTACCGCGATATTGATACAAGAAATTATCTAGCCCCACGCCCAACCAAAAATGATCTAAAAACATATGATAGGCCGACTCCCACACCTTGAGGCGAAAGAAAGACGTGCCGGTGGCTGGGTTCAAGAGATCGGCAAAGCGCGGGATGCGGCTGAGCAACGGCAACGCCGCCAAACCAGCCACAGCACTGACGCCCACCACTGCCCAACCACGCCGCCCTTGCCAGCCAATGAGGATCACGGCCAACGCGGCGGGCAACCCTAAAAAGAGCGCGCCCTTAGAGAAGGAGAGGAGGAGCGCAAGGCTGAGCGGGAGGGAGGCGAGGAAGTAGAGGCGCGGGCGAGAGAGAAGAGAGAGGAGAGAAGCGGGAGGCGTGAAGACTTTGAGAATTGAAGCAAGCTTGAACACGACTAGGGAGAGGGTAATAGGTAGAACGCGGCCAAGATAGAGGGCAAGGTTGTTGGGCGAGCCATAGACACCCCGAATGCGCTCCACACCGCCTTCGGCAGTGATGAGGTACGAGCCGCTCACATATTGATACAGCCCAATGAACGCGACGACGACCGCGCCCAAGACCCAAAAATCTACGATGCGCCAGATCGCTTTGTCATCCAACGGGACGAGGCGGAGCAGGGCATAGAACAACAGGGGTTCGAGGATGACCACGCGCCACTCACGCCATGCGACGCCGGGGAAGTCGGCCATGAACGCGCTAAGGGCGGCAGTAACACCTAAGAAGACGAGCGGGAGGTTAAAGGAGGCCGAGGGCCAGCGTAAGGCGGCGCGCGTCTCAGAGTGTGGGTTGAGGAGGGTCACTAACCACGCCATCAACGTAAGCAAGGTCGTGATCTCGATCAGTGAAAAGCCGCGTTCCCACAAGGGGCGCGGTTGCAAATAGAATGGGATGAAGAACGCGCAAAAGGTGAGAGCGAGGTCAAGCCGCAGATAGAAGAGGGCGAACAACACCACCAACGCCACCAACGCGAGCAACAACGAGGGCGAGAAATAAAACACGCCCGCCGTAAGCGCGGTGAGCGCAATGGGCAAGTTATCACCAGAACGGCGCGAGAGGATCGTGAGTTCTTCGCCCCATGTAAGCCAAGTGGCGAGGTAGAGCAAGCCGCCCACTACCGCCGTTACGCCCACTTGCCCCCACGCGCCCAAACGTTGCCACACGGCGCGTATGCGTTGCCCAACCGTCGGCCACTCGAGGCCACGTCCGAAATACCAGAGGCCGAAAGCACTGATTACTAAGACGAAAGCCGTGCCGGCCAAGGTCAAAACAAACTGTTGATCAGGAAAAGCACGTCCGACTGAAAACCCAACCAACGCCCATTGATCCCAGCCGCGTTCAGGCGAGATGACTGCGACATGCTCGGCCTCCGGCGCGAGGCCCGAGGCGACTGGCACGCTCACCACTTCGGGCATGAGTTCGGGTGCGGTGAGGATGAGATACGCACCGCGCTCATCGCGGGGCAACAAGTTGGCGGGCTGACCATCTATCTCAACGTATAAGTGCGCGCGATAATCGGCGCGTCGCACGCGCAAGGCCAAATCGGAACCACGAAAGGTGAGCTGGATTTGCGCGGCTTCATAGTTCTCTGGGATGTCCGCGCCGAGTTCCGAAAATTCCCATGCGCCAAGATAGCGCAACGCCGGGTGATCGGCGGCGTAGTTGCCGGGCGGCGCGGCCACATCAGGCGCGGCGAGACTGTGCAGAAGCAGACTGGGTTGACCGGTCGGGTCTACTAAGGCGAAGCCCCACTGGGGTTGCTCGGAGGATAACGCTGGAAATTGATACGCCTCCAGCGCCAATGGCCCAGCCCATGGCCATTCGGTTTGCGCGCGTTGATAGGCGGCGAGGGTGTTATCCCGTTGGCCCTCGGCAATGGTCATACCCCATGGCGAGACGCGCGTGTTCCAGCCAAAGTTGCTCGCCCACAACAATTTGTGCGCGTCGCCGTTCTGTTCCATCACCTGCCGCAGTAAAACGAAGCGCGAGAAATTTAAAATTTGCGGGTCAGCCAACCGATCAGTAGCGTCGGTGTAAAAGCCATAGGGCTTGCCAGCGGCGGCGTCAAAATAGTGTTGCGCACCGAGGTCATACAGTTGTTGCAAGTAGATCAGATCGCTGAGGTTATCGGGGCCGGTCTCGACCGTGGGCGCAAGCGCGGCGGATAACACGGTGGCGTGGTCATCGGCGGCATGGAGGGCTGTGTAAGCCGCCTGCAACAAAGCGGCGTAACTCGTCGCTGAAGGCGCTTGACCACCCCACCCCGATAGCAAGTTTGGTTCGTCCCATACCTGATAAACATCTATGTGATCGGCGTAGTGCCCGGCAAAGGCGGAAGCGAACGCGGCGAGATCGGCCGAAGCGCGAGGCGGGGTGCTGGGCTCACTGTCCGCAGGGCGCGCCCAGTCGGGGGCGAAGTTGAGGACGGCGATCAGTTTTTTGTGATGTGCTATCGCCGCGTTGACGATCCGATCCGATTGCGCCCATTGATATTGACCGCGCTCCGGTTCGATCTCGGCCCAGACAAACGTTTGGCGCAACCACTCGAACGGCGTAAGGTGGTTGAAGACGGGTTCAAGGTCGGCGTAATGCTCAAGCGCGACGTTCACCGCTAACCCGCTGGGGCGTGGATCAAGCGCGGAGTCGGGCAAGCCGTTGACTGCGCCAAATGTCTGTTGCGCGTGCTGATGCCAGACCGCACCCAACGCCAGCGGGCTAGCGAGCAAGGCGAGGAGGCTGAGGAGGAATGGGAGGCGGCGGGTCATGCGTGATCGAGGTAGGTTGTACTAAAGGTGCAAGGCGCGAACACATATGTCATGAATTGGGATATTAGAGATGAGCTGTTTTGTTAGCCATAACACCTCCTATCGTAAGGCAAGAAGTTTGCTTTTAAGGTAATCGCACATCAGGCAGTAGCCAAACAAGTCCATCAATCCGCATACCTTGTGTATCCAATACAAAGTAAACCGTTTTGTCTGAGCGATTTGCGAGATAAAGACCATCTCTGTTTTGCCGATGGGAAGCGAATAAAATCCATTGTCCATCGGGTGACCAGAGAGGGATGCCACTACCTCCCCCAGGAGAAGATAAGTTGTAAGTATTGCCACCTTGAATATCAATTGCGAATACATTAGATTCTCCCCCCTCAATTTGAATTGCGCTAACAGTCAAGTATTGACCATCTGGCGACCAAGTCGGCGGGCTGATATAGTATGCTTTGGTGATCAAACTTTTTAGTGCCAGACTCCTAACTTCAACTAGAAACAAAGTTTGCAATCTAGCGTTGGGAACAAAAGCTAGGCTTTGTCCATCAGGCGCCCAAGCTATTTCAATTGGATAAGCATGAGACTCATTAATAGGAATCTCAGTGACCTCATGTGAAATTAAATCAAAGAGGAATAAACGAGCAGATGAGGAAACAGCAATATAACGGTTATTGGGTGACCAGGCCAATCCATCTATTACACCCGAGATGTCAGGGATAAGTTTGGATGGCGGCGAATCACCCAAATGTGCAATGTAAACGTTGCTGGATTGAATAGCACCACTAGAAGATAAGGTATATCCTACATAAGCTATCGCCTGATTATCAGGCGACCAGGTGAAGGCTGTGCGACCAGTTCCGTTTAGATGTTTTAGCAAGCCATCAGTTAGGACATAGATATAAGAGGCATCGCCCCTTCCACCATCATAGGCAATGATTCCATTGCCATCAGTATCTTCTAAAGTAGCGACGAAGGCTAATCGCTTACTATCTGGTGAGGCGACAAGGCGATAAGTGGCAGTTAATGTGTTCAAGACAGGCTCAATATGCCACTTGTCTTCCAATGTCGCGCCAGGTTCGGCAACATATAAATTAGATGGGAGTGGTGGGCCTTCTTCAAAGGTAATCGTAAAGTCAGGAATGCCCAAAAAAGCAATTCGCCCACTGACAGGTTGCGGTGTCGCGCTAGCAGTGGGCGAAGGCAACGCAGTTGTAGTGAAAGTGGACTTAGGTAGAAGGGAGGGCATAAACGTTAGCGAAAACGTTTTCGTTGGAGGCGCGACAGCCGGGGTGGCATTCAATTGGCAAGAGGTCAGAAAAATAATCAAAACCCCTAATGACCATTTTGGGAGGTGCATCATACACTCAGTTTAGAACCCCGCCCTAATGATACAAATGCGGTCCATGCCAGAGGAGCAACATCACCCCCAAGGCAATCCCGATCAAGATCAACCCGATCTTAAACCAGTCAATCGGGCGCTCGCCGCCGACTTTGCCCGTTTCGCCATTGATCAGCGCATGATACAGCTTGCCCTGATACATATAGGTCGCGACCCACACGGGGAGTAACACCAATTTGTAGGTGCGTTGCAAAATCCGCACGTCCTCGGTGAACAGCCGCGCGCGTTGGGCGAGGTGGCGTTTTTCGGCGGCGCGCACGGCGCGGTCGCGCATGACCTGATGCGCTTCCACCGTCGCATCGGCGAGGGGAGTCTGATAAACCTGAGCGCTCCACCCCGCCAAAATTTCGGGCTGATAGGCGACGAGGCCCTTTAAATTAAAGGGCAACATGCCCTGGACGACTTTCGGCGGCACACTGTGCGCGGCGTAGATCAGGAGATCATCCACGTCATATTCAAACCACCACTGGCTCAGCCGCTGTTCGCCTCCGATTTGGAAGGAGCGCGTGATCCGTTCGGTGCTTGAAAACCTCCCCGCTTGGGACACACGCCGACAAGCCACTTGAACACACCCATCAAATGTCCAAAAAGGTAAGTAGATGGCGTGAAAGCCGCGCGAATAAGAGATCTGTGTGGCATTGCTGGGGAGAAACCAGCCGCTGGCTAACCAGCGGCGCCACTTTTCGCGCGCTTGGCCTTCTTTTAGCACGAAGAGACCAATGGCGGTTGGCTCGGTGAGGCCGGGGGTGAGGGGCTGGGTGAGGACTTTGGGTGAGGCACAAAACGGGCAGAGGGTGGCCGTTTGATCCGCCGGGACAAGGGTGGTCGCGCCGCAATTTTGACAGAGCAATTGTCCCGCCATCATCGCCCAACTCCCCGCGCCTGATCGCATCAGCGCCACGGTGAGGGGCTGTTCGGCCTCGCCCGCATTGGGCAAGGCCAACGGCTCGCCATAGCCACAATGAATGCACTGCAACTCGCCGTGGTCGGGGTCAAAGTGCATCCGCCCGCCACAACGGGGGCAATTGAAGGCGCGGATCTGGGCGGTGACGGGATCAATCGGCGCGGCGTTAAGGCGGTTGAGCAGGAGTTGAGCGGCGGGATGCCCCGGCGTGATGCTCAAGACTTTTTCAAAGTAACGCCGTTTGGCCTCGTCGTCATCGGAGACCGCCGCCATCCACATCCACACGCGCGGGTTGTTTTTATCAATCCGCGCGGCGAATTGCAACTTCTGTTGCGCTGCGTCGTTTTCGCCCGCGCGCGCGTGGGCAATGGCTTGGGCGAGGAGGTCTTGGGGGTTAAGAAACATTTTCGCTTCGTCAGTAATTGATCAGGATCGGTGTTTCGCCAGCTTGGGGTCAAGGCGTAGCGCGCTGGCGTAATCGGCCTCTGAGCCAGACACATTCCCTTGCGCTTTGCGAGCGACGGCCCGGTTGAAATACGCGCCAGCGGAGTCAGGCTTCAATTGCAACATGTGTGAATAATCGGCTTCCGCCTGCGGCCAATGTCCGAGCGCGAGATGGGCGTTGCCGCGGTTGAAGAAAAAGGCCGCCTCGGCCGACGCACGACGGATCGCTTGATCATAATCCACCAGCGCATTCTTAAAATCCTCTTTGGCCGCCAGACATGTCCCCCGATTATAGTAAGCCACCGCCATGTCGGGTGCCAGGCGAATGGCTTGGGTCAGGTCGGCGATGGCCTGATCGAACTTGCCGACTTTTTTCCATAGCGCCCCACGATTAACATAGATTTCTGCCAATTGCGGATCGAGCCGCAGCGCTTCTTCAAACGCATTCCAAGCGCGCTGGAAATCACCGTTCGCGGCTAAGCGCACCCCGCGCATCATCGCCATCTCGGCTGGGGTTTGCGGCTCAGGCCCTTGGTCGGCGGCCTCCACCAAGGTTTGGAGGATTTTGCGTGCCATGTCATCGCTCGGGTCGAGTTGAAGAGCGCGTTGCGCATCTACTTTCGCTCGAGGCGTGTCACCCAAGTTAACATGCAATACCGCTCGGAGCCGATAAGCCTGTGAAAAATTGGGTTGGTGCCGAATGGCTTGACTAATATCCTTTAGCGCAGGCTCAAATTCTTTCCGCTCGTAGCGCAGTTCGGCGCAATGATAGTAAGCGATAAAGTCGTTCGGGTTAAGCCGGAGCGCCTCGGTGAAGTCAGTCAGCGCACCGTCAATCTCCCCCAACATGCGGCGCGCAATCCCGCGATTGCAATGGTAATCAGGCTCCTGGGGGTTGCAACGAATGGCGGTCGTGAAGTCGGCCACTGCGCCAGCAAAATCCCCCAACACGTTGCGGGTCGTCCCTCGGTTGTAATAAACCGAACAGCGTTGGGGGTCTAATTGCGCCGCTCGATTATAGTCGGCTAGCGCCTGTTGGTACTTGCGCTGGCCATGATAGGCCGCACCGCGATTCTCATAAGCGGCTACCAAGTTGGCTTCTAAGCGGATCGCCTCCGTGTAATTTCGAATGGCTTCGTCAAGTTCGCCAGCTTGCATACACTGCACCCCCGCGTTGTAATAATCTGTGCTAGTTTTGCCTTTTCCAAAGATTTTATTGAACATGAGAGTCTCCCTGACGAGCGCAACTCAATCTGTCATTTCCCCCACGCTGGTCGGTCACTCAACCCATCGCCAGTAAGTTGTTGCGTGAGGCTCGTATCCAGCTCGACCAGCCACAAATTGCCTTCATAGATGACCGCCAACAAACGCCCATCCGCCGACCAATCGAACCGCGCGTTGGCGACCAGCCCGGGTTGGCCTTCGGCTGGGAAGATGAGGCGCGCGTTACTACCATCGCGATCCATTACACCCAAGCGATACCGGCTATTGGCAGAATTGCTCGGATCAATCGCTTGCAAAAACGCCACGCGAAAAGAAGTCTCACCATTGGGCGAAGTTTGCTCCGGCGAGGGGAGCGGGTTGGCGAACATCCCGGCGCGCGGCGCAAGTTCAAACCGCGCCCCCGTCAGCGTGGAGAGGCCAATAAGATCAAACGTGGCCGAATCTTCCGGCAGTTCCAACCCAGCGGGCGCGCCATGCAAGGGGGTGTAGAGGAAAGCCCCATCCGGCGACCACGTCAATTGTGGATACCACGCCCAATCGCCATGCGTGTTATACGCCACATAAGTCGTTAAATCTGAAACCGTCGGCGTGACGATAATGGGGGTGGCCCCCTCATTGGTGGGAGGCTCATAACGGATCAGGCCAACGGCATCGGTCCGTGCATAGGCAAACGACAGGCCATCGGGCGCAAAGGCAAAGCCGGTGCCCCACCACCCATAAACGCCGCCCGCCGACGAATCAAGCAGGCGGGTGGTGGTAAACACGATCTGCCGCGTGCGCGTCTCGTCCCACGCCTTGAGCCATAAGTCATTGTTGGCCTGCCAACCTGGAGCGCGGGCGATGCTCTCGGCGGTGGAAAAGGCAAACGTGCGCGGCGCGGTTGGTGACCATTCGGCATATAGCACGTTGCCGACTTGCGCGTCAATTGGTCGAGGGCGGGTGATGACTTCGCTCACGGGCAAAATCCACAATCCATTAAACCGCCCGGTGGCGGTCATCTGCCGCGTAAAGAGCAACCATTGCCCATCGGGCGAGAGCGTGAAAATCCGCCCATCTAGATCGCCGCTCGTGGTGAGCGGCAAGCGCGTGCCAGAGTTCTTCCGCATCACCCACGCATTGTTCCCGCTCAGATAGGCCAATGTGCCGGTCACTGGGACGATGGTAAACGATGATTGACTCCCCACCATGATGATCTGGGTCACCGTCTCAGTGAGCACCACGCGTTTCACGATGGAACGCGCCATCTGCACGCCGTCTTCAAAGACGATGCGGTAGGTGAGCTCTTCCGCCCCATTGAGCCCCGCTTGCAACAAACGTTGGTCACCGAGCGGCAGGCTCTCATTTTTCCAAATTTCTTGGGGAAAGGGGAGGAGGCTGGCCTCGGTTTCAAAGGCCTCGGTGATGCGGGTAACGGAGATCGTCGTGGCGGCGCTGATCTGCGTATAGGCTGGGGGCGTGACCCGATCGAGCTCGCTGAGTGTTACCTCCGCTTGCGATAAGGCCTCACGCACCGTTTGGGCGGAGGAGATGGTAAGCGTTTGGGTCTTGCCATCCGCAAAGATGGACACGACCAGCGACACCGGTTGGGTTGGGGGAAGCGGCGGGGCGATGGAGGCGCAGGCGGAGAGCAAGAATAGGCCGGCCAAGGCTAAGTAGATGCAAACGGCGCGGGTGGTCGGGAGAGGGGAGCGACCCAAGCGCCTCTGGTTGGTTTCGGGGATGAAGCGAGGGTTAATCAAAATACGCTTCCCCCTCCCCACGCCAGCGTCGCAACGCGTGTGAAACCCGTAGCGCATGACCAGGGTCGAGTTCTTCGGGCAAAGCGTTTGCCTCAAACCAACGCACCTCCAAAACCTCATGCCGATGCGAGCCTTGCCCCAAGGCGCTGGTATCAAGTGGTTCGCACAGAAAGACCAAATGATACAAATGATGCCGCGTGGGTGACTGGCTCAGGCGCGAGTCGAAGACGCCGACGAAGGCGCGCGCCTTACACTGTACACCTGTTTCCTCCAACGCCTCGCGTTCTACACCAGCGGCAGGCGTTTCGCCCGCTTCTAGCGCGCCGCCGGGCATGGCCCACTTGTGGTTATCGGCGCGTTGGATCAACAAGATTCGGCCGGTGTCATCCACCACCGCCGCATCCCCTCCGACAAATGGTGTGGGGCGGGCGATCACGGGCGCGCGGAGGGGCTCGAAGTGGGTTAAGGGTTCAGCGGTGGCGAGGGCCAGCAATTCAACTGACAGGGTTTGCAAAGTCTCGCACCGTTCACGCTCGTAAATATCGCGCGCAAAGTACAAACCGAGCGCCGATTGATCGCGAATCTGATCAGCGATGAGGGCAAGCCGTTGGGCTAATGTGGGTGGAGGCATTTTGGCGGCGCGCGGCACAAAACGCCGGTGGTATAATGCGGCGGCTTGGGGTAAGACTATTTGAGTTTGCCGACAATCGCCATCTTGCCATCGGCAATGGCGGCGCTCACGATAGTGATCCCCGACGCATACGTGCCAACTTGCCCAGTGAAGGCTTCGTTGAGAGCGGACGATATGCCTTCCAACAAAGTGGCTGGCACCGGCACTGGCCCAAAATCGGCCTTATCCACCGTAAATTTGAGCTGGCCTTCTTGAGTTACGGCCACTGCAATCGAGATGAGCGCGGTCGTGGAAACGCTCCCCGCCTTCGCCGTGCCGTAAATCTGAATCTTGCCATCGCGTAAGAAGACTTGCACATCCCGCAATGGCGGGTCGGTTTGTTCGAGTAGTTTGAAATTGAGATACGACGTGATTTGTTCTTCGGTGATCGTCACCGACACCTGCCCCCCGTCCGCTGTTCGGACGGCATCTTCCCAGACGGTGAGCAACTGACCAGCGGCTTCGGTAGACACCGGGATCGGCGACGCGGGCGGGGTCGGCCCACCCACCGAGAGGTCGCAGGCTAAACTGGCGAGCGCCAGTGATAAGATCGTCAAACTGAGTGTGATAGTGCGAGTGTGCATAGTAACCTACAGAATCTGGAGAAAATGAGATTGTCCGAGGATTATAGCACGCCCCCCCCTGCTGAAACTGCTCCAGTCGAACAGCCCCGCCCCGATATGATCGCCCCTGGTGTGGAAGAGGCGGTTTGGATGGAGGGCGATCTACCCCCCACATCGGCGAACGACTTGGCGCTTGAGATAGTTGAAGCCGCCCCGGAAGCCGTTCTGCCCGTAGAGCCTGAGCCACCTGCGTCAGACGACAAGCCAAAACGCAAAGGCCGCAAGAAGGCCACCGAGGGCGAAGCGGAGGCTGAGACGACGCCAACGGAAGGCGGTGACGCCAATTTAGACAAGCCCAAACGCAAACGCCCAACGGAGAAAACGCCCGCTATCAGCCTCAATAGTGAGCTCAGTTTAGAGGCGCTGGTCGAAAGTCTGCTCTTCGTCGCCGAAGGTGCGGTGCCAGTCGCCCGTATCGCTGAGGCGTTGGAAATCCCCCTCCGTGAGGTGGAGAACGCTCTGACGACGCTAAATGAGGCCTACCTCCAAAACAAACGCGGCTTGAGTTTGCAACGTTACAAAGACAAGGTGCAACTTACAACCAGCCCGGTCGCCGCGCCGCAGGTCGAACGCTTCCTCGGCTTAGCCGCGACAGTGCCCCTCTCGCGGGCCGCGCTCGAAACGCTGGCGATCATTGCCTACCAACAACCCGTCACCCGCCCCCAAGTGGACGCGGTGCGCGGGGTGAACTCCGATAGCACCCTTAAGAACTTGCTGACCAAAGGCCTGATCGAAGAAACCGGCAAGAGCGAAGGGCCAGGCCGCCCCACCCTCTATAGCACCACTCCTGAATTCCTCCAACACTTTGGCTTGAGCGCCATCACTGAACTCCCCCCCCTAGACTTAGAACAAATGCTGGCTGTGCCCAGCGAGCCGGAGAGCGTGGCGGCGGAAGAGATTCTGAAAGGGTAACAGGGAATACCCCTGACCAAAGGTCGTTTCAGCCAAGTGGCTTTGGCCTGTGTATAACTCCTTATGAGCGATGTGCGCCCCACCGGGGATGATTTACAAAACTTGTTAGCGCACGGCGCGCGAGGCGAAGAATCCGCTTGTGCCGCCCTCTACCACGCCTTTAGCCCCGGCATTTTGCGGTTGGCGGTGGGCTTGCTCAATGACTTGGAAGACGCCGAAGAGGTGACGCAAGACACGTTCGTCTATGCCTTTCGGAATTTGGCGCGCTACGACTCGACCAAGTCCGCTTTCAACACTTGGCTGTTCACTATCGCCCTTAGTCGGTGCCGCAATAAACGCCGTCGCAAATGGTTAGAATCCTTGCCCTTGAGCTGGTTAGAAGACAAAGCGCCCGCCGAGCCGGGGCGTGCAATTGAAATGCTCTTGGTGCGTAAGGGCATCCGCCGCCAAGTGTGGGCCGCCTTACAAACCCAGCCAACTCACCTGCGCGAGGCGATTGCTTTGCGTTATTTGGCTGGCATGCGCTACAAGGAAATTGGCGAGACGCTTCAGTGCCACCCCAAAACGGTCGAGTCACGCGTGCGGCTGGGGCTGGCGAATATGCGGCAACTCCTCCATGCCCAAGGTCTTGAACTCGAGGCCGAGGCGGAATGGGCGTTGTAACTATCATGCACGTTCACGATCAACTTCTCCCTTACTTGGAACGCCAACTGTCGCCCGCCGAACACGCACGCGTAAAGGCCCATCTAAAGACCTGCGCCGCATGTCGCGCCCAGGTCGCCGCGTTGGGCGACCTAACGACCTCGCTGGAGGCTATGCCGACAGCCCTCGATCAATTTTCCCTCCGGCGGGAGCGCCAGTGGGCGGCCGTTTGGACGCGCGTGACCGATGCGCCTCGCTCAGCACCCTACCCGGTATGGCAAATGGCGTTGAGCATAAGTGTCATGTTATTGGTCGTCGTTTTCTCTGGCGTGCGTTTTAATACGGCGTTCAATCAGCCGACTTCGGTCGCGATCGCACAACTTAATCCTCAACAAACAACGACACCCCTCGCCCCGGCGGCCCGCCCGCTTTCGGCACACACCGCGACTGCGACGGATACATTAGTGCCTTCTACGATAATGCCATTACCCATTCAAACGCCAATAGTCATAGCCCACTAGGCGATCCTTTTGCACAGGCGGGATGATAAAAGTTAAGTGGTTTAGGAATTCCTAAGATGAATCGCCAAACGTCTGCGTCGGGCTTTAGTAGTTTCCAGATCATCGTCTTACTCTTTTTGATTGTGTTGGTGTGTATGGTCTTCGGTGGTTTAGTCTTTATCATCTTCAGCATGCGCGCGAATACGGCGGTGCCGCCCCTCGCCACCCAAGCCGAGGCGCAAGTTTCTCCTACGCCTCAGCCGACCTATACCTTTATCGCTATGGCAGAGCCGACGGCGACTGCCACTCCGCTCGCGACTTCTACCCCGATCCCAGATTGGCAGATATTCACCACCAGCCAAATCGAAATCTCACTCCCCGAAAATTATGGCGGGGGCGATCCGGGGCTGGATTTAGACAAAATCGTGAGCGGGATTAAAGCTATCGGAGGCTATAACGAAGCGGCAGACCAGACGCAAAAAAATTTAACCGAAGTCCCGGCCGTTTTTTATGCATTTGACACACGTAGTAATCGGGCCAACACGCTTACCTACTTGACGATCTACAGTAATACGATTGACGCCGACACAACGATCCCTTTGGATGAATTGATGGATGAAGTCGTTAAAACGTTTCCCCCCGATTATCGGGTCGTGGATCGGCGGATTGATCCCTTAGATTATTATGAAGCTGGCCGGATGTTTGTGGAGTATCGCGTCATAGATGGTGATGTCACGGTCTATCGTACGATGACCGCTTACATCATTCGTACGCCCACAAAAATTTGGGAGCTCTACTTCCGGGTCGAACGAAGTGACTTTAAAGATCAGCAACCGCTCTTTGACCTCGCCGCCCGCTCGTTTCATGAAGTCCTACCCGTAGAAGTCGCCACCCCTTAAGGTTAACCATGGAAGACCGTCTCCAAAAAATCCTCGCCCAAGCTGGACATGGCTCGCGGCGCGCATGTGAAGAATTCATCACTCAACGCCGCGTTAAAGTCAACGGGCACATCGCCACCCTCGGCCAAAAGGCAGACCCGGCCGTGGATACGATTGCGCTAGATGGCGTGCCGATAGCGCGTGCTGAAATCCTGACCTACCTCATACTCTATAAGCCACGGGGCGTGGTCTCATCGTTGGAAGCCCAAGGCGAGCGACGCACGGTGCGCGACCTCGTGCCCGCCTCGGGGCGGCTCTATCCGGTGGGGCGGCTCGATGTAGAGAGCGAAGGGCTGATCTTGCTGACCAATGATGGTGATCTGACAGCTCACTTGACTCATCCTCGGTACGAAATCGAGAAAGAATATGAAGTGCTGGTGCGGGGCACACCGGATGACAAACAACTGGAAGCGTGGCGGCGCGGCGTGGTCTTAGCGAACCATCCTAAGCGCACCGCCCCGGCGCAAGTGCGCCGCGAAAAAACGGTCCCCAATGGCACCTGGTTGCGCGTGACGATGCACGAAGGGCGCAAACACGAAATCCGCGACATCGGCTCGACCCTCGGCTTGCCCGTGCAACGCCTGATCCGCGTCCGCCTCGGCAGTTTGAAGATCGGCAAACTGCAGGCTGGGCCATGGCGCGCGCTGACCGCAGTAGAAGTGAAACAGCTCAAAAAGCAGTGATGAGTGAACCGTGATCAGTTAGCAGTGGTGTCAATGACTGCTAACTGATGACCGATAACTGATCACTTTATAAAGAACCTTATGACGACTACGACGTACGATGACCAACCTTCTGTTCTCGACCGCCCGCTCCACATGGCATTAGAGATCACCTGGGAAAAAGTAATCTATGGGGTGTTGATCATCGCGGGCTTCGTAACGCGCTTTTATGACTTGGGCGCGCGCGTGATGAGCCACGATGAGAGCCTGCACACTCAGTTCGCGTGGTATCTCTATCAAGGGCGCGGCTTTCAACATTCGCCGATGATGCACGGGCCCTTGCGTTTTGAAGTCACCGCTCTATCGTATTGGCTCTTTGGCGATAGCGACTTTACCGCGCGCATCCTCCCGGCCTTGTTTGGCGTGGCGGCCATCGCGCTCATGTGGCTGTTCCGCCGCTGGCTAGGGCGCGCGGGCGCACTCATCGCCGCCACCATGATGCTCATCTCGCCCTACATGCTCTACTACTCGCGCTATATCCGCGATGAGCCGTTTGTGATCGTGTGGGGCCTCTTGCTGGCCTATTGCGTCATCCGCTATATGGAGACCCGCGCGCCAAAATTCCTATATGGCCTCACGGCGGTTACGGCGCTGTTCTATGCGACGATGGAGACTTCGTTCATTTACATCGCCATCACCATGCTGTTCCTCGGCTTGCATGTCGTCCGCGAACTCTTCGCCGTGCGCTGGCCGAAAGAAGAAAATCGCCAACCGTTTAAGATCGCGTTTGTCGTGACGCTCACCGCTACATTGTTGGGCGTGGCCTTCTTCTTTTATGGGCGCACAGATGGTGGTGGTGGCACCGAGACGGCTGAACCCGTCAACCCAGATGAAGTAGCGACCACCACCTCTACAGCGACCTCGCCCTATCTCCCGGTGGCGGCGGGGGCGGGGGCAATCGTCGCAGTCAGCTTGCTAGCCGGGGCATATTTTGTCTTCACCGCCTTCGGCAACGAAATGCGCCGCTTCCCGGTGCTCGACCTGCTCATCGTCTTTGGCATCTTCGTCTTGCCGCAACTCGCCGCCTTCCCGGTGCGAGCGTTGGGGCGCGACCCCATTGATTACAACTTGCCCGCCGGGACGGACATTGGCGCGATCCTCAACTCTAACGCAGGCTTCACGGCGCTCACGGTCATTGTCCTGCTCGCCATCGGCGGC
>Ga0315912_10001825_pt1 | contig 24418 bp, 20 predicted proteins | sample VfabasoilMG_FD_204469 | JGI IMG/M metagenome (GOLD analysis project Ga0315912, IMG submission 204469) | Garden soil microbial communities collected in Santa Monica, California, United States - V. faba soil | ecosystem: Environmental > Terrestrial > Soil > Garden | place: USA: California... | reverse complement strand
ACGGCGACTTCACGACGGTAGCGTCGGGGCAGTGCCGCGCGCAAGGGAACCTCGCGCTACCACCGGCGCTTGGATTCGTGAACAACAGGATCAATCCGGCGCTGTTCAGCCCTGCCGCAGTGAAGATCTCCGGCATGCTGCCGACGACGACCGATCCGTGCGGGCAGATTGCATATTCACGGCCGACCAAACCGACGGAAGACATGCCGATTGGACGCATCGATTGGCAGATCAACCCGAATCACTCCGTGTTCGCCCGATACATGCTCTCGGGCACGTTCTGGGAGCCCGCGTTCGAGAACGCCGACGGAAACATCCTGGCGGCAACCCTCGGCGGTCGCGACAACACGGTGCACTCGTTCGCACTCGGCGACTCGATGGTGTTGAACAACTCGATGGTCAACAACATCAGGTTCTCCGTCAGTCGGACCAGCGTCATCCGCACGCACTCGGAGCTCTTCGGGCCCGAAGACGTCGGCGTAAACATGTTCACTTACATTCCCGAGTACATGAACCTCACGATCACCGGCGCCTTCTCGATCAATACCGGGACCGAGACGTTCTCGTACTACAAGCCGAACACGTATTCGCTGTCCGACGACTTCACCATGGTTCGCGGAAATCATCAGTTCGGATTCGGCGGTGCAGTCGCGATGTCAGACTGGAAGACCGAGTCGAACGTTCGCTCCATGGGGCCGATGTCGTTCAGCGGTGGCACCACCGGGCTGCCGCTCGCCGACTTTCTCCTCGGGCGTGTGTTCGAGTTCCGGGAAGCGACGCCGTTCCGCCAGGACATCAAGCAGCCGTACTTCGCGATTTATGCGCAGGACACCTGGCGGATGTCGCCGAACGTGACGCTTAACTACGGGCTGCGATGGGAACCATGGTTTCCGCAAGACAGCGTCGACCAGGCGGTCTACACCTTCGACGTCGATCGGATGTGGAACAACGTTCGCAGCACCGTGTACCCGCAAGCGCCGGCGGGTCTCTACTATCCCGGTGACCCCGGATTCCCGGGGAACTCCGGCATGAACATCGTGTGGTCGAACCTTGCGCCTCGCGTGGGTGTGGCGTGGGATCCGCAAGGCGACGGCCGGACCTCGATCCGTGCAGGCTATGGATTGACCGGTGACTTCGTGACCGGGCAGTTCTTCTTCGACTCCCGCTCGGCGCCGCCGTTTGGGCTGGAACAGCGTCTCACCAACACGCGGCTCGACGATCCGTGGGGCGCCGTTGGCCGCACCAATCCCTACCCAGTTCCGCTCGGCGGGGCTGACTATCCGTACAGCGCCGCGTTGTATTCGCTCTTCATCTCGATGCCGACCGACATCAAGACCACGCGGAATCACGCGTGGAACGTGGGTGTGCAGCGGCAGGTGGGCGACAACATGGCGTTTTCGGCGACCTACACGGGCAATCGCCTGATCAACATGTGGGGCGTTGTGGATGGCAATCCCGGCGTGATCCCACCGGGTGCAACGGCAACAGGCCCGTGCACGCTTCGACTGCCAGCGGGTGGGACGCAGACGTTCGCGAATTGCTCGACGGCACCGCTGGATCTCCGCCGCGAGTTGAGCCAGGTGAATCCGCCGGTTGGCCAGTACTACGGCTACCTCGATTGGATCACCGACGCGGGTTGGCAGAACTACCACGGCCTACTGCTGTCAGTGCAGCGACGATCGGCGGGTGGCATCACGACGAGCGCCAACTACACGATCTCGACTTGCGAAGGCCTGATCAGCCAGGGACAGGCGCCGCTGAATGTGGCCACCGGGTACATGATTCCCGTCTCGTTGATCAACCCGCCATCCGATGCCGAGCGCGATGCCGTCTTCGAATCGGACAAGGGGCGCTGCGGCACGTGGCGCAGGCACATCTTCAATCTCAGTGCGAGCGTCGAAACACCGCAGTTCGACAACGCGACGGCGCGTGCGCTCGCGTCGGGGTGGCGGCTGTCGGGAATCTATCGTGCGAACTCGGGCGCCCCACTGACGGTGTCCACCGGCGTCGACCGGGCGCTCTCGGGAATCCAGACGCCGACGCAGCGCGCAAACCAGGTGCTGGACGACCCGTACGGCGACAAGACGGCCAACAACTGGCTCAACCCGGCGGCGTTCCAGCAGCCGGCGCTCGGGACGTACGGTAACTCGGTGCGCAACGCCTACGACGGTCCAGGGCGGCAAGTCGTCGACCTGTCGCTGGTACGGTCGTTCAGATTTGGCAACAATCACCGCCTCGAGGCGCGCGTCGAGGCGTTCAATGCCTTCAACTGGTTCCTGCTGGAGAACCCGAACACGACGTTTTCGGCTGCGACGTTCGGGCGCATCACGGCATCGGGTGATCCGCGAATCATGCAGTTTGCGATGAAGTATGACTTCTAACGACTAAACACATGGCAACGCCCAAACTCCAACTCCCAACTCGCAAGGCGGCCCTCGTTGCAGTTGTCGCGATCCTGGTGAGCAGCCCGCTTGCTGCTCAGTGGCTCAAGCAACCGACGAGCGGGATTCCGCGTACTCCTGACGGTAAGCCGAACCTGACGGCGCCCGCCCCGCGGGCGCCGGATGGCCGGCCAGACCTCTCCGGGCTGTGGTTGAAGGTCTCGGCAAAGTACGCGCGTAACATCGCGGCAGATCTCAAGCCTGACGAGATCCAACCGTGGGTGCGCGACCTGGTCGAGCGGCGGCGCGAGGATCTCGGCAAGGACGGCATGCAGGTACGCTGCTTGCCACTCGGCCCGGCTTACGCGACCTCAGGTGACAGCACCGGATCGGAGATGACGCGCATCATCCAGACCCCGACGCTCATCGTGATGCTCAACCCAGATCTCACGTACCGCCAGATCTGGATGGACGGGCGAACGCTCGAATCGGAGCCGAACCCGTCGTGGATGGGATATTCCGTTGGGCGCTGGGACGGCGACACTCTCGTAGTCGAGAGCTACGGCTTTCATGCCGGCACATGGCTCGATCGCACTGGCTATGCGCACACGGAGCGCCTGCGCCTGACCGAACGGTACCGTCGTCCGCGTTTCGGAGCGCTCGAGATCGAAGTGACGCTCTCTGATCCCACTGCGTACACCAAACCCTGGACGGTGAACGTCGGCGCCGAGTACGCCGCCGACACCGAGATGCTCGAGTGGGTGTGCAATGAGGGTGCGAACAGGAGCCTGGTGCACTGGGTCGGCACTGCAGAGGACGATCGGCGCAATGAAGTCAAAGTGGCGCCGGAGATCCTCTCGCGATACGTCGGCACCTACGTCGAACAGCCGCCGTATTGGAGAAGCGCGCAGATCGCTGTGTCGGCGCAGGCGGCCGCTCGCACTGTGCAGATCACCGTGGAAAATGGCAGGCTGGTCGGCGACATGGATGGGCGCGGCAAGCAAGCGCTCATCGCGATGTCCGAGTCCGAATTCACCGCTCTTTACGGTCTTGGCGTCCAGTTCATCGACGGCGGCCTGTACGTGAAACACGTCTCAGGCAACTACCGCTTCGCGCGCAAATAGACCTTCCCCTTTGACGGACGCGCGGGTGGCATCACGGAAAAGCCGGGAGCGGCACGGGAACCCCGGGCGCGAGCGGCGTGCGCGCGGTGTTGAGCAGCATTGCGACCATTGTGTAGTAGCCCGAGATGCTCACCGCGTCCACGACTGTCTGCTCGCCAAACTTCGACACCGCCTTGGCGTAGGTGGAATCGCTGACCGTTCGGTTGCGGAGCAGTTCCTGGATCAGGTCGTACAGGCTCGCCTCGTCTTCCGCCATCTGCGCGGGGCGGCGGCCTTCCGCGACAGCTTTGGCGACCTCGGGATTCAAACCGCCTTTGATTGCGAGCGGCTGATGAGCGTTCCACTCGTAGTTCTGACCCCATTCACGGGCGGTCATGAGTATGACGAACTCGCTCAGGCGAGGCGGCAACGTGCTGTTGAAGCGCAGGTAGTCACTCAGCATCAGCGTGCGTGACATCAGTTCTGGACTCCGCGTCAGCACGGCCCACGGGCCGCCGGGCTCTCCTCCGCGCGCCTTCTTGTATTCATCAACAGTCTTCTTCTGCGCTGGTGTCAGCTTGTCGACGGGTATCGGCGGCATCCTGTCCTGAGCGCTGGCGACTGCGCCGAAGATCAGCCCGAACATGAACGTGCCCGCCAACAGGCCTGTGATTGTCTTGGTGCTGCCAGATGCCATCGGAACCTCCCTTGTAGGTCCACGTCGTGTGGCCCAACGAAGATCTCTACTTGAACAGCGACTTTGCGATTGTGGCGTGCACGCCTTTGGTTTGATCCACGGCCTGAGTCACATGGAGATCGGCGGCCAGCGAGCACAGGGTATACGCCTCGTCTCGCGAGAGACCCTTCTCGGCGACCAGGAACTCGACCATCTCACGCGTCGCGAGCTGCGTCGCTTCGTCGAGGTCCTCGTGGAGCCCCATGCTGATGTAGTGAGTCGGTGTCTCGGCGCGTGGCCAGCGTAGGCGCTGGCCCTTGCGGACGGAGACCTCGAAGGTTCCACGCAGCGAGGTCTCGAGCGCCGTTCCCGTCACCTCGCCGTCCCCTTGCATCGCATGTCCGTCGCCCATCGACAGGAGCCCGCCTTTCACATGGACCGGCAGAAAGAGCGTGGAGCCTGCAACGAGGTCCTTGTTATCGAGATTGCCGCCGTGCCAGCCCGGGGGGCGGCTCGAAATTCGCCCGACGAGCGGCGGCGGCGCGACCCCGATCGATCCGAAGAATGGTGCCAGCCGCAGTGAGACTCCACGTCCGAACTCGACGGCGTTGTCGCCAGATTTCCAGCGCAGCAACCGGAAGTGGGCATAGGGAAAATCGTCCGGCAGGACACCGCCACCAGGGTTGAAGGCCACGACGCCGAATGGATGAAGGAACTCGATCGTCATAATGCGCACTTCGAGTGTGTCCCCGGGTTCCGCGCCCTCCACGAAGATCGGTCCCGTCATCGGATGCACTCCGGGTCCGCGCTCGGTCACGCGAAACTCGACGACCTTCAGTGATTCCGGAATCTCGGCTTCGGTCGCGCCCGCAAGCCTCAGGCGTTGCAGACCACCGGCGACCATGGTTTCCACGCGAATGCGATCACCGGAGCGCACCCGAAGCACTGGCGACACACGCGAGTCGTAATAGCCCCAGTGGACATGCTCGGGTGTGAGCGTCAGGTCGTGCGTGCGAGACTGCTGCGTCTGCACGCTCGGCGCGAGCAGGGCGACGGCTGCGATAGTGGCGGCGGATCGATACAGCATGGTTATTTCGCGGTGATCTTCAGATTCGAAAAGTAACCTTCGGTGCCGGGGCCGACCCACAGTGCCACGGCTCCGCCTCGCGGTTCGAGCTTCATGTCGTCGACGATCAGACAGGGTTGCTCCGCTCCATGCACGTAGAGCCGCGCCTTTCGGCCTTCTATCTCGATCCTGTATTTCGTCCACACACCCGGTTCCAGATCGACGTACGACTCGTACTTCTCGGGAGCCTCCTTCCGCGATCGGGCGAAGTCGAAATCCGGATGCGAGCTGTATTGAGTGGAGTGATTTCTTCTGACCTGATCGTCGGCGCGGCCGTTAGTGGGCCTGAGATAGATGTACTCGTAAGCCCCGTTACCCTGAAGCCGAAAGGCGATGCCAATGAAGCCGCGCGCGCCGGTGCCTGCACCGGCAGCCGGCTGGCCGGCCAGATCCACTTCGATGGTTCCGTTTAGAAACGAGGCCCCTTTTACGATCGCATACGAGGCCGCGTTTTCAGCGTCCGGCGCGGCGATCACTTGAATCGCGCTTCGACCCTTGAAGGTGGTCTGCGCAATCGACACATTCTTTCCGTCGAGTTGTTCGACGCTTTGTGCCGCAACCGGAGCGGCAAGGAGGAAGACGGAAAGAGCGGCCGGCACCACGCTCGGGCGCCAGCGCAGGAACGTCACTCCGATCGCGATGAGCCAGATAAAGAAGACGAGCATCCCTGCAAGAACGAGGAGAGACGCGCCGGCGACGCGAAAGTATTGCAGCGGATACGCCACGAGCCCCACTCCCGCACCAGGTATGAGAAGGACCCAGCCAAGAGAGCGTGGCAGGGCGCCGGTGCGGAGGATGGCGAGGGCCAGTGGCGTGAACCCAGCGCCGAACATGATGACGAACGCGATCAGGGACAACATGTCCTGGATGTGGACGACCAGATCTCCCAGTGCGAGCACGGCGGGTCGCGCGGCTTCCGTCGCTCGTTGATAGAGCCCCGGCATGCGCCAGAACAACGCGATGCGCAGCACTTCATGCACCAGCGCGATCGTCATGCCGACGTAAAACATCGTGGTGCCGAACAGGGCGTAGCCCTTCGCGTCCTTGAGCACGACGTAGAGGCCGAGGCCGAGCGGCAACCCGAGCGACGGGGAAATGGTCGCGAGCACAAGCCCCATCAGACCGGGACGTACGTCGGCGGCGGCGAGGAGTTGGGCGCCGTCGCTGAAGTCGAGTGGCGCACCGGGTTGAATTCCGTTGGCGATCGCGATGCCCATCGCCCCGAATTGAGCGACGACCGCAAGCAGCGCAAACACGCCGGCGATACGAACGACGAAAAGAGTGCTCATGGACACTCCTCGCGAAACGAGTCACTACGTAGTCAACGTCTGAAGAGCAGCGTCGATCCCGGCAATGTATGGCGATACTGCCGCCACTTCGAATCAGTTGAACAAGGTGCTGGACCGAACGAGACAAACTCGATCTTCTCTTTCGCGCACGCAACGCCCTCGTCCTCCAGAGCCATTTCAACGTTCTGGTCGTCGCACAGGAGCGATACCAGCGCGCCCACCCTCACGCTGCAGGGCTGGGAGAGGGCGACAGAGTACGCCCACATCCAAATAAGTGCGCTCGCCGACATCGGCCCAACGTATCCGACCGGAGCTACCCAAGAGATCACGTGAGTAGCCGTTCCACTCAATCGTTACATCTGGTCCCCAGACCAGCGCGTCAATCGGAATCTGCCTACGTCTGGCTAACGCCCTGCGGGTTACCTGCGGCGCGCGCGCGTCCCGGTGCCGTCAGGTGCCGCGGCTTGTTAGCCAGCCAGTCGAGTATCGACGTAACCGGTTGACACATCTTCGAACCTGTGAGGTTCGCAGTGCACGATGTCGCCGATGACAAATACCCCGCGCTCGTGGTTGGGCGCGATGTTCTCGCCCAGAATCCGATACTGATCGCCGCCCACCATTTCCGCAGTCTCTGGTCGCCAGACGTCCATGCCCTCAGCCAACACGGGCACTTAGATCAGGGTCCGCGTTGTCGGCTTCGTACGATTCGCTGGCGGGCACCAGCTCGCCGCTTCTCTGAGAAGCGCGTCCATCAAGACAAACGGCAGTTCCGGTTCGTGCATGCGGATCGCGAACTTCCCAGTTGAATCGTGCCACACTGCCGCCGCGACCAGAGTTCCCTGGGCACCGTCTTCTCCGTAAGCTCGCCAGCACTCGACAGTGACGCCGTCGGGATCAACATGACTCGCCCTAACAAACGAATATGACTGGCCTTCTACGATCATGAGGCTGGCTAACGTTGCCGCTCAGCCGCGAGCGGCGTCACCGATCCTATCGAACTGCCTTGGCCCTGTGCCGCCGCTCGACGGCTGCAGCGGCATGTTAGGCCGACCGGCGCCTTGCACGAGACGTTCCGCGGTCGAGCGGCTGTGAGCCATCCTCAGAGAACCCGATTCGCCGCGCCTCAGCTTTGAGCAGCTCCGAATACTCATTCACCTTCGTGTTCAGCCCCAAGCGTTCGGCGAAATACTTCGCGCGATAGAACTTGTGGAGACAGTCGTGTTCGGCCTCGAGCTGACGAAACGCTTCGTCGAGATTACCAAGGCTCGCGAACCAGGGACGACCCTGCTCCACGATCGCCGAGGCAATGTCTGCGGCAATGGGTAGCAATTCCTCTTCGTCGTCGCCGACCCACCAAATGTCACGTCGGGAGCGCTCCTGGGGAAGTTCGAACTTGTCTGTGTATCGCGCCTGGTCAAGCGACCGTTCCAGGTGGCAACGAAAATGACCGTGACCTTCGTCAGGTGTTAAGCGTCCCTTGCTATCCGTAGTCGGCGGCGTATGACCACGAAACGGAATGAAGGAGTAGTAGACCGCCACCCACACCGTGAGAGACGCCGAAGGCCAGCCAGTCCTACCTGAGAAGTAGCCCCCCACGCCACGAATAGTGCTGTTCCAGACACAGTCACCACGCCACGCCCACGCCTTTCTGGCGTTGACCGACTCAAACCCACTGTCCCGCAACACCGGAGAGACGACCCGCCTCAGTGTCTTGTCGAGATCAGATTGCCGCAGCATCAGAATCCGGTCTAACGTGTGCTTCAGCCGCGGCGGCTCATTGGGCACAGCCGCCGGGGTCGGCTGCAAGCGATGTTAGGCACTGCTCTCCAGATCTCGGCATCTATCTATCGTAGTAGAACCAGCTGCTCTCGTAGTTCTTGTCGAAATTCTCTTTCGAATCGAACTCGACAGAAAACCGAGCCCTGCTCAAGTATCTGAATTCGTCATGCGGCTCCAGGAGTTCGAAGTACAAGTCTGCATAGGTTTCCCGGAGACCTGCCTGAGTGTGCATCCGTGCCTGTTCGTCCGTGTAGAACAGAAATGTAACGCGTCCCCGGTGTCGATGAATGGTCCAGAGGTGCGGATTCGCGATTCGCTCTTGTAGAGTACGCAGTTCGCTGTCGTAGTGTGTGACCAACGCCTCTCCCAGGATGCCTAACGACTGCGGATCAGCCGCGGCGCGCTCAGGATGCAAACGCGCGCTGTCGGCTGCAACCGCTGGTTAGGCAGCCCCTCCCAACCTCGTGACTATCCCTGTAAGTCGATTCCGCAACTGCTGGAGCCGCATCCAACCAACACTGATGATCGGCGCACTAACTAACGCAATGCCAAGGGCGACCTCGCCAAGACTGACCGAATGCCTACCGACAATAGCCACAACAATCGTCGCGACAAGCAAGAGTAACAACTCCCGGGAGACCGTTGCGGTCAGCACAAAGTGGGCTCCTGTTGTTTCAGTTGTCTCATACCATGCGACAGTCCCCCGCCCGGCGCTCGACCATCGTCCGGTCAGGAGACCGCCGTCGAATCTGAGGTGGGTTCCTCTTCGAATGGTCTGCGCTCCGGCGTCCTGTAAGTAGAGTTCGAAATCCTTTAAGGCGCGGGATGCTTGGTCATGTCTGAAATTTGGTGCGGTACTTATATCGAGACTGAACACGTTTCAATTTGTCGCATTCCGATAAGGGGCAACGGACTGCCTAACGTTGGCGCTGAGCCGCGGCGCGCCAGAGGGAGTTCCGCGCCGTCGGCTCCAGCGCGTTGTTAGCCGGCAGCAATGGAGTGTCCCTACAGAGTCCCCGACAACCAGTGCATCACGTTCAATACGAATTGGAAATTCTGTTCAGCTCCGGGCGCATTCATACCCATGGGCACCCGCTCGGCTCCCGTCACTTGCGCACTGAACATCGCAGCCTCTCCAAAGAACGCAGCCCGGCCCGACTCGACACGCATGACCGCACCTTGCAGCCAACCACCAACCGGTACCCGTCGAGTCTCGGGACCGAACCGCCACGCTGTCTTGGGCATCAGGGCGATGAAGGTCGGCGGCACCACGAGCAGAGGCTCAGCGGTCGCGGGTGCCTGAAACGCTTGGCCTGTAAATGTGCGGACAGTCGCGACCGACTCGTTCGCGTTTCGCCCGCGAATAATCACATGGGGACGCAGCGTTTCATCCGCTGTGCGAAAGATCGTCGGCTTCGCAAAGGCGGCGTCGCGTTCCGACTCCACACCAAACCCCTCAACGGCGAATCCGTCCAAGAAGGTCACACCGAACGCAGCGGCGAGGTTGGCTGCCGCGCCAGCAAGAGGCATGTGATCCGCGATCAGGAGCAAGCGACCACCATCGCGAACCCACTGATGTGCGGCCTCTACCTCTGCCGAGGCGAACGCTGAAGGCGTTGGATACGGGTACGTATCCCACGCGGCGCTGCTTGGCTGTGCGTTGGATATGACGAGGATGCTGCATCCGGCGAGGGACGGCGCATCGAATTTCACCCGACTGGCTCGAACTGCGTACCCGTCACGGCGTAGCAACTCGCCGAACGCCCAGAACCGGTCCTCGAGCGTGTGGAAATTGGCATGGGCCTCGTCGAGGCACACCAAGGGGCCCTTGCCCACGGCGTAGGCTGGACTCTCGACCGTTGGACGGAACGCTCGATCTGGCACCTGCTGGGCAGCCAGGGTCACGCCGCATGCCAGAACCGCCGACGTGATTGCGAAGAAGCCTCGTGTCATGTTTGGAACTTCACCAAATCTCACGTCTGGTAACAGTCCGACTACTCGTCCGGCTAACGTTCCAATTGAGCCGCGCGCCGCAGCGATATGATGGCACGGCACATTCGGCGCGTCGGCTCCAATTGGTGGTTAGACTGCCGCAATTACCACTGCGACATTGAGAGAGAGCCCTGCCCCTCGAGCAACATCGCCGACGCGGTCGCAGCCTCGCCCGGGCAAGATCCTTTTCGCCAGATCGCTGCGCATACGTCTGTGCCAGGTAATCCTTTAAGGAATCCATGCTCGACAAACAACTCGTAAGGTCCAAGGGTCCGGCGGCCACGATAGATCACCGAAAGGGTCCGGTCGCCGCTGACTTCAAGCGGGCACTCCGGAAGTTCAAAATCAGGGTCGCGTCGTCGAAAGATCTCCTCGGCACCGGCTATGAGATCCGTCGGGATTCTCGCCACCACCCCACGGCCGAGTGGTACTGCTGTGATGGCACCGACTGCGACCACGAGATCACCACCGCGCAGGAGAGATAAACCCAGGCCGCCACACGCCGTGCGCGCCAAATGAACCACGTCCCCAACCCTGAAGCATGAAGTGAGCGCTTTGTCGATGTGAAACGACACTGCGGCAACGGTAGCCAGACGCCTGGTTGCCGCGGTCAACGTAATGCAGGTTCGCAACACCCAAGGTCGTCGAGGTCCAGCGTCCGGTGTGACCCCGGCGTCGGTGGTCCGCAAAACGGGAGTGATGCCCACCAAGCGTGAATCGCGAAGGTCATCGCCACAGCAGATGACTGGCTCACGTACTTGAACGACACACTCGAATGTCCCGTTGTCGCTGCGATCGGGGACGATCGCTACGTAGTCGAACGTCCCAGCAATTGGCATGACCATGGTTGGCTTGTTCGGCAGTCTAACGTTTCGCTTCAGCCGCGGCGGCTCACGATCGTGCCGGCCGCCGTCGGCTGCAAGCTGGCGTTATCGGATGTGTTTCGACGCTTCTCGAGCAAGGTCGAACATTAGACTCGCCTTGCCGGGAATGGCGACGATCAACCCCGGTACGTCGTGGCCATTGCCAAGCGGCCCGTCTTTGTTCGGGTAAACCTTGACGTCTACGTCCGGATGCGCGGAATTGTACTGCTCGGTCTTGAAACACGTCATTGCCTCGAAACGAGCGACCTCGAACGGTCTTCGTTGCGTATCGAAGAAGCACTGCTCCAACTCACGCAGAAGAGCATCCAATTCGGACTGGCCTGCCCTTAGGTCCTCCAGCCTGCGTTCCCCGACTCGATACACCACTCGGAAGTCGGTTCCGGCTGCCAGTATCTGGTTCTTGAAGGGAACGACAGTGACGTCAGCCCTGGTGCCGTCCTCCTTCTGAACATCGAGCCATACTGTGATTCGATCAAGATTTGCGTGCCCGCCAAGATCGAAGTCGATATCCTTGACCCGCAGCTCCATGCACTCCAGCAGCCGCAGGCCGGCACCGTACATCAGCGAGGCGCTGAGCCAAACTGAACCCTGAAGCTGGGAGAGGAGCGAGGCAACTTCACCGCGTGACAGCACCACGGGTAATCGCACCGGCCGCTGCGCTCGAACGATATCGTTGAACGCACCAAGCTGCCGATCGAGAACAACCTGGTGCAGAAAGAGAATCGCGCTGAGCGCCTGGTTCTGCGTCGATGCGCTCACGCCGCGGCCGCTCAGACTCGAGAGGAAGGCCGTGACCTCCGGCGTGCCGAGGTCGCGTGGGTGACGCAACCCATGGAAACCAATGAAGCGCCGAATCCAACCGACATACGCCGGAAATTCCCCATGCGAATTCGCGCAGCCGGCGCAGAATCTGCAACGGCGGATGGAACGGCACTGACCCGAGTTGTCCGCCAGATTGAATACGCGAAGGGGAGCTGGGTGGACTCGTGATCCGTTGGCGATCGTGATCGGCGATCAACGATCGCCAATCAACAATCACCAACAAATCACCAATCAAGAATCAGAAATCAACAATGGTTGGTCCGGCTAAAGCCGGACACTACGTACTATTTCCACGCCACGCGCAGCGGCTTGCCGATCATCATTGCGGGATTGGCGCCTTTGCGCGGGCTGTACTTCTGCGCACCACCGTTGTCGACTTCGGCCACGTAGACGTTGCCTTCCTGGTCCACGCTGAAGCCGTGCACGCCCCACATGCCGCCAGGGAAGTCACCCCACGTGCCCCATGAGAACTGGAAGTTCCCATTGAGGTCGTACTTCAGCATCCTGTTCGTGCCGCGATCCGCCGCCCACAGGTAACCGTCGCTGAAGATGTGGAACAGGTGAATATCGGCTGGTGCGGCGCCGAATGACCACTCGCGCAGGAACTTGCCGTTCTCATCGAAGACCTGCGCACGCCGATTGCCGCGATCGTTGACGAACACCTGCCGCGTCTTTGGATCGACGGCGATTCCGTGCACGTTGTTGAAGTAGCCGGGACGCGTCTCCTTGCCTGCCTCGCCACGCTGACCCCACGCCGTGAGGTACTTGCCGTCCTTGTCGAACTTCACGACACGCGTGCCGTTGTAGCCGTCGGCGACGATGAAGCTGCCGTCGGGGAACCAGTCCATGAACGTCGGCCGGTTGAAGTGCTTCTCGTCGGCGCCCGGCTCACCGTAGGTGCCGATCGTCATGACCTTCGTCTTACCGTCGTTGGTGAACTTGTAGACGACGTGCTTGTGGTCGTCCACGATCCAGACGTGCTTCTGCGGATCGTAGGGGCTGATCGCGACGAAGTGCGGCCGCTGCAGAATCGAGTCGTACTGATTCCACGAGTCGATCAGGTTGCCCTGACCGTCGAAGATCATGATGCAGTGCTCCCAGCGAGCGTCCACGCCGAACTTGTTCCCGGCTTTCTCCCACGCCTGCATTCCGCCTTCAGCCGGCTGTCCCGTCCCGCCATTTCCAGGAGGGCTCGCGGTGGTGGCATCGCGCCACGGAAGACGTCCGATCGGAAACACGAGGCCCGGCCCGAGGTCGGTGAGCCGCATGGTTTTGGGGCGGCCGAGATTCGGCAGTTCACCGCGCTGGAGAACGAAGATGCGATTCGGGCTTTCCGCGAAGACGCTCTGTCCAGCTCCGAACGTCCATCCCTCGTGCCCCTTGATCGTCGAGAGATCCTTGGGCCAGTCCGCGACGACATCGTAGGCGCCGAAGATGTCCTGGCCGCCCTTTTCGGCAGGCACCGCGGCGAAGCGAGTCGGAGCATTTGATGACTGACCGCTGACGATATGGCTGTCAGGTAGGTAGATGACTGCGAGAGCGATGATGAACCCCGTGGCGAACATGGCGAAGCGTCCAGGCATACTGTCCTCCTCAAGCAAATCGACCAGCTCGGGCGACGCAGATGTTAGCCTATGAGCCACCGCCATGGGAGTGCTCGCGCCTTATCTGCTGAGCGTCGCCCGGATCATCTTCGGCTTTCTCGTCCTGCGTCATGGGATGGAGCAGGTCCTGGGCTTTCCCGAGGCCAGTCATGCCGCACGGGTCTCGTACGAGGGCGCCGTCGAGCTGATTGCCCTTCCCGCGAGCCTGCTCGTCATGCTGGGCCTCTATACACGGCCCGTGAGCCTCGTGCTCGCCGTCCTGTATTTCATCCTGTTCTTTCTTGGGCCGCTCCAGATTGGCCCGTACACGCATCGCAACGGCGGCGATCCCATCCTGCTGAATGCGTTCTTCTTCATGTATCTCTCCGTTGCAGGGGGTGGTGCATGGAGTGCGGACTGTCTGCGCGGCGCGACCTCGGTGGACAAGCGGTTGGAACCGATCGCGCTCGGTGTGCTCAGGATCGCGGCGGCGGGTCTGTTCCTGATGCACGGCCTCGAGAAGATCTTTGGCGTGGGCGGTGGACGAATCGATCGCGACATCACCACGATTCGCGGTCTTGGGGGCTGGATCGAGATAGTTGGCGGCTCGCTCTTTGAGGTCGGGCTCTTCACGCGACCGGTGGCATTCATCCTCTCCGGCGAGATGGCCGTGGCCTACTTCCGCACGTGGGCGCCAAGAGGGTTCTGGCGCAGCTTCGAGCAAGCGGGCATGGAAGCGTCGATCCTGTTCTGTTTTCTCTTTCTGTTTTTCTGGGCGGCAGGGCCAGGTGTCTGGTGTCTTGATACATGGCGAGGGAAAAAGCGATGAAAAACCGCCGTGACTTTCTGAAAAGCGCCGCCGTCACTGGTGCGGCCGCGCTTGTGCCCGCTGGTGACTCGCTCGATCCGTCGCGGGGTCTAACGACCCGCCCCTACGAGACACCAGAGCAGTCAGGTAGAGGCGGGCCTTCAGGCCCGCCTGCGCAAGCGACGGCCCCAGTCGCCCCGCGCGAGGTCGATCCTCCCGAAGGTGGAGAAGTCATCACCACCGATCGCCCCGGTGGCGATTTCATGGTCGATGTCCTGAAGAATCTCGACTTCGAGTTCGTCGCCTCGAACCCCGGGTCGAGCTTCCGCGGCATCCACGAATCGATCATCAACTACGGCGGCAACGCGAAGCCCGAGTTCATCACGTGCTGTCACGAAGAGTCCGCGGTGGCGATGGCCCACGGCTACTTCAAAGTGGAAGGCAAGCCGATGGCGGTGCTGTGTCACGGCACCGTCGGCATGCAGCACGCGGCGATGGCGATCTACAACGCCTACTGCGATCGTGTGCCGGTCTACATCCTCGCCGGCAACTCGCTCGATGCGACGCTGCGCAGGCCCGGTGTCGAGTGGGCGCACAGCGTACAGGACGCGGCGGCGATGGTCCGCGACTTCATCAAGTGGGACGATCAGCCGATCTCGTTACCGCATTTCGCCGAGTCGGCGATGCGTGCCTACAAGATCGCGATGACGCCGCCGATGATGCCGGTGCTGCTCGTCCTCGATGGAGGATTGCAGGAAGATCCGATCTCGGCGGAGGTGACGTCGCGCCTGCGCATTCCAAAGTTGACGCGAGCCACACCGCCGCAGGGCGACTCGGGCGCCGTCGCGGAGGCCGCGCAGCTTCTCGTCAACGCACGCAACCCGGTCATCGTCGCCGATCGCGCGGCGCGAACACCTGCCGGCGTTCAGAAGCTCGTCGAGCTTGCCGAAGCGTTGCAGGCGCCCGTGATCGATCAGGGCGGCCGCATGAACTTTCCGTCGCGCCATCCGCTGAATCAGAGCGGCAGCGCGCGGCAGCTCATCGCCGATGCAGATGTCATCCTGGGTCTCGAACTGACCGACTTCTGGGGAACGGTCAGCAACGTGCGCGATGGACTGACCCGCACATCGAGATCGGTGGTCAAGCCGGGCACGAAGCTGATTAGCATCACCGCGCTCGACCTCACCACGAAGGGCAATTACCAGGACTTCCAGCGTTATCCGGAAGTCGACATTGCGATGGCGGCCGACGCCGAAGCCACGCTGCCCGAGCTCACCGAGGCGTGCAAGCGCCTGATCACTGCCGACAAGCGCAGCGCGTTCCAGGAGCGCGGCAAGAAGCTCGCTGACGCGCACGGGACGGCGCTCGAGCGCGCGCGTGCCGAGGCCTCGTACGCATGGGACGCAAGCCCGATCAGCACAGCTCGCCTGACGATGGAGCTGTGGGCGCAGATCAAGAAGGAAGATTGGTCGCTCGTGGCCGAGAGCGGCATCATGAGCGACTGGACCGCGCGCCTCTGGACTCGCGACAAGCACTATCAGTCGCTCGGCGGATCGGGCGGAGCGGGTGTGGGGTACGGTGCGCCCGCGGCCGTTGGTGCAGCGCTGGCCAACAAGAAGCATGGCCGCCTGTCAGTGACGATTCAGGGCGACGGCGACTTCATGTATGCGCCTGGTGTGTGGTGGACGGCGGCGCATCACCGCATTCCGCTGCTCGCGGTGATGCACAACAACCGCGCGTATCACCAGGAGGTCATGCATCTGCAGCGCATGGCCAACCGCCACAACCGCGGCATCACACGCGCGCACATCGGGACAACGATCGAGGATCCGAACATCGACTTCGCGAAGATCGCGCAGGGAATGGGCGTTCATGCGCAGGGACCGATCACGAACCCGAACGATCTGGCGCCAGCAATCACTCGCGCATTGGAAGTGGTGAAGCGCGGTGAGCCGTCGCTCATCGATGTGGTCACACAACCGCGATAGGAACTGAGAGAGGAGATCTCGTGAAGAGAACTTCTTGGGCGTTGGGAGTTGGCGGTTGGGCGTTGACGCTGATGCTCGTAGCCTTCGCATCCGTGCCGGAGGCACAGAACCAGGCGCCGCAGTCGCCATCAACCGCGCCCGCCGGAAACTCTGAAGCAGGGAAAAAGTTGTTCCTGAGCTACGGCTGCTATCAATGCCACGGCCGCGAGGCTCAGGGATCGAGCGCGACAGGCCCGCGACTCGGTCCGCGCCCGATCGCGTTCACGGCGTTCAGCCGCTACGTCCGGCGCCCCACAGGGCAGATGCCGCCATACACAGCCCGGGTTGTCTCGGACGCCGACATGGCGAACATCTATGCGTACGTGCAGAGCCGGACGCCGCCGCCGGCCCTGCAGTCGATTCCGCTGCTGCGCGAGCAGTGAAAATCCGTGATGGGGTCTGACCCCGTCTAATATCCGAACACGTAGACGGCGCCGGACTCGCTGACCGAGTTGTCCGCCTGATTTCCGCCGACGCCCTTCGAGCCGCCGTCCTCAGCGTGCGCCGACGCGACCAGCGTGCGCCCGTCGCGGCTTAGCGCAACCGACCCGCCGAACTCGTCGTAGGCCTCTGCGTTCGCGCTCTTCACGTAATACTGCTGGCTCCACGTCGTGCCAGTGCGCGTGAAGATGTACACCGCGCCTGATTCCGACGCCGCGTCATCGTCTTGCTTGCCGTTGACGCCTTTGCCCGAGCTATCTTCGAGCGACGAGTTCAGCATCGCGGTGTTTCCGTCGCCGCTCAATGCCGCGCGCGAGCCAAACCAATCGTTGGGCCCGGTGTTCGAGGGCTTCAGGAACGCCTGCTGCGTCCACGTGCCGCCGCTTCGTACGAAGACATATGCGGCACCCGTGGAGATGTCGTCTGCGCGATCGTTGTCACAGCCCGGCGGGTTGACACCGGTTGCCTTGCAGTCCTCATCCAGTGAGCTTGCCAGCAGCGTATTGCCATCGTCGCTCAACACCACGTTGACACCGAACGAGTCGCCACCTTCCGCGTTCGAGGCGTGGATGTACGTTTGCTGCGTCCACGTGGACCCCGTGCGCCCGAAGATATACACGGCGCCTGCGCCACGGCGCATGTTGTCCGGTGGCCCGTTGATCCCGCGCGACGAGCCTCCTTCGTCGTAGCTCCCGACTGCGAGTGAGTTGCCATCTGCGCTGAGCGAGACGCTGTAGCCGAACAGGTCGCCCGCGTCCGGGTTGCCGGCCTTGATGTACGCCTGCTGCGCCCAGGTTGTACCAGTGAGTGCGAAGACGTACACGGCCCCAGAGGATGTCGCCGAGTTGTCCGACTGGTTGCCATTGATGCCGGACGCATTGCTGTCCTCGCTGATGGCTCCAATCGCCAGAGTGCGCCCGTCGTCGCTGAGTGTGAGCGAAACGGCGAACTGATCACCATCGCCGAAGCTGTCGGCAGTAGCACCCGCTTCGCCGGTGTTGGAGGCTTTGATGTAGGCGCGCTGGGCCCAGGCCGTACCGCTACGGGTGAAGACGTACGCCGCGCCCGCCTGCGGAATCGAGTGGTCGTCCTGACTGCCGTTGACACCTGTCGACTTGCTCGCTTCGCCGTAGGCCGAGACGGCGAGCGTGTTGCCGTCGGCGCTCAGCGCAACGACGTGCCCGAACTCGGCACCCATCTGGGGGTTCGACGGCTTGACGTAGGCTTGCTGCGTCCAGCGTCCGCCGTTCCGCACGAAGACGTAAACCGCACCGGAGCCATACATCGAGTTGTCGCTCTGGTTGCCGTTCACTCCCTTCGCGCCGCTACTCTCGTGTGGTGCTCCGACCGCCATGGTGTTCCCGTCGCTGCTGAGGGCGATGCCCCATCCGGCATGGCCATCGAGCACCCCGCCGCACCCGAAATGGTCCTCGACGTCTGGATTCGACGCCTTGAGATAGGCGATTTGCTTCAGCTGGGCCGTGGTGACCGATCCAGAGGGTGGTGCCGACTGTCTTCCAGCCAGCGACGCAGCGCCCGCAATCACCACGAACACCGCGCCCGCGACCGCATGCAACTTGACGGACATCACGCCTCCAGGCTCCGTTGATGGGGCGCGCATACGCGCCCATGGAACCCCGAGAATTTGTCACTGGCGCGACGGTCTGTCAAATCCGGTCTTCGAATAAGTGGGGTGGAAAAAGCTCGCATTGCCGGGCGCGATGGGGATCGGTATAGTCGGCGGTGATATGACACAGAGATCGAAGCACTCGATCGCGGGCGTTGCGGTGTTGGCCATCGTCTGGTTCTCGGCCGTGGTGATCACCAGCGGACAGGCAGCACCGGCGGCCGCAGCACCGCCGATGGCCGAAACGGTCTTCAAGAACGTGCAGGTGCTGAAGGGCATCCCCGTGAACGAGTTCATGGGAACGATGGGTATTTTCTCGGCCGCTCTCGGCATGTCGTGCGAGGACTGCCACGCCGCCGGCGATGCCGACTGGTCGGTGTATGCCACCGACAGCCCGCGAAAGCAGATGGCGAGGGTGATGGTCACGATGATGGCGACCATCAACAAGACGCATTTCCGCGGGCGGCAGGTGGTCACCTGCTACACGTGCCATCGCGGCACGGCGCGTCCGCGCTCCACCGCCGATCTGGCCGACCTCTATGGCTCAGTGGCGTCCGATGCGAACGCCAACTTCGAGCAGGCGCCGAATGCGCCGAAGGCCGACGAGGTTCTCGATAAATACATTCAGGCGATCGGCGGTGCACAGCGCGTGGCCGCTCTTCGGAGTTACGTGGCGAAGGGCACCAACGCCGGGTACGGGCCGGAGAACGAACCGCGTCCGTTCGAGATCTATTCGCGCGCCAACCAGCGCACCTCGATCATCCGCACGTCGGGTGGAGACAGCACCACCACCTACGACGGCACGTCAGCCTGGATCGCGGCTCCCTTCCGTCCGGTCGCGGTGCTGGCGCTCAGTCCGCAGGAAGTCGATGGACTGAAGCTCGAGGCCGATCTCGCATTGCCGGTCGGCATCAAGAAAGCACTGTCCAACCTGCGGGTCGGTCTCGCGACCGTCATCGGGGACAGGGATGTGCAAGTGGTTCAGGGTGACACGGCCCGCGGCGGAACAGTGACCCTCTACTTCGACTCGGAGTCAGGGCTGCTCCTGCGCCATGTGCGCTACAACGACTCTCCGGTGGGGCGCATCTCCAGGCAGACCGACTACTCGGACTACCGCGAGGTCGCTGGCGTGAAGATGCCGTTCAAGTGGACGGACACGTGGCTGGACGGACGCGACATCGTAGAACTCACCGACGTGCAGCCGAACGTCAATATCGACGCGGCAAGGTTTGTCAGACCGGCTGCGCCGGCGGCGAAGAAGTAGTCCTAGGTACTTGGTCCTTGGTTCCTGGTCCGGACTAAGGACCAAGAACCAAGCACTAAGGCCTAACTGGCCCCGGCACTCCCAGATACTGACTCTTGATCTCCTCGTTCTTCCACAGCGCCTCTGACGCTGAGGAGTGGACGATCGCGCCCTGGTGCATGACGTGCGTGAAGTTCGCTACGTCCACGGCGAATGCGGCGTTCTGTTCTACGAGCAGAACAGAGATGCCATCCTCGCGCAGTTGACGAATCAGCCGGCCGACTTCGGCCACCACCGCGGGCGCGAGCCCTTCGGTCGGCTCGTCCATCACGAGCAATGTCGGGTTCGCCACAAGAGCGCGTGCGATCGCCAGCATCTGCTGCTCGCCGCCACTGAGATCGTTGCCGCCGTGATGGCGTCTCTCGGCGAGCCGCGGAAACAGCGCGAACACCCGATCGAGGTTCCACGCCGCGCCCGACTTCGCCGCGCGAACGGCGATCTGCAGGTTTTCGTGAACGGTGAGCGACACGAAGATCCGCCGGCCCTGTGGCACCAGGCTGATGCCGGCTTCGCTGATTCGGTGGGCAGGCATTCGCGTGACGTCGACGCCCTCGATGACAATGCGTCCGCGCCTGGCCGGTGTCAGCCCGGTCAGCGATCGACACAGCGTTGTCTTGCCTACGCCGTTGCGGCCGAGGACGGCGGTGACCTGGCCGCGCTCGGCGCGCAGCGTCGTGCCCTGCAGCACGTGGCTGTCGCCGTAGTAGGTGTGGACGTCGAGAATTTCCAGCATGGCTCAGTGCGTTCCGCCGGCAGCGCCGAGATAGGCCTGCTGCACGAGATCGTTCGCGCTCACGTCGTCGCGTGTTCCATCGGCGAGGACGCGCCCTTGGTGCAGCACAGTCACACGCTCGGCGAACGAAAACGCGACGTCCATGTCGTGCTCGATCAGCAGAATGGCAATGGACCTATCCAGCTGTTCGATCAGTTCGCGCATCGCGACACGCTCGGGTGATGAGAGCCCTGCCATCGGCTCGTCGAGCAACAGCACCCGCGGCCGTCCCGCCAGGGCCAGGGCGACATCGAGCCTTCGTCGCGCGCCGTACGAGATGTGGCGCGCCTGCTCGTGCGCCAGATCCGAGAGCTCGAATTGATCCAATAACCGCGCGGCCCGCTCGGTGAACTCCGTGTGGGATGCGAGCGGCCGGAACATCGCGAATCTCTTCGGATTCTGTGCGGTACACGCAAGCAGCACGTTCTGCAGCGCCGTAAGCTCGGGGAACAGCCTGGTGATCTGAAACGTGCGCGAGATTCCAAGGGTCGCTCGCTGATGCGGCTTGAGCCTCGAGATGTCCTTTCCCTCGAGCACGATAGTTCCGGCTGTTGGCGGGAACTCGCCGCTAATCACGTTGAACAGCGTGGTCTTGCCCGCGCCATTCGGCCCGATCACCGCATGACGCGCGCCTGCTTGCACCGACAGCGTCACCTCGTCCACCGCCTTCAGCCCGCCGAAGTGCCGTGAGACGCGCTCGAGTTGAAGGCAGGGTGCGCCCACTGAACTACCTGGCATAGAGCGGTTCACTCAGGTAGCGCGCGGGATCGAAATTCCAGAATTGAGAGACCCGTGGAAACGTGTCGATGACGGTGTTCTGCAGCTGACCGTTCACGCGCTCGACGCGGCGGATGTAGACGTTCTCTATCGGGTTGCCGTACTCGTCAAGCTCCATCGGCCCACGAGGAAGGCCCTCGGGTTTCACCCGGCGCAGGGCATCGACGAGGGCCTGACGATCTTCGACGCGTCCATCGATCGCGTTGATGGCGGCGATCAGCCACTTGCCTCCGGTGTACATGCTTTCGGAGTAGTAGCTCGGCACCTTCTTGTAGCGCGTGCGATACGACTCTGCGAACTGCTTGTTTTCCGGTGTGTCGAGCGCGGCACTGTAGTGCAACGCGGTGACGGCGCCGAGCGCTTCGTCGCCCATGAACGGCAGCACGTGCTCGTCGGTCGTCGTCCCGCCGCCGATCAGTTGCACGCGGCCCTTCAAGCCAAACTCCTGATACTGGCGCATGAACTGCAATGCTGAGCGGCCGAGCAGGAGAGCGTAGACGGCATCCACGTCGCGAGGAATCTGCGCGAGATACGGAGCGAAGTCGTGGACCGAGATCGGCACCCAGATCTTCTGACGGAGCTGGCCTCCCTGTGCGACGAACGTCCGCTCGAAGCCGCCCACGGACTCCCATCCGAATGCGTAGTCGAGCGCGACGGTGACGACCGAGCGGACCCCGAGCTTCTGATACACGTACTCGCCGAACGCGTGATTTGGCTGACTGCCACTCCATCCTGTGCGGACGATCCACTCGCTTCGTCGTCGCTGCGTCAGGTCGTCCGCGGACACGACGGGATAGACCATCGGGATCTTCATCGACGTGATGTAAGGCGCAAGCGCGTAGCCGGTGGAGGAGAGCAGCGCGCCGGCCATCACGTGCACTTCGTCGCGCTCGATCAGCTTTCGTGCTTTTGTCAGCCCCACCGCCGGGATCGCTTCGTCGTCTTCCACGATCAGATCGATCTTTCGACCGCCGGCCTTGTAGCCAATCTCATCGAGGTACATCAGGAAGCCGTTCAGGATGTCGCGGCCGTTCTGCGCGTTGCCGCCTGAGAGCGGCACCATGAAGCCGATCTTGATCGGCGTCTGCGGCGTGCCCGTCTGCGCGGCGATGACGCTGGCCGCACAGATCAACGCAAAGAGCGCGGCGATTAGCGTCGCTTTCCGAGATTCCATAGTCCTTGCGGCGCCCAGAGAATTGTGACGATGTAGATGATGCCGAGGATGAGCAGCCAGCGCGCGGTGTAAGCGCTCATCACGTTCTTCAGGATCACGATCGCGCCTGCTCCTATCACCGGGCCGACGAGTGTGGCGGGCCCGCCGAGCGTGACCATCAGGAAGAGCTCAGACGACGCCGTGAGCTCCAGATAGGTAGGACTCACGAAGCCGTTGTAATAGGCCCACATGATTCCGGCGATGCTCGCGAACGCGCCGGCGCACACATAACTCAGATACCCGTGCAGCCACGTGTTGAATCCAAGGCTGCGCATGCGGGGCTCGTGCTCGCGGATGCCTTGCAGCGTGAGGCCGAACGGTGAGCGCACGAGCAGCGTCATCAACAGCATGCACGCGGCGAAGACGAGCAGCGCGATGTAGTAGAAGGGGATCGGCCCCGATGCCGGCAGGCCGATGAGCCCTTCGAGCCGTGGAATACCGGAGATGCCGTTGTCGCCGCCGGTTACGGGAATCCAGCGGAAGCTCAATCCCCACAGCACCATGCCGAGCGCCATGGTGATCATCAAAAAGTACACATCGCGAACGTGCGAGACGATGAGCCCGAAGAGCGCTGCGAGTAGTGTTCCCGCTAGAAAGCCGCCGGCGATCGAGGTCCACATGCCGGCGTGATACGTGGTCGACAGCACGCCGACGCCGTACGCCGCGACGCCAAAGAAGCCGGCATGACCGAGTGATGGTAAGCCGGTGTAGCCAATCAGCAGGTCGAGGCTCATGGCGAGGATGCCGAGAATCACCACCTGTGTCAGGAGGCCCACCCAATACGCGGACAAGAACGGGGGCGCCACGAGCAGGAACAGGGCGCACAGCCCGGCGAGAAGCAGCTTCGGCGTGATGACGAACGCTCTAAGCGCGACCATATAGTCCCGTCGGCTTGAGTGCGAGCATCAGCACCATCGGTGCGAAGAGCGTGAAGTACGAGAGTTCAGGCACAAGGGCTTTGCCGAAGTTGTCGATCATCCCGACTACGACCGCGCCGATGAGCGCGCCCTTGAGGCTGCCCATTCCGCCGATGATGACGACAACGAAGGCGAGCGGCAGCAGGTCGAAGTCCATGCCTGCGTAGCCACCGAGGATTGGGCCGCCCATCACGCCGCCGAAGGCGGCGAGCGCAGCACCCACAGCAAAGACGCCACCCGAGAGGCGAGCGACGTTGATGCCCATGGTCGCGGCGATTTCCGGGTCGTCGACCGTCGCGCGGACACGCGCACCGACTAGCGTCCGGTCGTTGATGATCCAGAGACCGACGCCGACCAGCGCCGCAATGACGATCACGAACAAGCGATACCAGGGGAAGACGATCGCGCCCGCTTCCATCGAGCCGGCTAGCCACCGCGGCGTCGCCAGCGTGAAGGGGTCACCTCCCCAGATCATCAGGGCCGCGTCGCGGAAGAACAGCGCGAAGCCCATAGTCATCATCATCTGGGCGAGCGGCTGCGCCGCGAAGCGCCGGAGGAAGAGTCGCTGCATGAGGAAACCCACAGCAGCGACGACGAGGACGGCGAGCAATGTGCCAGCGAGCAGACTCGACGTCCGCGCCGCCACCGTGTAGGCGACGTAGACGCCGAGCATGTAGAAGGAGCCGTGTGCGATGTTGACGATTCGCATCACGCCGAACGCCAGCGTGAGACCACTGGCGATCAGAAACAGCAGTGCAGCGGAGAAGAGCCCGTTGAGCGACTGGACGATGAAGTAGGTCAAGCGTTACTGATTCCCGCGACCACCCTGTCGTCCGGCACCGCCTCCCGCTGGTGGTGCGCCACCGCCGGGAGCTCCGCGGCCCGCTGGTGTTGGAAG
>Ga0315912_10001824_pt1 | contig 24434 bp, 18 predicted proteins | sample VfabasoilMG_FD_204469 | JGI IMG/M metagenome (GOLD analysis project Ga0315912, IMG submission 204469) | Garden soil microbial communities collected in Santa Monica, California, United States - V. faba soil | ecosystem: Environmental > Terrestrial > Soil > Garden | place: USA: California... | reverse complement strand
CCTCGCCTGGCTCGCCTTTCCGCGTACCAAGGCCTGCATCAACGCGATGCACGCGGCCGAGATCCCGCGAGAGCAGGAAAGAAGCGGCGGCCAGCGCGGGCGGCTGCGCGACCTGCTGACGATCTTTGACGAAGGCGGCGCATTGGTCGCCTGCGACGACGCGGGGCTGGTCGCCGATCTGCGCGGCTTCCAATGGAAGGCGCTGTTCTGGGCGAACCGGGACCGCGTGAAGGCGTCGATGCGCTTCCTCGTCCTGGGGCACGCCGTGCTGGAACAGGCCCTGGACCCCAGGCCTGGAATCACCTGCAAAGTGATCTTTGTCGACCCGCGCCGCGATCCCGATGCGCAGGCGGCCGCCTGGCTGGCAGCGCTCCCCGCGGCCGCGACGCCGCGCGATCTCGCGCCGCTGCCGGTGTTCGGCTATCCGGGCTGGTTGCCGCAGAGCGCTGAAGAAGCGTTCTACGATGATGTCCGGGTATTCCGGCCCTCGGGGGTAAAATGACTGCGGGAGTCGGCCAGGCAGCCGCTGTGCATGCAAATGCATGGAGGAAAGTCCGGGCTCCGCAGAGCAGGATGCAGGGTAACCCCCTGGCACGGCGACGTGACGATTAGGGCCACAGAGACGAGTCCCCGGGGTCAAACCTGGGGGGTGAAACGCGGCAACCTCCATCCGGAGCAACACCAAATAGGCAAGCGAGGCGTGGCAACACGCTGAAGGGCCGGCTCGGCCAAGCTTGCGGGTAGGTGGCTTGAGCCCCGGGGCGACCCGGGGCCTAGAGGAATGGCTGCCGCCCCCCTCCGGGTTCGCCCGGAGGGGGTCACAGAACCCGGCTTATCGGCCGTCTCCCGCTGTTATCCCGTTGTGCGGCAGTTCCTTGCTTCTGGGCCGGGCTAGCGGAATAATCAGTCGATTAGGAGGGGGTCGGCGACGGGCTGGGGAGCCTCGCGCCGCGGACGATGCAGAACCGTCTCAACCAGAACGACGTCAGCAACCGCATCAATGTCGAGGACCCGAACCGGGTCCGCGATGCGGTGCTGTCGATTTTCGGCGCCCGCTATCCGGGCGCCAACTTCGCCCCGCTCGAGCAGGCGTTCGGCGACTTCCACGCGCTGTTCGCGGGCAAGCTCGCCGGCTACCTCGCCTGCGACACGCTGTATCACGACATGCGCCATTCTCTGGACATGACGCTCGCCATGGCGCGCCTGATCGACGGCCACGACCGCATCAGCGCCGGCGCCGACCGGCTGGGCGCGCGCCGCGCCGCGCTCGGCGTACTCGTCGCGCTGTTTCACGACGCCGGCTACCTCAAGCGCGCCTCCGAAGCCGAAGTCGAGAACGGCGCAATCTTCACCAAGGTCCACGTCAGCCGCAGCGCCGATTTCATCTCCACCTACCTGCCTAAAATCGGCTTTGCCGCAGAGGCGCCGCTCGCCTCGCGCCTGGTGCACTACACCGGCTACGAGATGGAGATCGAAGACATCGCCGTCGATGACATGCGCGACCGCATGGTCGGCTGCATGGTGGGCACGGCGGACCTGATCGGCCAGATGTCGGACCGCATGTACCTTGAGAAAGTGCGCCGCTTCCTGTACGAGGAATTCGTCTGGGCCAAGATCGCGCGCGAGCAGCTCCCCGACGGCAAGGAAATCGTGCGCTACAGCTCTGCCGACGACCTGATCATCAAGACGCCCGGGTTCTACGAGTACGTGGCGCGCACGCGAATCAACAAGAAGCTCGACGGCGCCGACCGCTACGCGGAGTCGCATTTTGGCGACGCCAACCTGTACCAGTCGGCAATCGACTGCAACATGGAGTTCCTGCGGCAGACCATCGAGACCGCCGACTTCAACCGGCTGCGCCGCACCTGCTATTCGCTCTCGGCCCCCGCCTCGCGCGCGGCGTGATGTGGGGTTTGTCACGCTGCCGGTGAAATAGGCGGCGCCCGGGGTATTCGCCCCTTGTCCCAGGGGACAAACCGTGGCAAAAACCCTGCATGACAGTTCTTAACAAGCTTGCCCGGCCCGAAGCGGCACCCGCCCTCTTCCGCCTGCTCTCCGACAGCGCGCTGTCCCGCGCAGCCCTGGATGCCTGCGGCTTTCCGCTCGCCATCCTCGATGCCGAGTCGCCTACGCGCGGTGTCACCTACGTCAATTCAGCATTCGAAGACTTCTTCGGCTACCGCGTCGGCGAGGCCGTCGGCCGGCCGCTTGCCAAGCTGGTGTTCCGCGGTGACGAGTCGCTCGCGCAGCGCCTGCTGGCCGAGCCAGGCTCGCGCTGGGAACTCCGGCTCTGGGGCGCGGACGGCTTGCCGCGCCACGTCGAAATCGCGCTGAGTTCGGTGCGCAATACCGAGGGCCGCCACGCGCACTGGGTGGTCGCTTTCTCCGATCGCAACGAGGTGGAGCGCCTGCGTTCCGAACTGCAATCGCTCAGGGCGATTGCGTCGATTCCCTAGGACGCGGTCCGGGACACCAGCCAGCGCGCGGTGCGCATCAGTCGCGCGTCGAATTCGCGCCGGCCAACGAGCTGCACGCCGAGCGGCAGGCCGTTCTCCCCCTTCAGCAAAGGCAGCGTGATCGCCGGCATGCCGAACAAGGTCCACGGCGTGCAAAAAACCGGATCTCCCGTGGCGCCGAGCCCCTTGGGCGCGGTGCCCAGCGCCGCAGGGGTGAGAATGGCGTCGTAGCGGTCCATGAACAGTTCATCGAAGCTGTCGACAACGTCCGGCAGGCAACGCAGCGCGCGCTGGTAGTCGACGGCGCGCACTTCGCGGCCGCGCTCGATCAGGGACTGCAGCTGCGGCGAAAGACGGTCGCGGCCTTCGAGCCATTCGCGCTCGAAGCTGGACGCCATTTCGGACGCCAGGATGGTGCCATGCCAGTCCCAGGCGTCTGCGGCCGAGGGCAGCAGTTCCACTTCCTCGACCTGCGCGCCGAGCTCTTCCTGCAATTCTGCGAACGCCGCCTTTGCATCGGCGTCAACGCGCTGCCAGTGCGGCGTCTTGATGTACGCGAACATCGGCTCGAGCGGCGGTTCCTCGGACGAAACCTGCCGGAACGGCACGCGCGCGCGCGGCCGGGTGTCCGGATCGCGATCGTGATGGCCCGCGACCTCCTCGGCCAGCAGCGCGAGGTCATCGATGCCCCGGGCAAATAACCCTACGTGGTCCAGGGTGCGCGACAACTGCAGGATCCCGGTGCGCGGAATCAGGCCATGCGTGGGCTTGAAACCATAGACCCCGCAGTACGCGGCGGGACGGATAGTGGAACCGGCGGTCTGGCTTCCCAGCGCGAGGGGCACCATGCTCGCCGCCACCGCCGCCGCGGAACCGCTCGACGAGCCGCCGGGGGTGTGCTCCGGGTTATGGGGATTGCGCGTCTTGCCGGGAGAGAAATAGGCGCACTCCGTGGTCACCGTCTTGCCCAGGATGATTGCGCCCGCAGCGCGCAGCATCGCGGCCACCGCCGCGTCGGCACGCGGCGTGCGCCCCTTGTGAAGGGCGCAGCCGTTTTCCGTCGGCATGTCCGCAGTGTCGATGATGTCCTTGAGCCCGACCGGCACGCCGTGCAGCGGACCGATCTCAGCGCCGGAGCGCTTTCTCTCGTCGGCGACGCGCGCTTGCGCCAGCGCGTGCTCCTCGTCAAGGAACGTCCAGGCCTGCACCTGGGGCTCGACCTGCCGGATCCTCTCCAGGCAGGCCTGCACCAGTTCTTCCGAGGTCAACAAGCCTTCGCGAATCCGGCGAGCGACCTCGGTGGCCGACAGCGCTGCGGGCGAGACCTGGTCCACCGGCTTATCGCCCGTAGACGACGCTCGGGAGCCAGAGCCCGATCTGCGGGAACACGTACAGCAGCACCAGCGCGATCATCTGGATGCCCATGAACGGCATCATGCCCGCGAAGATCTGGTTCAGGGTGACATGCGGCGGCGACACGCCCTTAAGATAGAAGGCGGCCATCGCCACCGGCGGCGAGAGGAACGCCGTCTGCAGGTTGAGCGCGACCAGCAGCCCGAAGAACAGCGGATCGATGCCGAACTTGGGCAGCAGCGGTATGAAGATCGGCATGAAGATGACGATGATCTCGGTCCACTCCAGCGGCCAGCCCAGGATGAAAATGATGAATTGCGCAAGGATCATGAATTGCAGCGGCGTCAGGCCGAGCGAGAGTACCCAATGCTCGACGACTTCCTGGCCGCCCAGCAGTGCAAACGCCGCCGAGAAAATTCCCGAGCCGATGAACAGCCAGCACACCATGGCGCTGGTCTTGGCGGTGAGGAACGACGATTCCTTCACGATTGTTCCCATCTCTCTTAGCGTCGTCGAGACGACCCCCGCGCTCGCCTGCCCCGCCTTGGCCCCTTGCCAGTGGGAGATGTAGCGGTAGACGAGAGCGAGGACGCAACCGCCGAACGCACCCACCGCGGCCGCCTCGGTCGGCGTCGCGAGGCCGAAAACAATCGAGCCCAGCACCATCAGGATCAGCACCGCCAGCGGAAAGAACGAGCCGAGCAGCATCTTGAAGATTTCCAGACGCTCCCAGCTCCACAGCCAGGCAAGCCCCGCGACGACGGCGACGGAAATCCCGAGCACGATCCAGTACCACGTCGGTGCCGGCAGGCGCTCTGCGGAAACGGCACCGGCGGTCTTTTTCGCGTTCGCCGGTTCGGCTGCCGGCGCCGCGGCCAGCGGCTCGGGCTCCTCGTCTTCTGCGCCTTCCGGTGCGGCGAGTCCACCGACCGCCTGCTCTTCCGCGGTCGAACTGCCCGTTTCAATGGTAAGCCCCGCGACATCAGCCTTTTCCTCGGGTGTCGTGGCAGCCTGATAGGTCAGGGCAAGAATCGCCCCCAGCGCGAGTGCCGGCAGCAGCGAGATGAAAAGCTGGCCCAGTACCGTGCGCGCCGGCACCCCGGCGCCCCCGGCCGCCGCGCGCATCAGGCCGAAGAACGCATTGCGCCCTCCTGCCGCGAGGGTTTGCGCATGCGCCGGCAGATCGATCCGGCGTCCCTCTGCACTGAGCGGCGGCATCAACACCGGGCGCAACTTGGCGAGCACAATCACGTAGCCGATGTAGAGGGACGCGAGCAGTAGGCCGGGGAAGAATGCGCCGGCATAGAGCTGGACGACCGACACGCCCGCGGTCGCGCCATAGACGATCAGCAGGACCGACGGTGGAATCAGGATCCCGAGGCAACCACCCGCGGTGATCGCGCCGGCGGAAATCTGGATGTTGTAGCCGGCGCGCAGCATCGCGGGAAACGCGAGCAGACCCATCAGCGTGACCACCGCGCCGACGATGCCGGTGGCGGTGGCAAAGATCGCGCACGTGACGATGGTTGCCACCGCGAGCGAGCCAGGCACGCGCGCCAGCGCGAGATGCAGGCTCCTGAACAGTCGGTCGATCAGCGCGGCGCGTTCCACGAGGTAACCCATGAAAACGAACAGCGGTATGGCAATCAGGACGTCGTTCGACATGACGCCGAAGGAGCGCTGCACGAACAAGTCCAGCGTCTGCGCCACCGCCTTGCCCGGATCGGCGCTGCGGTACGCCAGCCAGGCGAAAAACACCCCCATGCCCATCAGCGTGAACGCGGTGGGGAAGCCGAGCATGATGGCTATCACGATCAGCGCCAGCATCAGCAGGCCGAGGTTGCCGTTAGTGAGGTTGGTCCAGGGCGTGAACAGAACCACTGGGATGGCGATCATCGCCATGATGATGAAGCCGAACCAGAGTTCCTTGCGCACCTTCACGTGGTGCGCTCCTGCTTGACGACGAGTTCATCCAGCTTGGCGATGTCCTCGTCCTTCACGTGCACCATCTCCTTCAGCTTGTCGACATCGACTTCCTGCACGTCGTGCTCGCGCGAGGGCCAGTCGCCCTCGCGGATGCAGATGATGCAGCGGATGATCTCGACGACGCCCTGGACGAGAAGGATCGCGCCCGCGAGCGGGATCACGGCCTTGAACTGGTAGATTGGTGGCCCATCCGAGGTCACGCTCGAATGCTCCAGGATCGCGAAGGAGTCGGACGCATAGAAGTAGCCCGCCCAGGTCAGCGCGAAGGTGCCCGGCAGGAAGAACACGATGTAGAGGATCAGGTCCCAGGTCGCCTGCGTGCGCGGCCGGAAGAAGCTGTAGAGGACGTCGCCCCGCACGTGCCCGTTCTTCGCCAGCGTGTAGGCCCCCGCCATCATGAACAGCGTGCCGTACATCTGCAGCATCGCGTCAAACATCCAATCGTGGGGGTGGTCCAGCGCGTACCGCGAAAACACCTCCCAGGAGATCGACAAGGTCAGCGCCACGATCAGCCAGGAAAAGAACTGGCCGACCCAGGTGCTCAGCTTATCGACGAGGAGGAGAGTCTTTTGCATAAAGAAAAAAGCCACCCGGCTCGCGCCGGATGGCTGGTGATGTCAGCAGACGGCTATGCCTTCTTGGCCGGTGCCTTCTTGGCCGGTGCCTTGGCGCCGAAGTAGTGGTTGTACGCCATTTCGCGGCGCACGTTGTTGTCGAAATCCCACTTCAGCACGCGCTCGGCAAACGCCTTCTGCGAAGCCTCGATCTCGTTGAACAACGCATTGCCGGCGCCTTTTTTCGCCGCCACGGCGTCGTACGCAGAGAGCTGGGCCTGCAGGATCGCGTTTGGCGTCTTGTAGAAATTGACCTTGTCCTTCGTGCGCAGCTCGACATAGTCCTTCGAGTAGCGGTCGATCGACTTCCACACCAGGTCCTGCGACGCCGCCTCTACACCGTTGTCGATGATGGCGCGCAGCTTCGCGGGCATCGCGTCGTACTTGGTCTTGTTGAACATGATCTCGAACTGCTCGGCGTTCTGGTGGAAGCTCTGTAGCATGCACACCTTGGACACGTCGGCGAAGCCGAGGAGACGATCCGAGCTCATGTTGTTGAACTCGGCGGCGTCCAGCAGGCCGCGGTCCATCGCGGGAACGATCTCGCCACCGGGCAACGCGTTGACCGCGGCGCCCATGCCAGTGAACACGTCCACCGAGAGGCCCACGGTGCGGTACTTCAGGCCCTTGAATTGCGAAATGTTGGTGATCGGCTTCTTGAACCAGCCCAGGGGTTGCGTCCACATCGGGCCATACGGGAACGACACCACGTTGCCGCCGATCGACGCGTACAGCTTGGCGAGCAGTTCCTTGCCGCCGCCGTACTTGTGCCAGGACATCAGCTGCTGCGCGTCCATGCCGAAGGCCGGCCCCGAACCCCACAGTGCAAGTGCGTTCTGCTTGCCGTAGCTGTAAACGACCACGCCGTGGCCGCCGTCAAGCGTGCCCTTCGACACCGCGTCGAGCAGGCCGAAAGCCGGAACCACGGCACCCGCCGGAAGCACCTCGATCCGGAGGTCGCCGCCGGTCATGTCGTTGATCTTCTTCGCGAAGTCGGCAGCGTACTCGTGAAAGATGTCCTTCGAGGGCCAGGTACTCTGGAAGCGCATGCTGATCGGCCCCTGCGCCTTGACGATGGCGGGGAATCCGAGGGTCGCCGCGCCCGTTGCGGCGACGGCTGCGCCGGTCAGGAACTTGCGGCGCGAAGCCGGGGACTTAACGTTCTCGATACTCATTTGATGCCTCCTCCTAGGAAGTTTTCGCTGGCCACGGATTCGGGCCCGGGCGGAAAAGCCAGAGGATTCTACCCCCCGGCGCCCGAGCGCCGCAAGACAACTTCATGATGTGAAATGGGCTTGCGGCAGCTCCGCGGCCGGGGTCGATGTGCGGCGATGCTTGTGCGCCTCGTCCGGGTGCCAGCCAAGGGTGGCGAGCAGGACAAAAAAGCCGATGACATAGGCGATGGGGATAAACCAGCCGTGGCGCAGCCATGCGCCCACGGATTTCGCCTCCGGGTACAGGTTGGAAATCGCCACCCCTGCACTCGAGCCGAACCAGATCATCGAGCCGCCGAATCCCACGGCATAGGCGAGGAATCCCCAGTCGTACCCCCCCTGCTTGAGCGCAAGCGCGGTTAGCGGGATGTTGTCGAATACCGCCGAGACGAAACCGAGGCCGAGCGCCGTCTGCCAGGACGGTGCCGGCAGGGTTTCCACCGGCATCATCGAGGCGCAGACGATCAGCGCGAGCAGGAACACCGATCCCTTCATCGCCTCGGGCAGCAACGACCAGCCCGGCTTGCGCCATGGCGTGCACAAGAGGATCGCGCCCCACACCGCGGCGCCGATGAACGGAAAGCTCCCCGACGTTGCCGGGATGAGGATATTGATGAGGACATTGGTGACTATCGCCGCCGCCAGGATGATCAGCACGATCACCGCGCGTGCCCAGTCGATCCGCACGCCGGCCCGCGCGTCCTTGACGATCGGCGAATGCCGATGCTGCTGCAGCGCCGCAGGAATACCGAAGATCACCAGTGCCACAAGCGCCGGAACAGCAGCCTCAGCCACCACCAATGGGCTCACGCCATCGATCCACATCATCGTCGTGGTGGTATCGCCCACCACGCTGCCCGCGCCGCCCGCGTTGGACGCGGCAACGATCGCGGCGAGGTAGCCGATGTGGACCTTGCGGCGGAATACCGTCGCCGCCACCGTGCCCCCGATGATCGCCGCGGCGATGTTGTCGAGGAACGACGACAGCACGAAGATCATCACCAGCAGGAGGAAAGCCCCCTTCCAGTCGTCCGGCAGGAAGCGCGGCAGCACCGCGGGTATCTTTGATTCCTCGAAATGGTTCGACAGCAGCGCAAAGCCGAGCAGCAGGCCGAGCAGGTTGGCGAGGATCACCCATTCGTGGGCGAGGTGCAGCGCGAGGCCGCCAATGCCGGGGCCGGTCTTGAAGCCGGTGAAGCCGAGCTTGTAGAGCACGATGACCGCCAGGCCCGTCAGCGCCACCGGCAGCGTGTGGTGGTGGAACAAGGCAACGCCTGCCAGCGTCAGGCCGAACAGCACGAAATCCACCGGCACGCCGAGGACAGCGGCGGCAACGCCAATGACCAGGGCGCCGACGAACAGGCCGCGTTCGCGCGCGAGGAAGCGAAGAGCAAGTGATTTCATGACCGCGCTATATATCAGAAAGCGGCGTGGCACGCGCCGCCTCGAGGTCCTTGGTCCTCATGACGGCGATCAGCTTGCGCAGTTCGCGCCGCAGATCTTCCAGGTTCCTCGCCGGCAGGTCGGACAGCGCCTGCTGCAGCACGCCCCGCAGCGGCCGCGGGGCGCGCTTGAGCACCTTCAGGCCTTGCGGCGTGGCATACAGGGCCACCACCCGCTGGTCCTTCCCTTGCCGCTGCCGCGTGACCAGGCCGAGGCCCTCCAGCCGGCGCAGCAGGTTGCTGGCGGTGGACTGGTGGATGGCGAGGCCCTTGGCCAGGTCGCCGACCGTGCCCCCGGGATCCCCGGCGATCTGGGCTAGCGCCCAAAGCTGCGCGCCGCTGATGCCGGCGCGGCGCTCCACGCTCTGGTAATGGCGCCGGATCGACTTGAATACGATGCGGAATTGCTCGAGAACTTCGAGCATCCTGGGCTTTTTCATGCACGACTATGTTTGCGCAAATATAGTCCGCGCGCTAGTATCTCCCTGCCACAAAATCAGGAGGGGACCATGAAAATTCAACCGGCATTGACCTGCGTCGCCGTACTTGCCGCCGCAGTGTTTCTCGCCTCTTGCGGCACCACCAAACCGGCCGCCACCGCCTCGGCATCCGACCAGTCTCCGGCAGCGTCGCAGACCGGCGCCAAGCCGGCTACGCCGGGGGCCACGGGGCAGGCGAAGCCTCCGGTCGGAACCAGCACCGGCAAGCCGGCGGCAAGCGTCGCTGCGATCAACGATCCCAACAACATCCTGTCGAAGCGCAGCGTCTTCTACGATTACGACAGCTACGACGTAAAGGCCGAGTTCCGCGCGCTGGTCGAAGCGCACGCGCGCCACCTGCGCGACAACCCCGGCGCGCGCATGACGCTCGAGGGCAACTGCGATGAGCGCGGCAGCCGCGAATACAACGTGGCGCTGGGACAAAAGCGCGCGGAGGGCGTGAAGAAGATGATGACGCTGCTCGGCGCGCGCGAACAGCAGATCGAGGCGGTCAGCTTCGGCGAAGAAAAGCCCAGAGCCGCCGGCACTGGCGAAGCCGCCTGGGCGCAAAACCGCCGCAGCGACATCATCTACTCCCGCGCCCAGTAAGCAGGGGCGCCAGTCGCCGCCCGGACCGTCGTCGATCGCCGCGCGCACTACCTCGGCGAGCGGCCCCGCTCGGGCTGGGCGAGCGCGCAGTCGGCCCGCCGTAGATTCGAATGCGCCTCTCGCTCAGGTTCCTGATCCCGCTCGCGCTCGCGCTTGGCGCCATCGCCTACGGCGTGGCGCCGCTGGTCGACGAAATGACGTTGAAGTGGTTCGTCCGCGACCTGGATATCCGCAAGAACCTGATTGCGAGCGCGGTGCAGGAGCCGCTGGTGGAACTGCTTACCGACAAGGCGCGCGATCGCGTGCGCCTGCTGCGCGTGCAGGAGCTGTTTGCCCGCATCCTGCAGGACGAGCGGCTGTTCGCGCTCGGTTTTTGCGATGCCGGCGGCAAGCTCGTCTATCGAACCGCGACCCTGCCTGCCGAGGTTGCTTGCCGCGATCCTGGCGTTCCCGGCGAGGAACCCGGCCGCCTGTTGCGCCAGCAAGGGGGAACGCTGCATGTCGGCGCGTCGCCGGTCTTGGCGGAGGGCCGGCAGCTTGGCGAGCTGCTGATCGTGCACGACATGAGCTTCGTCGAGCGCCGTAGCGCCGATACCAAGAAATACCTCGTCTACCTGTTCGCGGCGATCGGCGCCGTCATCGCGCTGATCACGGTGGTCATTGCGGAGCTGTCGTTCCGCGGCTGGATGGCGGGCATCAAGGCCCTGATCCGCGGACAGTCGGGGGCCGTCTCCCCCGAGCCGAAGGCGCGCGAACTGCGGCCCATCGCGCGCGACCTCGAGGCGATGGTGCGCGAGCTGGAGGCGGAACGCCGCATGCGCGACGAGTCGCAGATCAGCTGGACGCCCGAAAACCTCCGCAACATCCTGCGCGACGACCTGAAGGGCGACGAAATCCTGATCGTATCCAACCGCGAGCCCTACATCCACGTGCGCAACGACGGGCGCATCGAGGTGCAGCGGCCCGCCAGCGGCCTGGTGACCGCGATGGAACCCGTGATGCGCGCCTGCTCGGGCACGTGGATCGCGCATGGCTCGGGCAGCGCCGACCGCGAGGTGGTGGACGCGCAGGATCACATCATGGTGCCCCCGGACAAGCCGGCCTACCGCATCCGCCGCGTATGGCTGAGCAAGGAGGAGGAAACGGGCTACTACTACGGCTTCGCCAATGAAGGCCTGTGGCCGCTCTGCCATATTGCTCACACGCGCCCGGTATTCCGCGCCGCGGACTGGGAACACTACCGCGAGGTCAACCGGCGCTTCGCGCAGGCGGTCGAGCAGGAATCGCGCACCGAAGATCCAATCGTGCTGGTGCAGGACTACCATTTCGCGCTGCTGCCGCGGATGATTCGCCAACGGCTTCCGCGCGCGACCATCATCACCTTCTGGCATATTCCCTGGCCCAACTCGGAGGCCTTCGGCGTATGCCCCTGGCGCGCCGAGCTCCTTGACGGCCTGCTCGGCTCGTCGATCCTCGGCTTCCACACCCAATACCACTGCAGCAATTTCTTCGACAGCGTCGACCGCACGCTCGAGGCACGCATCGATCGCGAGACGTCGACCATCTCGTTCGGCGGCGACCTCACGGAAGTGCGCCGCTATCCAATTTCCATCGAATGGCCGCCCGCGCCCCTCGCCGCCCAGCGCCCGGTGGCCGAGTGCCGCGCCGCGGTTCGCGCGGCGCTCGGGCTCGGCACGCAGGTGCAGCTCGGCCTCGGCGTCGACCGGCTGGACTACACCAAGGGAATCCTTGAGCGCCTCGCCGCGGTCGAGCGCCTGCTCGAGCTCGAGCCCGGCCTGGTCGGGCGCTTCGCCTTCGTCCAGATCGCAGCGCCCTCGCGCTCCAGCATCGAGGAATACCAGTCGCTGGACATCAAGGTGCGCGCTGCCGCGACGCGCATCAATGGGCGTTTCGGCTCCCCCGGCTACCAGCCAATCGTGCTCAAAATCGAGCACCACGACGCCGACCTCGTCTACACCTATTACCGTGCCTGCGACATCTGCTGCGTCTCCAGCCTGCACGACGGCATGAATCTGGTGGCCAAGGAGTTCGTCGCGGCGCGCGACGACGAGCGCGGCGTGCTGGTCCTTTCGCAGTTCACGGGCGCCGCGCGCGAGCTGGCGGAGGCGTTGATCGTGAATCCCTACGACACCGAGCAGTGCGCAGCCGCCCTGCTTGCGGCGCTGACCATGGCACCGGACGAGCAGCGCGACCGCATGCGCAGCATGCGCAGCCTGATCCAGGAGTTCAATGTCTACCGCTGGGCCGGGCGGATGCTTCTGGACGCCGCGCGCATGCGTAACCGGCGCCGCGTCACCGGCCCGCGCGACGGCGCCAAAATGTCCGGCCTGCGCCACTTATGACGCGGCGACACGCCCCTCCCTTTGCCGCGAACTGGGCTTTTTTCCTCGACGTGGACGGCACGCTGCTCGAGTTTGCGGCGCGACCCCAGGACGTGCGCTTGGCCACGGACCTACCCGAGTTGCTGCGCCAGCTGCGCCGTGCGGCGGGCAACGCTGTCGCGCTGGTGAGCGGGCGCTCGGTCGAGGATATCGACGCGCTGTTCGCGCCATTGGTGTTTCCGGTGGCTGGCCAGCACGGCACCGAGCGCCGCGGCGCCGACGGGACACTTCGGCGGCTCGCGCCATCGCTCGACAAGCTCGGCCGATGTGCCGCCGAAATCGTGCGGCTGACCGCCGCGCACGCGGGCCTGGTGCTTGAGAACAAGGGAATGGCCCTTGCCCTCCATTATCGCCAGGCGCCCGGTCTGCGGGCGCTCGCCGAGCGCGAAATGCGCGCCGTCGCCGTCGAATTGGGGGATGCTTTCGAGATGCAGACCGGGAAATTTGTCGTCGAGATCAAGCCCAGCGGCAAGGACAAGGGCGACGCCATCACCGAGTTCGCGGCCGAGGCGCCGTTCGCCGGCCGCCGCCCGGTGTTCGTCGGCGATGACCTGACCGACGAGCCGGGCTTCGCCGTGGTCAACGACCTGGGCGGCGATTCCATCAAGGTTGGCAACGGCATCACCCGCGCGCGCTGGCGCCTGTCGGACGCCGCCGCGGTACGCCGCTGGCTGTGGACCTACGTCGAGATGCGAGGGCCGGCATGAGCAGTCTCGACATCGGCGTCATCGGCAATTCAAGTGTCTGCGCGCTGGTCGACGGCGCGGGCGACATCTGCTGGGCCTGCCTGCCGCGCATGGATGCCGATCCGGTGTTCTGCTCGCTGCTGCGAGAGCGCAGCGCCGCGGCGGACTTCGGCTTCCTTTCCATCGAAATGGCCGGACTCGCGCACGTCGAGCAGACCTACCTGCCGCATACCCCGGTACTGGTCACCCGCCTGTACGATGCCAGCGGCGGCGCGGTGGAGATCACCGATTACGCGCCCCGCTTCCGGCAATTCGACCGTCTGTTCAGCCCCAGCCAGTTCATCCGCACTGTTCGTCCGCTGTCGGGCAGCCCGCGCATCCGGGTCCTGGTGCGTCCGGCAAGCGGCAATGGCCGCGAGCGACGCCAGACGACCTGGGGGTCGAACCATGTCCGCTATACGGCGCCCGACTACACCATGCGCCTCACCACCGATTGCTCGATCACGGCGATCCTCGAGGAGACGCCGTTCCTGCTGCGCGAACCCTTCGCCCTGGTGCTCGGCCCGGACGAAACCCTGCAGGGCTCGGTCGGCGATGTCGCGCGGCGCTTCCTCGAGCAGACGATCGACTACTGGCAGGACTGGGTGCGCGACCTGTCGATTCCGTTCGAATGGCAGGAGGAGACCATCCGCGCGGCGATTACGCTCAAGCTTGCGGCGTTCGACGATACCGGCGCCATCATCGCCGCGCCGACGACGTCGATTCCCGAAGCCGCGGGCAGCGGGCGCAACTGGGACTACCGCTACTGCTGGCTGCGCGATGCCTACTTCGTGGTCAACGCGCTCAACCACCTGAACGCCACGCGCACCATGGAGCGCTACCTCGGCTACATCATCAACATCGCGGCAGCGGCCGACGGCAAGCTGCAGCCGGTGTACCGCATCAACGGCCGGCCGGAAATGGACGAGCGGACCGTCGAATCACTGCCTGGCTACCGCGGCATGGGGCCGGTGCGCGTGGGCAACGAAGCCTGGCGCCAGGTCCAGAACGACGTCTACGGTTCTACCGTGCTCGCCGCCACCCACGCCTTTTTCGACCGCCGTCTCACCGCGTTCGGCAACGCGGCCCTGTTCCGGCAGCTCGAACCCCTCGGCGAGCGCGCTGTGGCGGTGCACGCGACGCCGGACGCCGGATTGTGGGAGCTGCGCGGCAAGGCGCGCATTCACACCTTTTCCAGCGTCATGTGCTGGGCGGCCTGCGACCGCCTGGCCAGGATCGCCGCACGCCTGGCGCTGGCCGACCGCGCCCGCTACTGGCAAGCGCACGCCGCCCGCATCCACGCCACGATCCTCGCGCGCTGCTGGAACGCCGCGCGCGGCAGTTTCAGCGCCACGTTCGACGGCGACACGCTGGACGCCAGCCTGTTGCTCCTGCCTGAGCTGGGATTCGTGGACGCGGAGGACCCGCGCTTCGCCGCGACCGTAGCGGTCATCGAACGAGAGCTCAAGCGCGGCGACTTCGTCTACCGCTATTCCGAGGCCGACGATTTCGGCGTGCCTTCGAACGCGTTCATCGTTTGCACGTACTGGTACATCGACGCGATCAACGGCCTCGGCCGGCGCGACGAAGCGCGCGAGCTGTTCGAGGCGATGTTGGCGCGGCGCAACCATCTCGGCCTACTTTCGGAGCACATCGACCCGGCGAGCGGTGAACTGTGGGGAAATTTTCCACAGACCTACAGCATGGTCGGCATGATCAAGAGCGCCACGCGCCTCAGCGTCCCCTGGCACCAGGCCTTTTGATCACCGCCGGGCCGCTAGTCCGCGGCCGCCCAGCGGTCGCTCGCCGCGCGCACCACGTCGGCAAGCGACCCCGCCTGGGACAGGCGGGCGCGCAGCCAGTCCGCGTCGCAGTGGTCGCGCCGTACGTCGCCGGCGAGTTGCGCCAGCGCCTCGGCGCATTCGAGGTGACGCGCATGCGGCATCACCATCGCCACCGTGTCGAGAATGTCCTCGCCGATCATCTTCTTGCGGCGCTCCCACGCGTCGATCATCTCGCCGCGATAGCCAAAGCGGCAGGCCTCGAAACGATTGAACCCGTTCACCAGGTAGGCCTCCTGCGCCGGCTGGCGCGGCCGTTCGGCCAGGTGCCAGGCGGCGATCGCCTGCGCATACGCCGCAAGTTGCGCGGCGCGCGCCACGCTGAGCGGCGTGTCGAACACCCGGATTTCAACGGTACCGTACTCGGGCTTGGGCCGGATGTCCCAATAGAAATCCTTCATGCTCGCGGCCACGCCGTACTCCTGCATCGAGCGGAAGTAGCCGACAAACGCCTCCCAGTCCGGCACGAACGGCATGTGGCCGGCCAGCGGAAACGCGCTGATCGCGGTCAGCCGCGAGGACTGGAATGAAGTATCCCTCCCCTGGTAGAACGGCGACGCCGCCGACAGGGCGATGAAATGCGGCACGTACCGGGTCAGCACATGGACCAGGTAGACCGCGGCGTCGCCATCCGGACAGCCGAGGTGCACGTGCTGGCCAAACACGGTGAACTGCTTGGCCAGGTAGCCGTAGCGCTCGAGGAAGGCTTCGAAACGTTCGGTCTGGTAGATGCGCCGGTCGTTCCAGTCATGGAAAGGATGGGCGCCGCCGCCCGAGACCCGCAGGTTGAGCATGCCCGCATCGGCCGCGACGGCCTCGCGCATCTCCTCCAGTTCCGCGCGCAGGCCAGCGTGGCGCAAGTGCACGGAGGTATTCAGCTCGATCATGCTCTGGGTGATTTCGGGCTTCACTTCGCCTTTGAGCTTGCGCTTGCCCAGCCGCACCAACAGGTCGCCCGCTTCGTGCGCGAGGTCGTAGTCGTGGGCGCGCACCAGCTGCAGCTCGAGCTCGACGCCCATGCTCGGGCCGGTCGAGGCCTTGAACGTCATGTCGTTCATTTCGGCGGTTCCGCACCCGCCTCGCCTGCAAGCCTCAGCGCGGCCTGCGTGGCGAGCGGCCCGAACAACTCGAGGATCGCCACGGCCGAGAGCACCAAGGCGGCGAGTTCCATGCCAAAAGAGGGAAACAGCACCGCCGTGTCCCAGACCATGATCACGGCCAGGCCCGACATCGGCAGCAACGCGACCGACAGCAGGCCGGCGCCACCGGGACGCAGGCCCGACAGCCGCGCGAATGCGAGGATCGCCGCGGCCTTGCCGAGGAAGCGCAGCACGATGAAGGCGGCGGCCACGGCTGCGGCCGGTCCGAGCAGGCTGAAATCCAGGCTCGCGCCGGTGATGACGAACAGCACCACGAACAGGAGCTGCCCGGCGTAGCCGAATTGCAGCGGCACCAGCACATGGTCGCGGTCGAGGTTGCGCGCCAGCATGCCGAAGCTGAGGAGCGCCACCACCACCGTCACCTCCACCGCGCGCGCCAGGCCCACCAATAGGATGACCGCGGCCACCAGCAGCACGAACTGCCGGTCCTCTCGCTTGCCAAGCCAGCGCGCAAGCCACAGCATCAGCCGGCAGGCGAGGTAGCCGAGCAGCGCCGCGCCGAACAGCAGGTACATGGGGTGCAGCAGCGCCGAGCGCCAGTCGGCGCGGTGCTCCAGGTGCAGCAGCGGCAAGAACAGCATCAGCGCGACGAAGGCAGTAGCGCAGTTCACCGCGGTGAAGAGCAGCATGCGCTCGGTGATCTGGCCCGAGGCACGTTGTTCATGCGCCACCAGCAGCACCACCGCGGGCGAGGTGGCCGTGCCCACGGCGGCGGCGCAGCCGGCGAGCAGGGGCGTATAGCCAAGCCATAGCAATCCGGCGTAGATGGCGAAGAAGGCGCCGAGGCTCTCGCCCAGCGCCGCGATGAAGAGCCAGCGGTTGCGCGCGAACCAGGCGGCGTCGAAACGCGCACCCAGCTCGAACATGATCAGGCCCAGTGCCAGGTCCACGATCAGGCGTGATTCGTCGAGCAGCGGCGCGCGCACCACGCCAAGGCACTCGGGGCCGAGGGCGATGCCGGCAAGCACGTAGCCGGTGATGCGCGGCAGCGAGAGCAGGCGATGCAGCCCCTCGCCGCCGATCAGGCCCGCGAGGAGCAGCGTGCCAAACGCCACGAGTTCGCCTAGCGCCGGCGGCCAATCGGGCACAAACCAGAACGGCTCCAGCATGGGACTCCCTTCCGGACCTCAGGACTTGAGCGCTGCCAGCACCTCGTCCAGCATCTTTTTCGCGTCGCCAAACAGCATTCGGTTGTTTTCCTTGTAGAAGAGCGGATTGTCGACGCCCGCATAGCCCGAGGCCATGCTGCGCTTCATGACGATCGAGGCCTTCGCCTTCCACACTTCCAGCACCGGCATGCCGGCAATGGGGCTCGCCGGGTCGTCCTGCGCGGCCGGGTTCACGATGTCGTTGGCGCCGATCACCATCGCCACCTCGGTGTCCGGGAAGTCCGCGTTGATCTCGTCCATTTCCATCACGATGTCGTAGGGCACCTTGGCTTCGGCCAGCAGCACGTTCATGTGGCCGGGCATGCGGCCGGCGACCGGGTGGATGCCGAAACGCACGTTCACGCCCTTCTCGCGCAGAAACCTGGTGATCTCGAACACCGTGTGCTGCGCCTGCGCCACCGCCATGCCGTAGCCCGGTACGATGATCACGTTTTTCGCGTCGCGCAGCAGCGTGGCGGTGTCCTGCGCGTTGATGGGAACGGTCTCGCCCGCAGGTGCCGCGCCTCCGGGGGCGGCGGGTGCGCCGCCACCGGTCCCAAATCCGCCGGCGATCACGCTGACGAAGTTGCGGTTCATGGCGCGGCACATGATGTAGGAGAGAATCGCGCCCGAGGAACCCACCAGCGCGCCCGTCACGATCAGCAGGTCGTTCGACAACATGAAGCCTGTCGCCGCCGCCGCCCAGCCCGAGTAGCTGTTCAGCATCGACACCACTACCGGCATGTCGGCGCCGCCGATCGCCATCACCATGTGGATGCCAAAGAGCAGGGCGATCACCGTCATCACGACGAGCGGCAGCATGCCGGCCTGGATGTCGGGCGCGACGACGAACGCCCGTCCATACCAGAGCACTGCAAGCAGGCCCGCGAGGTTGATCCAGTGGCGCGCCGGCAGCAGCAGCGGCTTGCCGCCGATTTTTCCGGACAGCTTGCCGAAGGCGATGACCGAGCCCGAGAAAGTCACCGCACCGATCAGGATGCCGACGTAGATCTCGATCTCGTGGATCGCCTTCTCCGCGCCAGCGAAGCTGACGGAGGTATCCACGTAGCTGGCGAAGCCGACCAGGCAGGCGGCGAGCCCGACCAGGCTGTGCATCAGCGCGACCAGTTCCGGCATCTGCGTCATCTGCACGGTGCGCGCCGCGTAGAGGCCGATCGCCCCTCCCGCGACCATCGCGCCGATGATCCAGGGGATGCCGGCCGCGCTCACGCGCGGACCGAGCACGGTGGCGAGCACGGCGATGGTCATGCCGATGATGCCGTAGAGGTTGCCGCGCCGCGACGTCTCTGGATTGGACAGGCCGCCGAGGCTCAGGATGAAGAGGATCGCGGCGCCGAGGTAGGCGACGATGGCCAGGCTTTCGGACATGTCCCGGCGCTCCCTATTTCCGGAACATGGCCAGCATGCGCCGCGTCACCGCGAAGCCGCCAAACATGTTGATGCAGGTCAGCGCGAGCGCGACGACCGCCACCCACTTGATGAGTTCGTCCGGCCGCCCCGTGCCCGCCATTCCCGGCGAAATCTGCACCAGCGCGCCGATGGCGATGATGCTGGAGATGGCGTTGGTGACGCTCATCAGCGGCGTATGCAGGGCCGGCGTGACGTTCCACACCACCATATAGCCGACGAAGCAGGCCAGCACGAACACGGTGAAGTGTCCGATAAACGCCGCCGGCGCGTAGGCGCCGATGAACCAGAACACCACCGCGGCGAGCGCGAACGTTACGGTCAACGCGCTTGCGGACATGGGCTTGCCACCACCGCCATGACCCTGCGATTTCGCTGCGGGTGCGGGCTTGGCCGCCGGTTTGGCGGGCGCCGCAGTCGACTTCAGCGGCGGCGGAGGCCAGGTGATGCTGCCGTCCTTGATGACCGTCAGGCCGCGGATCGCCTCGTCATCCATGTTGACGTTGGCGACGCCGTCCTTCGTCTTGCAGAGCTCCTCGGCGAGGCGGAACAGGTTGTTGGCGTAGAGCGTGGAAGATTGCTTCGCCAGCCGGCTGGGCAGGTCGGTGTAACCAACGATGGTGACGCCGTGGCGCACGACAAGCTCGCCGGGTGAGGTGAGCTCGCAATTGCCGCCCTGCTCCGCCGCGAGGTCCACGATCACGCTGCCGGGCTTCATCGACTTCACCATGTCCGCGGTAATCAGCTTCGGCGCCGGTTTGCCGGGAATCAGCGCGGTGGTGATGATGATGTCCACTTCCCTCGCCTGCCTGGCGTACATCTCGCGCTGGGCCTGCTGGAAGCCTTCGCTCATCACCTTGGCATAGCCGCCGCCGCCGGAGCCTTCTTCCGCGTAGTCGACCTTGACGAACTCGCCGCCCATCGAGACCACCTGGTCGGCCACTTCGGCACGGGTGTCGTTGGCGCGCACGATGGCGCCCATCCCGACCGCGGTGCCGATCGCAGACAGGCCGGCAACGCCGGCACCGGCAATGAAGACCTTGGCGGGGGGAACCTTGCCGGCGGCGGTGATCTGTCCGGTGAGGAAGCGGCCGAAGGCGTGCGCCGCCTCGATCACGGCGCGATAGCCGGTGATGCCGGCCATGGAGGTCAGCGCGTCCATCTTCTGCGCGCGGCTCAGCATGCGCGGCAGCGAATCCATCGCCAGCACCGTGACCTTGCGCGCCGCGAGCTGCTGCATGAGCCCGGGGTTCTGCGCGGGCCAGAGGAAGCCGATCAGGACCTGCCCTTCGTGCATCAGGCCGACCTCTTCCGCCGCGGGCGCGCGCACCTTGAAGACAAGGTCCGACTTCGCCCACAGCGACGCGGCGTCGGGCGCGATCTGCGCGCCTGCGGCCACATAAGTGTCGTCGGCAAAGTTCGCCGCATCGCCCGCGCCCGACTGCACCCGCACCTGGAAGCCCAGCTTGACCAGCTTCTCGACGACCTCGGGAACCGTCGCGACGCGCTTTTCGCCGGCGGCGGTTTCCCGCGGCACGCCGATGACCTGAGAAGACATGGAACCCCTGCGAAGAAATTGACCCGGATTCTAGCCGAACGACCTAGGCCGCTCGACTCTCCCGGTAGTCGTCCTTTTCCAGAAACTGCAGGCGGGCGAGGCTCGCGTACAGGCCGCCCTGCTGCATCAGCTCGGCATGCGTGCCCTGCGCGACGATGGCGCCGCGCTCCATCACCAGGATGCGGTCGGCGTGCCGGACGGTGGCCAGGCGATGCGCGATGGCGAGCGTGGTGCGTCCCTGCTCCAGCGCCTCGAGCGCCTGCTGCACCATCAGCTCGCTCGCTGCGTCGAGTGAACTGGTGGCCTCGTCGAGCAGCAGGATCGGCCGGTCGGCAAGCAGGGCCCGGGCGATCGACAGGCGCTGGCGCTGGCCCCCGGAGAGCGTCACGCCGCGCTCGCCAAGCAGCGTCTCAATGCCCTGCGGCAACCGGTCGATGAACTCCAGCGCGTGGGCCCGCTCGCAGGCCTTCAATGCTTCCTCGCGGCTCGCGGCCGGCCTGCCGTAGCGCACGTTGTCCAGCACGCTCGCGGCGAAGATCACCGGCTCTTGCGGCACCACCGCGATCAGCCGGCGCGCGTCCTGCGGCGCCATTTCACGGATATCGATGCCGTCGACACGGATCCGTCCGTGCTGCGGGTCATAGAAGCGCAGCAGCAGCGCAAACAAGGTGGACTTGCCGGCGCCCGAGGGCCCGACCAGCGCCACCCTTTCTCCCGGCGCGACGCTTAGCGCGAAGCCATCGAGCGCTGCGACGCCCGGCCGGCTCGGATAGGAGAAACCGACGCGATCGAACGCCACTGCCGGCGCAGGGCGGCGCGGCGGCGCCAGCGGCGCATCCGGTGCGACGATTCCCGGCCGTGTCTCCAGCAGCTCCATCAAGCGCTCGGTGGCGCCGGCGGCGCGCTGCAATTCGCCCCAGATCTCCGACACCGTGCCTACCCCGGTGGCCACCACCGAGGCGTAGAACACAAAGGCCGACAGTTCGCCCGCGGTAAGCCGGCCGGCCAGCACGTCGTGGCCGCCCACCCAGAGGATCACGCCTACCGCGCTGAAGGCGATCAGCATCACCGATGAGATCAGCCAGGCCTTCTGCCGCACGCGATCGATGCCGACGCGGTAGGCCGATTCCGCGTGGCGCGCGAACGCCGCGCGGTCCGCCTCCTCGTGGGCATAGGCCTGCACGGTGCGGATCTCGTGCACTGCCTCATCCACGTACGCCGAGACGTCGGCGACACGGTCCTGGCCGTCGCGCGACAGGCGCCGCACGCGCGCGCCCAGCAGCAGGATCGGGATCAGCGTGAACGGCACGCCGAGCAGGATGAGGAGCGCGAGTTTCCAGCTGGTGACGAACAGCATCACCACTGCGCCGCACATCATCAGCAGGTTGCGCACGAACATCGACAGGCCGAAGCCGATGACCGCCTGGATCTGCGTGGTGTCGTTGGTGAGGCGCGAGATCACCTCACCGGTGCGCGCCGACTCGAAAAACGCGGGATCGAGGCCGAGGATGTGGTCGAACACCGCGCGGCGCACGTCGGTGACCACGCGCTCGCCGGTGCTCATCATCAGGTAGAAGCGGAACCAGGTGGCGGTGGCGAGCGCGAATGCCACCGCGATCAATCCGGCAAGCGCTTGGTCGAGCAGGTGCGTTTCCCCGCTGCCAAAGCCGTTGTCGATCACCAGCTTGAGGCCCTGGCCGAGCGCCAGCACGCTTGCCGCGGCAACGGTAAGCGCGACCACCGCGGCCGCAAGGCGCCAGCGATAAGGCATGAGGAACCGCAGCAGGCGGACCAGCGACTGGCGGCGCTGCCGCATCGACCGCCTATCTGCCATAGAACGCGATCTGATTGTGGCCGGATTGCTTGGCGCGCTGCATGGCTGCACCCGCATTGCGCAGCAGCGCTTCGCCATCGCCGGCATCCGCGGGATAGAGCGAAATGCCGATGCTGACGGCGAGCGTGGTGGAACCGTCGCCGACCGGGAAATCCTGCGCCAGCGCGTGCAGCACCCGTTCGGCGACCAGCCGGCAGTCGGCGTCGGAAACCAGGTCCGACAGCACCAGGGCGAACTCGTCGGCGCCATGCCGCGCCGCGGTGTCGGCCTTGCGCACGCTGGCGGCCAGCCGCAGCGCGACCTCGCGCAGCGCCGCGTCTCCCGCGCTGTGCCCCAGCGCATCGTTCACCCGCTTGAAGTTGTCGAGGTCGATCAGCATCACGGCGAGTTTGCGGCCGCGGCGCTGCGCGAAATGGATCGCCTGGGCGAGGCGGTCGTCGAGCAGGCGCCGGTTCGGCAGGCCGGTGAGCGCATCGTGGTAGGCGAGGAAATCCGCCGGATGCCGCGTCTCATCCACCGCTCAGGCGGCTTTCTCGACTTCCACCAGGCAATCGTAGAAGGTCGCGGCACCCCCCAGGTCGGCGACGCGCTGCGAGGTCACGTCGTTGGCGTTCCTGCGGTCGGGCGAGAATTTCCGCCACCACACCGACAGCGCAACGACCACGCCGCGCCGCGGCTTGTCGTTGACCCGCGCCACCGCGCTGAAGGAGCCGCGGTCGTTGAATACCCGCACGCGGTCGCCGTCGGCGATGCGGCGCGCTGCGGCATCCTCGGCGTGCAGTTCGAGCTCGGCCGGCCTGTCCTCGTCGCGAAAGCGCGGCAGGTTGGCGAAACTGGAGTTGAGGAAGTTGCGCCGCGGGGGCGAAAGGAAATTGAGCGGATATTTCTTCGCGAGCACCGGATTGCTCGACGGCAGCTCGGCGGGCGGGTTGTAGAAGGGCAGCGGGTCCATGCCCTGCTTCGCCAGCGATTCGCTGTAGAGCTCGCACTTGCCCGAAGGCGTGGCGAAATTGCCCTCGGCAAAGGGCGCGAACTTCTGCGGCAACGCAAGGCGTTGCCAGCCCTTCTCCTTGAGCTGGTCCCAATCAATGCCCGCGAGGTTGCGGTGCCCCGAGCCGATCGCCTGGCGCGCGACCGCGTCGTCGCTGTCGCGAAAGCAGGCGTCTTCGAAGCCCATGCGCGCCGCGAGCCGCCGGAACACCTCGATATTGGGTAGCGACTCGCCCACCGGCTTGATCGCCGCATTGTTCGCCAGGACGTATAGGTGGCCGTAGGACTTGTGGATGTCATCGTGCTCGAGCTGCGTCGTGGCCGGCAGCACGATGTCGGCGTAGTCCGCGGTATCGGTGAGGAACGAATCCATCACCACCGTGAAAAGGTCTTCGCGCGCGAATCCGGCGAGCACCTTGTTCGAGTCCGGGCAGACCGCGACCGGGTTGTTGTTGTAGACGATCGTCGCGCGCACCGGCGGCGAGGCGCTGGTCAGCGCGTCCCCCAGGGCAGAATGGTTGAGCACCCGCGGGCGCTTCAGCGGCATCAGGTCCGGGCGTTCAAGCGTCGCCTGGTCGAAGCCGTAGAAATCCGCGGTGGTCAGCACCACGCCGCCCGCCGGGTCGCGCCACGCCCCCACCAGCGCGGGCAGGCAGGCAATGGTGCGCGCCGCAATGCCGCCCCCCGCGTGGCGCTGCATGCCGTAGTTCAACCGGATTCCTGCCGGGCGGGTGCGCCCGTACTCGCGCGCGAGCTTCACCACCTCGCCGACGCCGATGCCGCAGATTTCCGCGACGCTTGCCGGCGCGTAGTCCTGCAGGACCCTTTTCCTGAGCGCCTCGAAGCCGAGCGTGTGGCGCGCGATGTAGTCGTGGTCGACCAGGTCCTCGGCGATCAGCACGTGCATCATGCCGAGCGCGAGCGCCGCGTCGGTGCCGGGCAGGAGCGCGACGTGCTGGGAGCATTTCTCCGCCGTCAGGCTGCGGTAGGGATCGATCGCGATCAGCCTGGCGCCGCGGCGCTTGGCTTCCTGCGCGCGCGACCAGAAATGCAGGTTGGAGACGATCGGGTTGGAGCCCCAGATCAGGATCAGCTTCGAGTCGACGAAGCGCTCCGGGTCCATGCCGTAGCTGCCGCCGAGCGTCGCCTTGATGCCCGCCTTGCCGGCGGACGAGCACAGGGTGCGATCGAGCAG
>Ga0315912_10001823_pt1 | contig 24434 bp, 22 predicted proteins | sample VfabasoilMG_FD_204469 | JGI IMG/M metagenome (GOLD analysis project Ga0315912, IMG submission 204469) | Garden soil microbial communities collected in Santa Monica, California, United States - V. faba soil | ecosystem: Environmental > Terrestrial > Soil > Garden | place: USA: California... | reverse complement strand
AAAGTGGCCGGCTTCACCTCGGAATCAGTGGCCGCGTTCCGTCGGAACGGGTGGCCGACTTGCGTCGGAATCAGTGGCCGGCTTGGGTCGGAATACGCAATGATGACGGGATTTTCTCCAGCTGCTATCTTCTCGACCAGTTGTCGTGCAGCTAGCCGTGGGACCAGTCGCTCGACACGATAACGGTGAAGGGCCTTGTAGACCACATACCCGAGGACCATTCCGAGGAACGCCAGGGCGACCGTTGGCCCGAGCTTGGTAACCATAGCGAGCGCCTGGTCGAGTTGGTTGCTGAACAGTATGCCGAGACCAATGCCGGAACCTGCCCAAAGAATTGTCCCAATGCCGTTGTACAAGAGGTACTGCGTCATTCTGAGGCCCATAATCCCGGCCAGCGGTGGAGCAATGGTGTTTAAGCCAGGAATAAACTTGGCGATCATTAAGGAATGAATGCCGTGGCGGGCGAAGAATTCCTCTGCCCGGCGTACGCAAGACATCGGCTCGAACGAGATTCTGCAGAGCCAGCCCAGGACTTGGCGGCCCTGTCGGCGTCCGAGCTCAAACCACAGTTGATCAGCAAGCAGGGACGCCAATATGGCCGTCCCCACTGCCGACCAGAAGCCCATCTGGCCGGCACCCACCAATGCGCCGGCGGCGATTAACATTGGAAGGGCCGGAATCGGCAGTCCGACCTGCTCGGCCAATACGATCAGAAACAGCATGATCGTGCCATGCTGGGTTAGAAACTGAACCGTTGCGTCCATGACAGCCTCGTGCGATCGCCAAATTGCGATACCAGTGGTCTTCGATGGCGTGTTGCTATGGCAATGATCATTCCACGGGAAAGCGAGACAGAGGCATCATGCGCAAGTGCTGAACAATTCTATGACTCTGGATCAATCGGGTCGAATCAATAGAAAAGGGTGAGTGGGAAGTGACGACCGGCTACTGTCGATATCTCGTCGCCTGGCGAGACGTCGACACTACCGAGGACGAGTAATCCCCAGCTTTTGCATTTTGGAGATAAGCGTGGTGCGCTTCATGCCGAGTTTTCCAGCTGCGCCCGCCGCGCCGCCGATGACCCAGTTGGTCTCGCGCAGGATTTTCAGAATGTGATCGCGCTCGGCCTGTTCAAGGGTGGCCGTCCCGGAATGTTCCGAATGGCTCGGCGTCCGTTTCAATTCGGCCAGAGACACGTAGAGATCCGCTCCATGCGTGAGGATCACCGCCCGCTCGACGAAGTTTTCCAGTTCGCGCACGTTGCCGGGCCAGGAATAATTCTGCAGGGCCTTCATGGCCTCGGACGGAATCGTCTCAATGTGTTTCTTCATCCGTTGAGCGAATTTTTGCGCAAAATGCCGGACCAGCAACGGGATGTCTTCCGGTCGTTCGCGCAGGGGAGGCACGGTGATGGGAAAGACCTTGAGCCGATAGTAAAGATCGCTTCGGAACGTCTGATTTCCGACCATCTGTCCGAGATCGCGATTCGTGGCGGCGATCACCCGGACATTGACGTGGGCAGTCCTGGTGCTCCCCAGACGTTCAAACTCCTGCTCTTGAAGGACACGCAGCAGCTTGACTTGGAGCTCCAGGGGGATTTCGCCGACTTCATCGAGGAAGATCGTGCCGCGGTCGGCCAACTCGAACCGGCCTATCTTGGTGGCGATGGCTCCGGTAAACGCGCCTCTTTCATGCCCAAACAGTTCGCTTTCAAGAAGCCCGGTCGGGATTGCAGCACAGTTCAGTTTCACGAACGTCCGATCCCGACGATCGCTGCGATTGTGGAGAGCCCGTGCGATCAGTTCTTTGCCGGTACCCGTTTCTCCAAGAATCAGCACGGTGGAGTCGGTGGCGGCGACGGTTTCCACCTCCTTGAGGATCTGCTTAAGGGCACGGCTCTCGCCGATAATCTCTTCGAAGTTGTAGTCTGTCTGAATCTCTTCTTCGAGATACACCTTCTCCTTCGCAAGTTTATCCTTGAGTGTCGCAATCTCTTGATACGCCATGGAATTGGCCACTGCCAGCGCAATCTGTTTCGACACCTCGCTGAGCAGTTCTGCGTCTGTTGCCGAGAATGCATTGTCCTCGAGGCTGCCAAGATTCAAGGCCCCCAAGGTCTGATCGTGTAAAAGAAGGGGAACACAACAGGCTGAACGGACTCCTTCTGCCAGGAAGCCCTGGGAAACGGTGCTTTTCGATTGTTCAAGATCATGCCGCCCCAACAAGACGGCCTCTCGCTGTGTGATGGCCGTGGTGGAAGGGCAACCGCACAGTGTACAGGTCGTGCCTTCTTCGATGAATCCTTTCCGACCGGGAAAATCCAATGCGTAGAGTTTCAGTTGGTTCGTATGTTGGTCCAAGAGGGCCAAGCTGACCACGTCCGCTTTCATTACGCGCCGGATGCTGACTGTGATCGATGTGAATAACTTCCGTAATTCCAGGTGGGACACGATAGCGTTGTTGATATCGAGCAGTAGGCGCTGCCGGTCCCGTTCGAGGGCGAGTTGTTTCTGCGCAGCCTCCGCTTCTTGATGGTTCAAGACATTGTCCACTGCCACCGCGATCTGCTTCGCCACTTGATTCAAAAAGTCGACCTCGGAGTTCCCAAAGGCGCAAGTATTCACGCTGCCAAAGCCGATCGCACCCAATCGGCGCACCGCCGTGGTGAGCGGAAGGAAGCAGCAGGACCGCACGGTCATTTCCCGCAGCATCCCGACGATCTTGGGGAAACGGGTTTCCTCATCCACGCGCGGCATGACGACTGATTGCTGGTTCTTGAGCACCCACGCCGAGATGGATTCTTCCATCATCAGCTCCGAGCCGTCCGGAACACGCTCGGTCTGGTCAGTTGCCAGCACGTGAATTCTCATCACTTCGCGCAGCGGATCATGCAAGATCAAACCGATAAATTCGAACGGCACCACGGAAGGAAGCCGCTTCCCCAATTCATTGAACAGCACTTTGAGGTCACGATGGGCGGTAATCGCTTCCGAGACCTCGAGTAAAAGCCGCAACCGCTCTCGGTCCAGTGTCAGGTCCCGGTGGTGAAGTACATTGTCCACCGCGACCGCGATCAATTGGCCGACTTGCTGAAGGAATGCCAGATCCGATTCACTGTAGGCCGCCTTCTGCAAACTCGAAAAGCCTATGGCTCCCAACCGCCGCACGGCGGTGGTGAGCGGGACGAAACAAAACGAATGGATGCCGTCCTGCTTCATGCGCTCGGTGACAGTGGGCCAGCGATGTTCTTCGACAAGATCCGGAACGAGGATCGGTTGTTGCGTCAGCCACACCGATCCGGCGGGGGTTTCTTCCACCGGCTCTTCATGGCCGCCCACAAGGTCAGCCGGTACGTTGGCTTGAATGGTGTGCAAGCGCATCGTGTTGCGAGCCGCATCGTACAAAGACAGGCCGACGAAATTGACCTGGACCACGCGGGGCAGACGCTGAGCGAGATCGCGAAACAGATCGTGCAGGTCGCGATGCGCGGAAATCGCTTCTGCGACTTCAAGCAAGGTGCGATACCGCTCTTCCATCGTTTCGCACAGAGGGACCGATAACGGTTCCATGGCGGTGTAGTATGCCGTATCGACCAGCGCGGCTCAAGCCGCCCACCAGTCGAGCCCACGGATGAGTGTTTTTTTTGGATGGCGCGGCTCACCGTAAATGTAGTGGGAATTCAGTTCTCTCCTTTCACCTTGACCGGGAATGGCAGTGTGCTCACCCTCCCGCCATGGCACCGACGATCAACAATGGCTCGGCTCCGCTTGCTACAGTTGGGGGGAGGGGAGTATCCGTCGATTCATGCGAGACATCCTGCTCGCAGGCGAAGAATCGGATGAACGGCCGGCGCTGCTTTGTCGTATGATCGCGGATGGTTCCCCGTAGCATTGGATAACGGGCCTCCAAGCTATCGAGCACCGAGTTCACCGTCGCAGGACCAGCGATATCCAGCGGGACCTCGCCATCCACCCGCGCGAGGGTTCGCAAATGTTGTGGAAGAATCACGCGTACCATTTGGGTATCTCGTATCTCGTGAAGCGTATCTTGCGTACGAAAATCGTTACTTGCGGTTTGCGAATGATGTTTCGACACTTCATGTCGAGTCAGAGTATCTGAGCTTCTACCGACAGCACCGCCGGTAGATCTCGCACGATCGGTGTCCAATTGTTTCCACCGTCGGCCGAACCGTAGACCTGCCCGCCGGTCGTGCCGAAGTAGATGCCGCAGGGATCGAGCTGATCGACGGCCACGGCATCGCGGAGGACGTTGACGTAGCAATCTTGCTGCGGCAGCCCCTTGGTCAGCGCCTCCCATTCGTTGCCGCCCACCTTGCTGCGATACACGCGTAACTTGCCCTCCGGTGGATAGTGTTCGGAATCACTCTTAATGGGGACGACATACACCGTATTCGGTTCGTGAGCGTGCACGGCGATCGGAAATCCGAAATCGCTGGGCAGGTTGCCGCTGATCTCATGCCAGGAGTCCCCGCCATCGTCGCTGCGCTGCACATCCCAATGTTTCTGCATGAACAGGACATTCGGACGAGACGGGTGCATTGCGATGCAATGCACGCAGTGGCCGACGTCGGCATCCGGATCAGGCAGTTCATACTTCGATTGCAAGCCTTTGTTGGCGGGCCGCCAAGTCTGGCCGGCGTCGTCGCTGCGGAATGCGCCGGCTGCCGAGATGGCGACGAACATGCGGTCCGGCTGGCCGGTATTCAGCAAGATGGTATGGAGGCACATTCCACCGGCACCCGGCTGCCAAAGTTGGCCCTTGGCACTCCGAAGCCCCGCCAGCTCATGCCACGTCTTGCCTCCGTCCGTAGATTTGAAGATAGCGGCATCCTCCACACCGGCATAGGCCGTATCTGGATCAGTGAGCGACGGTTCGAGGTGCCACACGCGCTTGAACTCCCAGGGACGCTGCGAGCCGTCATAGTGTTGGTGTGTCGTGAGCGGCTTGCCGGTTTTCTCCGATGCGTCATACAGGAACATGTTGCTTTCGCCCTTCGGCATGCCGTCCGCTCCCATGAGGTCCTCTGGTTTTGTGCCGGGCGGATTCCAGCTCTTGCCGCCGTCGTCGGAGCGCTGAATGACTTGACCGAACCAGCTACTGGTTTGGGAGGCATAGATCCGATCAGGATCGACCGGCGAGCCTTTCAAATGGTACAGCTCCCAGCCTCCAAAGTGAGGACCATCGACCGTCCACTGTTTCCGCTTGCCATCGGACGTCAGGATGAATGCACCCTTTCTTGTCCCAACCAACAGCCGTACGGTGCTCATTCCATGCTCCTTTCTTCGTCGTTCGCCTCTCGATTTAGTGTTACTGGATGTCAGCCTTCAACTTTGACGAGATACGCTTCACGTTTCACGCTTCACGAGAGTTTGGCAGCCCTGCTATTTCGACCAACGGACGCACTTCGACGGCGCCAATCCGCGCCCCAGGCACTCGTTCGGCAATCCTGATCGCCTCTTCCTGGTTCTCAACATCGACCAGGAAGTAGCCGGCGAGCTGTTCTCTGGTCTCCATGAACGGGCCATCAGTGACAATCCCTTTACCCTCTCGTACTTGAACAACGCTCCCTGTTGCCTCAGGTTGCAGGGGTGAAGCATGGATATACTGCCCCTTGCTATCAAGTTGGTGGCACAGCTGAATCGATTCCGTGAGCATGTCTTTCCTGGTACCTTCAGGCATGGTGTTGAACCTGTCTTCATTGTGATGGACCAGCAGCAGATATTTCATGGCATGCCTCTCGTCACATACGATAGTCGTGGGGGTTGGCCAAGAGTGATCATGCTCTCCACAGTTTTCGAGTTGGTCTATCCCCGTTCATCCACTGGCCTAAGGGAGGGCTTAATATCAATGATAGGGGTTCCATCGATGGCCTCCATCGGTCCAACCCGTAACCGATGTCCAACAATCTCTAAGACAGTGACTTGATGAAGTCCGATGGGGTTGGGACGATCTGGTGATCGAGTTGCAAATACGCCGATCAACGGCGCCTTTAAGTCGCGCTGTGGGTGTACTTGCAGAACATTCCGTTGTGCGCAATAAAACCATGTAAGTACGATGACCTCGTCACCGACCGAGATGCCGATCAGTCCTTCCGCGTTCGACGCTCTGAACTCCAACCATGCCTCAGGTGCGCCTTCGTCTCCCTGAAGCGGTGCGCTCTCAATGGACGTTAGGGGTGAACAGATCATCCCGATTGGTTCGACTATGTAGTGATGTTCACTCATGTCTCGTTCTACAAGCGAGGAGTCGAAAATGGAAAATGAGGGAGCTTCATAGGTCTATTTCCTTGTGGAGCCGGAGTCCGGGCTCTCGAAGATTTGACGAATCTCTGTTTCTCCTTCCCATCCCGGCCAATGGTCCTTGTGCAGTTGCATGAAGCAGACTGTTTGTTCGATTGCTTCGTGCTTTGACCTGACTTCAAACACCGCGTAGCCACCGACCACTTCCCTGGTTTCAAGGAATGGCCCGTCGGTCACAGCCAGCTGACCGCCAGCCAACCGGACGCGCGCGCCTGCTGCACTTGGGAGAAGTCCCCCCATTTCGATCATGACGCCTGCTTGAGCATTTTCCTCAGCCAGCTTTGCCATGGCCTCCATGAGTGCCTTGGGGGGAGGGCCTGCATTTTCGGCGGACTTGACCATCATCAGGAATCGCATTCTTATGTCTCCTTTCTTGAGTTCACTAGTTGTTACGTTAGCTGTCTACAAATAGTCGTTCAAGAATGCCAAAATCGACATTGGCGTCTTCATTGCTGGGAGGGAATTGATATATTTGTGTAAGCGGATGATATTCCAGGCAGAATCTGGCGTGCAAACAATGAATCGACGGTCTGTTACACCTGCTGATGTAGCGGTGCTGCGTCACTGGGATGCGCAGCCACACGTACGGGCATCGGATCCCGACGACAACTGGGCGTGGGAGGTTGAGCTCAGCAAAGTTCCTGATTTAAGAGAGCAGTTGATCGCAGAACATGATGGCCGTCCCATCGGATTCATGCAGATTATCGATCCAGCCCGTGAAGAAAGTCATTATTGGGGTGACGTTCCCTCTGGCCTTCGAGCGCTTCCTCCAGTGTATGCTGTCGCGAACCGAATTGAATAGCAAGCTGACAACATCGGCGCAACTTTGATGAGGCGGCGAATGATTGAGGTGGCCGATTCAACCGACTGGCGTTGGCTTGCGACGCTCTCTCGCTTCCTCAGACCCTTCCGTAGGCACGGTCAATTCCTGTTTTGAAAAGTACGGTACGACTTCAGCTCCCAGTTCTTCCAACACTTCGCCGGCTGGCCGCGAGCCGTACTTCAGGTTGAGAATGACGTGGTTAGCGCCTCGCGACTCCAGCTTATTCAGCAACTCAATAAGCATAGTGCGGCCCAAGCGAAAGCCGAGATGGATCGGTGTCGGTGCGGTATGGGGATCGTCCGTCAAGTCAATATAGAGGGATTGCACAAAAGGTTTGAACCTCCCCGGTGCGGCTTCTGCGGTCAATCGTTTCCACATTGCAATCACATCGGTCTGGGCTGCGAGGGGGCGCGGATAGGTAATCCAGCCGTCACTCTGGGCAGCGATCCATTCCATCGGCTGGCGGCTACTGCCCGTGACAAGCAGGGGTAAGGTGCCTAACACCGGTTTAGGCAGAAGGTCCACATCATGCAACGAACCAAAGGGACTTTCAATTTCGGGGAATCGTGTTTCGAGAACCTGACGCAGCACCTCGAATGAATCGCGAAACCGTTCGCCTCGCGTTTCTGCATCGAGTCCAAACACGGGGAATTCCACCGGACGATCGCCCGATGCGATTCCCAACACGAGACGGCCACCGGACAGCTGATCGACCGAGGCGGCTGCCTTGGCGACGTGCAATGGATGCCGTAACGACAGGACGATGCTGCCGGTCGCTAGTGCGATACGGCGCGTGTGTCTCGCCAGATATCCGAGGTACACCCAAGGATCGTAGATCTGTCCGACATCCCCGAACGATGGATCATGCAGTGGTACGTCACGCACCCAGAGTGCTGCGAACCCCAGCCGCTCTGCCTGCCGCGCACGCGCAAGGTGGTCGCGCATCGTGGGGATGCTGCCCTGATAGGCTTCGATAGGGACAAAAAGGCCGAGTGTCAGACGCCCTTCGGCAAACATCGTTCGAAATCCAGGATGCATCGATCGATCCATTTTGTCCTCCTTCGATCACATTCGTTCAACAAAGTTCGAGTATGATCTCCAATTCGACCGGCATCTTTGCCGGCAACGAGTAAGCACCAATCGCTAGCCGGGCGTGACCGCCCGTTTCATTGAACACCGATGCAAGCAGCGTGGAGGCGCCGTCGGCGACGGACGCATGGCCGGTGAAATCCGGCGATCCGGCAATATAGGCCGTCAACCGTACCACCCTCTTGATACGATCCAGCGAGCTGAGCTCGGCCTGCGCAACGGCAAGGCCATTGAGGGCCGCCAACCTAGCGGCTTGGCGGCCCTCATCGAGCGACAGTTCTGTCCCAACTCGTCCAGTCCAGGCAGGACGTCCGTCTTTCACAGGTAGCATGCCACTGAGAAACAACATGCCACCCGCAGCCACCGCGGGGACATATGCCCCGAGCGGGGTGGGCGGCTCAGGTAAGACTAACCGCAGTTCCCGCAACCGTTGCATCACGGTCATCGCGGCCCTCCTCCCATAGCAGGAGTGATAAGGTGTGAGTAGCGGTCGGCGCTACCAGGTGTCCAAGGCTCGCCGACAAACCGGTAGTTCATGCGTGGGAAATAGCCGTAGCGTTGGCCAAGTTCGCCACTCAGGAGTGTCATCCGTTCAATCACGCGCGCATTGGCCAGTCGGCCTGCATCCACGAAGCGGAACGGCATTGGCTGGACAATCGTGAGAAAATCCTGCTTGGCAGCGTTGTCGTCCCCAACGACGAAGACGTCGGTCACGGTCCCGTCGAATGTCGGAGCGTCGAAGACTTCCCACCAAACGTTCTTGAAGGCGCCGACGATCCTCCACTCCGGGAAGTGCCGCTGCAGTTCCTCCGCTCCGCTGGTATCCCAGGGGAGAATGAAATCCGTATAGTCGGCATTAAACGGATTCGAAATATCGATGACGATCTTCCCCGCAAGGTGCGTGCGATATGGCTGAAGCGTCTCAATCATGCCGTCCCGCAGAAACATGGCCGGCAAGACAAGGTCCGCTTGTGCTGCTTGCTGATAGCTGGCCGGGGTGATGCCAGGCACGTTCAACCCCTCGACGATCCGCTCGGCTCGCCGCGGATCGCGCGAGCCGAGTAGGACCCGTGCGCCTGCCTTCGCAAACGCCTCCGCCAAACGCACGCCCATCCGCCCTGTTCCCAAGATACCTACGGTCTTCATAACGTCCTCCCTATGGTTATGATGTAAAAAGAAACCTACTAGTAGGTAGGTCTCCGTGGCAAAAAAACTCCCCTCACCTCAGCAACAATTTCAGCGTCTGTTCTACCATCGCATGCAGCCGTTTATGTCCGCCTTCCGCTCGGGCCACAAGCGCCCCTCCCTCCAGCAGAGAGAAGATCATCGCCGCGACCAGTTTCGCCTCCCCTTTGAAGTGAAACTGTCCCTGGGCCTTTCCTTCTTCGAGTATCCGAACAAGACGTGCCTCGTTCTCCCGATAGAACCGCTTGACGCCGGCTGCTGCGGGGCTACCGAGGCTTGATAACTCCGCGCCAAGCATACCGCAGAGACAAGCCTTGTCCTGTTTACCTTCACTCAGGGTTGCCTCAAACAACCCCGCATAGTCCAGTAGTTGTTCGGCAGGGTTCTTCTTCGATTTAACAATCGAATCGACGAGGCCGAGGAAATAGGCCGTGTAACGCTGGATGAGCGCATCAAGCAGCGCATCCTTGGTCGGAAAGTGGTGATGAATGCTGGCCTTCCGTATGCCGATGGCTTCGCTGATGTGGTGATAGCTCATCGCGTTCACACCGCGGCGCTGGATCAATTCTTGCGCCGCATCGAGAATCGCTGTTTTGGTGTCACCCTTCATTATGGGCACGATACCTACCAGTAGGTAGGTATCGTTGTCAAGGGGATATTTATGTTTGTCACTCTGGCCCAGTTGTGCGCCTCTGCTGATGCGCGGCTGAAGTACATTTATTACAACAGCTTGTACTAGGAATCGGGGCCTTTCTACTTTATGAGGCCAGCTTGAGCTATCGTTGGGTGAGGCGGGATGGAGAAGAGAAAAGTCGATGGTGTTAAGGGTCACTCTTGCAGCTCCATCAATCTTCGTTCCAAAAACCGCCGTTCCGGTTCCTGTTTCGCGAGGGCCAGCGCACGCTGGTACGAGGCACGGGCGTCCGCGTTTCTGCCGAGTCTTCGGCAGAAGTCGGCTCGTGCAGCATGGGCCAGATGATACTGGGCTAACTCACCGCGCTCCAGCAGTGCATCGACCAGCTCCAAGCCCTTGGCTGGACCATCGCGCATGGCAACTGCAACAGTTCGGTTCAACTCGACGATCGGCGAGGGTTCTGCCTGCAAAAGGAGATCGTACAAGGCGACAATTTGAGACCAGTCCGTTTCTGTTGCGTTAGAGGCTTCCGCATGGACGGCGGCGATGGCGGCTTGCAGGGTATAGGGGCCGATTCGCTTCGAGGCGAGTGCTTGTTTAACGAGAGTGATGCCTTCTCTGATGAGGTCTCGGTTCCACAATGATCGGTCTTGCTGCTCTAGGAGCACGAGATCACCGCTGGCCGAAGTGCGCGCCTGTCTCCGCGACTCATGTAAGAGCATCAAGGCGAGCAGTCCCATGACTTCCGGGTCAGGCAATAATTGTAGGAGGAGCCTTCCCAGTCTTATTGCCTCAGCGGAGAGATCCGCCCTGGTGAGTGATGGGCCGAATGATGCGGAGTACCCTTCGTTGAACACCAAATACACTACTCGCAGGACGGCCTCGACACGATCAGGTAACTCTGGTGGTGGCGGAACCTCGTAGGGAATGCGCGCATCACGGATTTTTGCCTTGGCACGGACAATCCGTTGGGCAATAGTCGCCGGTTTGGTGAGGAAGGCGCGCGCGATCTCTTCCGTCGTCAGGTCGCAGACCTCGCGGAGTGTCATCGGGATTTGGGCTTCCGGTGACAGGGCTGGGTGGCAACAGGTAAAAATGAGGCGCAGACGGTCATCCTCGATGGACTCATCCATCTGTTCCACCAATGGATCGCTGGTGGTGGTCTCAATGTGAGTGGCGAGTTCGTTCAACGACGCATCGTAACGAGCGCGCCGCCTCATGCCGTCAATGGCCTTGAACCGTCCGGTAGAGACGAGCCAGGCGCGTGGATTGGCCGGGATTCCATCACGTGGCCATTGCTCCATCGCGACAGCGAAGGCTTCCTGCAATGCTTCTTCAGCTGCGTCAAAATCGCCGAGCAGACGAATCAAGGTGGCCAGCACCTGGCGTGACTCGGCACGGTAGACCGTCTCCACTGCTGTACGTGTCGGGTTTGTATGCTCGTCGCTCATCGCTGGGATGGTTATGCGCAGCCGAGTTCCTTCAAGGGGCGGACTTCAATACTGCCAAAGCGAGCAGCCGGGAAATTGGCAGCGATACGGATCGCATCGTTCAGGTCCGGGACATCGATCATCAGGAATCCGCCCAACTGCTCCTTCGTCTCAGCAAACGGGCCATCGGTGGTCGAGGTCTTGCCCTCTCGGACCCGCACAGTCGTAGCTGTATCCACCGGGTGAAGAGGTGAGGCCGCGATAAGTTGGCCTTGCTTTTGGAGAGCATCGCAATAGGCCATAGACTCATTCGAACAGGCGATTCGCTCGTTCTGCGGCATCGAATTCAGGAGTTTTTCTTCAACGTAGACCAAGCAAAGATATTTCATTGTGTCTCCTCCTGTTGGTGAAGTCTCCTGCTATCAGCCATTAAACATCGGCTATAGGCTTGCCCGTAGGATAGTCGTCGGAATCGACAAAAATCGACATCACGTCTTGCTTCTCCGGTAAGACAATTGAAAAGTTCTTGTAAGCAATTGATATTTCTCATGGAAAGTGATGGCTGGCCTGCAATGGGGAAGATCACCTTTCGTCGGTGATGACCGAGTCAGAAGCGGTATGTCTCCGACCGTAGTTTTCGTAGACGATTTCCCAGACACCGCCGTTCCGGCTCCTGTGGTGCGAGGCTCAAGGCCCGTTCGTAAGAAATGCGGGAGGCCTTGGTTTGCCCTGGAGGCAGATAGACATAGGCTCACGCGCCGGACGATCCAGCTTGAACAGGCTTGCCCCACTCATTCTGATCGAGGTATTATGCATTCATTCCTACCTCATTGAGGAGGTGCCATGGCCACGACGCGCACCCTTCCCAAATCGACACGGATTTCCCTCGACCGCAGCATCGAACGGATGCGGAAGCAGTTGGCTGAATTGGCCCGGTTTCTGGGCAAAGGGAAGCCGACCCGCAGTCTGGAGGAATTCGATCTCGAAACTGAACGGTTGATCGGCGATTTGCTGGGGCAGGCCTCCGACTTGCTGCACGCGTATGAATACGCCGAACTGGGTGAGGCTGGCGGGTTGGTGAATATGACGGACGAGGCGCCAGAAGGCACCGGTATGGACAGCCATCGGCAGAGTCTCTTGCAGCGGTACCGGGTGTTGGAAAGTTGCGTGTCGGAGCTCGAAGCGCGTCGGGCTGCCGAGCCGAAACAGAAGAAAGTCGGGCGGACTCTCATTGGTCCGCAAATCGCCGAGCATATGTCCCCAGAAGTCCGGAGTCTCTCGCAGGAGGCTACTCTGCGCGAAGCGGGGCAGCTCATGCAACAGTGGAAGCTCGGCTCACTCCTCCTGACCGACAACCAGTCATATGTCGGCTTCATCACGGATTCGGCGCTGGCACGTGAGGTCGTGGCCAACGGGATGAATCCCAACACCACCCCTGTCAAGATATGCATGCGCAAGCCGGTCGTGGCCATCGAAGGTGATCGTCCGATCATCGATGCCGTGCGCATGATGAAAGACCAAGCAACCCGGCACCTGGCCGTGACGCAGGACGGCCAGATTGTCGGCGTGATTTCCGTCTCCAATATTCTCCGCTACTATTCAGGTGTGGTCTAACCAGTTTCACGTCAGGGGGGAGGTGAATCGATGGGACCGACCAAAGTGATTGTGAAGAACAGTGGGCTGTACGATGCCGTGTCCGGCAAACTCGTCAAGGATGGTTTCGCGAATCGCCGCGAATTGGAGGATTACGTGAATCATCATTACCTCGTCCTGCCGGCGATCGACAATGCGGGCCGGCCCTGGCTGCTTGACGGAAAGCCGGTGTACTGCATTCGCGGCGTGCAGTACGAGACGCTGGACGATCAGAAGGTTCACCTCGCCCGCTGTTCCGACTGCGGTGGCATGGGCATCCGTTCCGACGAATTTACAGTGGAATCGGACTGCATCCGGTGCACGGCTTGCGGACACGAGTTCGATGCCAGGTTGGAAATGATGGAGACATAAGGAGGGGTGGCTCAGTCAACACCCCTTTCTTCGATGCGTGCCGGAAACGACCTGGTCTCCAGGCCGCGCCCCCGGCGCCAATCAACCGTTGTTCATCGGTCCTCGTTGAGTTCGCACGATCTTATCGAGGGTCGCTTCAAGGCGGCTCAGGTCCTCACTCCCGCCGACATCAGCGCCTCAGGCGTCATTGCTTCCTGTGGAGTAGCCGGTTCCGGCAGTTGATGTTCTGCGGCGATCAAGGTGTAAAACGCCGGCACCACAAACAGTGTGAAGATGGTCCCAACGGTCATGCCTGTGACGAGCATCATGCCGATGCTGTTGCGGGCCGCTGCGCCAGGACCTGACGCCAAGACCAACGGGAGATGCCCGAAGACGGTGGCTGCCGAAGTCATCAGCACCGGCCGTAATCTGGTTAACGAGGCTTCACGGGCCGCGGCCATGCGGGAAAGCCCGCCGGCTTGTAGTTTGTTGGCGAATTCCACGATGAGAATGCCGTTCTTTGCAATCAGCCCGACGAGCGTAATCAGGCCCACCTGCGAATAAATATTGACCGTGGTGAGGTCGAGGAAACTGACAACGAGCGCACCCGAGATGGCCAACGGAACCGAGCCGATTAAGACGATCAACGGATCGCGGAAACTTTTGAACTGGGCGGCCAGCACCAAATAAATCAGGACGACGGCAAAACCCAGTGTCACTGTGAGTGCGGCTCCCTCTTGCCGCAGTTGCCGTGACTCGCCGGCATAGTCCATGACAACGCGCGGACCGTTCGATGCCGCGGCGGTTTCGAGCACACGGAGCCCGTCTTCCTTCGTAAAGCCTGGTTTCATGCCTCCGAAGATGCGGACGGCATTGCGCTGTTGGAAGCGGTTCAAGGTACGCGGCGCGGTGCTCGTTTCGATATGGGTAAAGGTGGACACCGGCACCAATTGGCCGCCCGGCGTCTTGATTTTTAAGTCCAGCAGCGGATCGACCGTCGCACGGTCCTTGTCGCCCAGTTGCGGGATGACTTTATAGCTGCGGTCGAAATAGTTGAACCGGTTGACGTAGGCCCCGCCGAGCATCGTGCCCAGCTCGCGGCCGACTCCCGCGAGGTCCAGTCCCAAGTCAGCCAGCCGTTCACGATCTAAGACAACCCGGGCTTGGGGGAGGTCGATCTTGAGGTCCGTATCCACGTAGAGAAATTTGCCGCTTTGCCAGCCGGCTCCCAGCACCATCCAGACAGTTTCGAGCATCTGCTCAGCCGGCACGTCACTCTGGAGGATCAGCTCCACATCGTATTGGCCCGGTGTGGGAAGGGGTGGGTCCAGTCGTGGGAACACCCGAAGCCCCGGTACTTGCAGCACGGCGCCGTAGACGTCGTCGTACATCTCCTCGGTGGAGCGCGCCCGATCATGCCAATCCTTCGCAACCACTCCACCGAATCCGCCCCATGCGGTGGTGAGCGACCAGGTGTAGTCGGTTTCAGGAATTGTCGTGATTGCTTTGACGATCTGGAAATGTTGGCGATTGGTGGCCTGGACTGTGGAATCCGGTGACGCTTCGAAGAAAAGACTGATGTGGTTTTGGTCCTCCACAGGGGCCAGCTCCTGACGGGAGAAATGATAGAGCGGCCAGGAGGCGATCACAATGAAGAAGGCGGCCGCCACGATGCCCCCACGCATGGTGAGGGCAGCGTCGAGCAGCCTGGCGTAGATCCCTCGCGCTTCTTCGAACCGTCGGTTGACGAACGTGGTCAAGCGACCTTCTTTGCCTCGAGGATGGACGAATCGGGAGCTCATGACCGGCGACAGCGTGATGGCCACGATTCCTGACAGAACGACGGAGACGGCGAGTGTCATGGCGAATTCCAGGAATAAGGAACCGGTCAGCCCGCCTTGGAAACCGATGGGAGCGTAGACGGCGGCGAGTGTGATCGTCATCGCGATGATCGGACCAAGGAGCTCACGGGCGGCGGCTTGGGCCGCCTCGATCCGGGATCGGCCCATACGCACATGCCGTTCCACGTTCTCCACGACGACGATGGCGTCGTCCACGACCAAGCCGACCGACAGCACGATGGCGAGCAATGTCAGGAGGTTGAGGCTGAAGCCGAACGCGGCCATGAAGAGGGCGGTGCCGACTAACGACACCGGTATGGCGACCAGCGGGACAAGGGCGGTGCGGACCGATCCCATGAACAGGAACACGACCAGTGCGACGATCAGAATGGTTTCCGCCAACGTTTTGGTAATTTCCGTCAGCGCGTTCCGGATGAACATCGTACTGTCCCAGACGAGTTTCATGTCGATATCGTTGGGCAGGGTCGGCCGGATCCGGTCGATCTCATCACGGAGCCGGTGTCCGACGTCGATTTCGTTCACGCCGGGCACCGCCCAGATGCCGAGGTAGACGCCTTCCGTCTCGTCATACTTGGCGATCATGTTCGCTTCCTCGGCGTCCCGCTCAATGCGCGCCACGTCTTTGAGTCTCACAATGGCGCCGCCCCGGTCGGCCACAATCAGTTCCTCAAACTCACCGGTCGAGCGAAGATCCGTATTGGCCAGGAGGTTGACCTGAACCAGATTGCCCTTCGTGCGTCCGACCGCTGCTAAATAATTGTTTCGCCGAAGCGCACCCTGGACGTCGCCGGGTGAGAGATTGAACGAGGCCAGGCGGTCGGGATCGATCCAGACGCGCATGGCGATCTGCCGGTCACCTTCGAAGGTGACCCGTTGGACGCCGGGCAATGTGGAGAGTTGAGGCTGCAATGTGCGTAAGAGCCAGTCTGTGACGGCCGGGACCGTCCGTTCCTGAGAACTGAAGCTGAGATAGAACGAGGCGTAGGGGCGATCGGCTCGTTGGATTTCAATCGAGGAGGGTTCGGCCTCCGGCGGAAGTTCAGACTTCACCTGTTGCAACCGGGCTGTGACTTCCGCCAAGGCCGCCGTACTGTTGTGATTCAACTTCAAGTGGATGGTGACGGTACTGACGCCGGAACGGCTGGTGGACTCCACGTAATCGACGCCGCTGATGGCGGAGACCACCCGTTCGATCGGGGTACTGATGAAGCCTCGAATCGTTTCCGCGCTCCCTCCGTAGTAGATGGTCGTAATGACCACCATGGAGTTTTCAATCGTGGGATATTGCTGTACCGGCAGTGCCGTCATGGCCCGCCATCCCGCGAGCAGAATGACGAGATTGACGACGATGGCCAGGACCGGATGTTTGATGAAGACATCGGGGAACGATGTCCGGGTTGTGTCCTGTGGCATGGCCATGGGCTTAGGGTGTGGCGGCTGGATGAGGCGTTGGTGTCGAGTGCTCTGCAGCGCCTGCAATGGCGACGAGGACTCCGTCGCGAAGCTTAAAGGAGCCGAGCGCGGCGATCTGCTCGCCGGCCGCCAGTCCGGTGTGGATCACAATCTCATCGCCGAACATGGAGCCGCTTTCGACCTGACGGCTCTGGGCTCTCGTCCGGCCGTCTTTGTCTGTGGCAATGACGAACACCTGGTCTCCTCCCGGTCCCTTGCGTAGGGCGCTGACCGGGATGGCAACGACTGTTTGAGATGAGCCGACCGGCACCCTCACGCGTACCGATGCGCCGGGTGCCGGGATATGTCGGGTCCCCTCGATTCTGGCGCGGACCATCGCATTCCTGGTCGTCGGGTCGACCCGTGAATCGAGCGCGATGATCTTGGCCGGGACCGCCGGAGAATCACCTGACGCAAAGACCTCCACGACTTCGCCGACGTGTAAGCCTGCCGCAATGTGTTGGGCGACAGAGAAATCGACATGAACTGCATCGCCGACGCCCTGCAGTGTCGTCAGGAGCGTGCCCTCGTCCAGGTACTGGCCGGGATGGACATCTGCGATGCCGATCCTCACGCGGAATGGAGCACGGATCGTCTTTTTCGCGATGAGCGCTTTGGTACGGATAATCTGGGCTTGCGCTACATCCAGGTCTGCGCGTGCCCGATCGACTTCTTCCTGAGTGGTGGCGAGTTCCTGGTTGAGACTCTGCCTGCGATTGAGGACGGTCTTGGCGAGCGCGACCTGCGCTTCTTGGGCCTGGAGGTCGGCTTCCTCGACCGACACGTCGAGGGCGACCAATAGTGTCCCTGCCTCGACGATCCGCCCGGGCGTCAAGTGAACTTCGCGGACGGTCCCGGCCAGTTCGTTCTTCAGTGTGATCGAACGCAACGCAAGGACTGTTCCGATCGAGGTGGTGGTCTGGCGATGGTCGATTGCCCGCGCGACGGCGACGGTCACCGACTCCATTGGCTCAGGCTGATGAGACGAAGCTGCCTGCTCGCCTTGGACGGATTCGTATTTCCATGCGGCCAGACCGAGGCCTACCAGGAGTACGAACAAGACCAGCAAGACCGATCCGAGCCGATTCTGACGATTCATAGGAAACACCGCGAAGTTTGTGACAAGGGAGACCTTGGTCGCGACAGCATCAGTTGCATCGGGCGTAGCCGAACACTGGAACGAGTACGCCAGGTCATGTTATCAAATTCTTGGGCTCCATAGCTCTAGCAGGCTGCGGAAAAACTCCGTGTAGGCATGAATCACCGCAGAAATCTTGTCGAATGGTTCTGAAGATGTCAGAATTGTAGGATGCTCAAAATGGCCGTCCGGCAAGGCCGCAGCGAGCGAAGAAGCGAGGAGGTACATACCAAGCTTCGCTTGAACCGCTCGCTTCGATCAGATGCGAGCGGATAGGTTCTTGCTTCCGCTAGGCTCATGACGTTGAGCCTCTGAGCGACGGGAGAACGCCGCTGGCGGACTTTTTCAGCATCCTGCTAGAGAAGGAACTGTCTATGTCGAGGGCATCCACACAACCGACAGCCATTCCGATCCGTTGCGCATGGGTCGGCGACAAGCCGCACATGATCCGTTATCACGATCGGGAGTGGGGCAGGCCTGTTCACCGTGATCGGAAGCATTTCGAGATGCTGTTACTTGAAGGCGCGCAGGCCGGGCTGACGTGGGACACGATCTTGCGGAAGCGTGAGGGGTATCGAAAGGCGTTTGCCGGATTCGATCCGAAGAGTGTAGCGCGGTTCACGGCCACGACGAAGGCTGAGCTGCTGCAGAATCCCGCTATTGTTCGGAACCGGCTCAAGATCGATGCGGCGATCGCCAACGCCAAGGCGTTTCTGGCCGTCCAACGAGAGTTCGGGTCTTTCGACGCGTATGTGTGGTCGTTTGTGGCGGGAGAGCCCATCGTCAATCGTTGGAAGCGGATGACAGACGTTCCGGCCACCAACCCCGTGAGCGACACGTTGTCCAAGGACCTCAAGCGGCGGGGGTTTCGTTTCGTCGGCAGCACGATTGTCTATGCCTACATGCAGGCAGTCGGTCTGGTCGATGACCATACGGAGGAGTGTTTCCAGTCATCCGCCGGTGAACGAGGTCTCTCTCCACCAAGAGAGCGGCTTGAGGTGTGAGTAGGTATTTCCCTTCACTCCTACAGTTCATTCAATTCAAAAGGTACCGTATTACCCACGAAAAGTGCGAACCATATCGGCATGGCTCTTGCCCTCAAATGACATCCTAAGTTATCGGCAATTCTGAGTCCCGGCAGGGAACTATGGCAAGTCGTCTCAATGAAATGGAACCACCAGTACAATTGGATCGTGACGCATCGTCCTCCAATCGTCGCCAGGAAGCGCGGGTCGAGGATCGTCATTGGTACACCTACGAGATATATGAATCGCGCCTTGATGGGGCCGAAGCAGTTGTGGAAGGCAGGTTGTTCAGCCTGAATCGAAGCGCGCACGGCATCCTTCTCTTGATGAGAGAATCGCCGCATGCCCGGCAATTGATCGTTTTGTACAATCCTCGACTTGGATGGCATCGGTCTACGATGGTGTATGAAGTATGTTGGGTACGGGCATTGTCGACCGACTCCGATGGCGACCAGTTTCTGGTCGGGTGCCGGCTCACCACGGCCATGTCACGATAGCTTTTCCTCCTTTCCAGCCACCAACCCTATAAGCGATACGTTATCAAAGGACCTCAAGCGGCGGAGGTTTCGGTTCGTCGGCAGCACGATTATCTACGCCTATATGCAGGCGGTGGGTCTGGTGAACGATCATACGAGAACGTGTTTTCTCAGTAAAAGACCGTTCAGAGATAGCACTTGTTTGTAAGCATTTTTAAATGGTTGGAGGCGGCTGACGGTCTGGGGACGCTTGAGGGCACACCATTAATGTGATCTATCACCGGCAAGGCGGGTTATGGATCAGTCAGACTCTCTCATCGCTTGGACTTGGCCATACTGCGAGTGTGACCCCCACGACCAAGTAGACGACAGCTCCAATAACCGCACTCATGTTGAGGTCATACCACGTGTTCATCCCAAGGTACAGCTCGTTGAACACGAGCGCCAGCATCAACATCACGAATCCAACCCAATTGGGTCCGCTTGCAAACATGGATTGTCTCCTTTCATTGATGGCCTTCGCCTGGTGAATGGTGGTGATTTCTTACATGGACCTCCCTTCTAAAGATGGAAAATTTTACGCCCAGTCGGCCGATAAAATCTAGAGCCATGTGGAGACTCCTCCCCTGTCAGCGGAAGTGGGGGTAGCATGTGATAGCGTACAGGCAGGATCGCATTTCTCTGACCGTTCCATCGCTATGACAAAAACGGTCCAAGTTTGTATCGCAGGCGGGGGGCCCGCCGGCATGATGCTGGGCCTTCTCTTGGCTCGCGCCGGAGTCCCGGTGCTGGTGCTTGAGAAACACGCCGACTTCCTCCGCGACTTTCGCGGAGACACGCTCCACCCTTCGACATTGGAGATCATGCATGAGCTGGGGGTGCTTGAACGATTCCTCCGGCTGCCGCATCAGAAAGTCTCTCGCATAAACGGATGGTTCGGAGAGCTGGAGTTCACGGTGGCGGACTTTTCGCACCTGCCGACGCAGTGCCGCTATGTCGCCTTCATACCGCAGTGGGACTTTCTCAACTTTCTCGCCGAAGCGGGAAGCCGGTATCCCGATTTTCAGGTTCGAATGAATGCGGAGGTGACGGATCTGATTGAAGAGAGCGGTTTGGTCGTTGGGCTTCGCGCAGTGACACCGGACGGGCCGTTGGAGGTCCGGAGCGCGCTGGTCGTGGGGGCCGATGGCCGGCATTCGGTCGTCCGCGCAAAGGCGGGGCTGTGCGTAGAAGAATTCGGTGCTCCCATGGATGTCTTGTGGTTCCGGCTTTCGCGCAGACCACACGATCCGATCGATCCGATGGGCCGGTTCGATATCGGTCGAATTTTCATCATGTTGAACCGGGGTGAGTACTGGCAATGCGGCTTCGTGATCGCCAAGGGGTCGCTGAGCGAGGTTCATGCCAAGGGACTGGAGGCTTTTCGAGACAGTGTCGCTGCTTTGGCGCCCTTTGCCGCCGACCGGGTCCATGAACTGCGAGAGTGGGACCTGATCAAACTCCTGACCGTGCAGATCGATCGATTGCAACGGTGGTATCGGCCGGGCTTGCTCTGTATCGGCGATGCCGCTCATGCCATGTCACCGGTCGCCGGGGTAGGAATTAATTTGGCGATTCAGGATGCTGTGGCAACTGCAAATCTGCTGACCAGCGCGCTACGCGACAACCGATTGACGGTTGAGGATTTGCATCGCGTACAGGCCCGGCGGGCCTGGCCCACCAAGATGACACAGCGAGTGCAGCTCATGATTCAAAACCGTGTCATCACGCCTGTGCTTGCCACGTCGGTCCGGTTGCAACCTCCGGCTCCGTTCCGATTGATCGCTCGCTTCCCGTTTCTTCAACGGTTTCCGGCTAGGCTGATCGGTCTGGGATTCCGGCCCGAACACATACGAACCCCTGCTGTCTGACTCTGTGCGGCAGCCGGTCTGTTTATTCGGTTCATGACGTTGTTTCACAGGGTGTGGTGAAGGCTGCACCATTCTTTTTGTAGGCTGACCAGTACAAATAGAAATAGGCTTGTAAATCATATTGATAGGACATGTCTGGTGATGGAAGTGTAGTCATGTCCCTTCATGGTGGCGTGACGGGACTACTTGATCTGAACGAGATTTCAAAGAAATCATCAGAAATTCCGTGCATGGCACGGTGGACTATTCCAAAGGTACGGCACTTGCTCACCTGTTGCGTAACCTGTATTGTATACATCAAGGGATGTACTTCAGTCGCTGTCTTGATGGGAGGTTGGCCCCATGAGGATTGGAACTCGCGAGGTTATTCATACATCCCACTCCTATGTTGCGGAGTATGTGCAAGCCGGACTTCGGCCGGGGATGTCGAGTGGGCCTGTCACCATTCCGTTTCCAACTCGTCGGCGGGAAGAAAGAATCGCGGAGCAGAGAGTCTGCACGTATGAGTTCTGCGAAGCGATCGATGAGGCGGGGGTGACGATCCAGCAGGGGGAAGCCTATAGCCTGAATAGAAGCCCGCACGGCATTCTCTTATTCATGGGCTCGTTACCCCACAAGCAACAGCTTCTCGAAGTTCATGTTCCCGAATCCAATTGGCGCCGGTCGTTGAATCTGTACGAAGTGCAATGGACGAAACCTGTGCCTGTGGAGTCCCGCGGGGAACTCTTTCTCGTAGGATGCCGGCTGATGTTTGGACCTTCCCGATACTGGGCTTTCTAGCAGGATGCTGAAAAAGTCCGCCAGCGGTGTTCTCGCATCGCTCAGAGGCTCAACGTACCGAAGCGTACGCCTCGCCGCTTCGCTCGCTGCGGCCTTGCTGGACGGCCTTTTTGAGCATCCTGATGCGATTGAGTCTTGAGCGCCATTTGTAAGATGGTAGCGATTTTTCCGCAACCTTCTAGCCCGTATGCCGGTGTTGACTAGGGCCATCGCTTCCGACGCCGTCCACTGATACTCGACGTTCCCTTCCTTCCCTATCGATTCCCCATGCAGGGCCCTTCTCGAATCTGCCTGGTAACGAGGAGGCGTAAGGCCTCTGTCGTCACCATCAACCGTAAATCGTGTGAAGTCGTCTTGAAAAGGCAACGGAATAGAATGCAAGAATACTTGCGGCTACTCGGTAATTGTAGAAAATAGAGGGCACGTACCCTGGAAATTCATTTTAACTATAGAGGAGGACGTTGTATGTATCGTGTGTCAATTCAATGTTCAGCGCTGATGATGGCGTTGGCCTTCAGCGTATCTACGTTCGCGCAGGTTCCGGCGTCCGATCCCACCGCGATGCCCCCAGGCGTTCCACCTGCTTCCGCCCCTGCGACTTCGCCGGCTCCTATGCCTCCTTCTATACCTGAAGAACCCTCCGGCGCGATGAAGGGCGAAGGCGAGAAACGTATGAAGGGCGATCGTCACCGCGACAAGTCACAGCGGAAGGCTGAAAAGGAGCGCCGGAAAGCCGAGCGGAAAACCGAAAAAGAACGCCGGAAAGCCGAGCGGAAAGCTGACAAAGAACAGCGAAAAGCCGACCGGAAAGACCGGAAGCATGACAATGGAAAAGATCATGATGAGGACGGCGATGATGACGAGGACAAGGATGACGATCATGACAAGAAGGACCGGAAGCGTGGAGGTCAGGGACGTCATTAATCTGTGAGCGATTCGTCGCGATGCAGCGAGGCTACAGTTCTCAAGGGCTGTAGCCTCGCGTTTTTGGTGAAACTGCTCCCATTGCTCCCTGCCCGAAGCCCCGTTAGAATTCGCCCGCCAGTGTGAGGAGCCCGCATTATTCATGAACACTTCTGCTGCAATCGCCGATCCGCTGTTCCGACAAGCCTGCGACCGGCGGGCTCGCCCCTCGGACCTTCGACATACTGCACGAGTATGCCTTAGGTCCTCCGGGCTCCGCGCGCCGTTCTCACGACGCGGCTTGGCGATTTCGTCCCTCGACCGTGCTCGGGACCCTGAGCTTGTCGAATGGGCGACGAACTGTCATGAATAATGTGGGCTAGGGCGGAACCGCATGTTGCTAAGTTTTGTCATCCTCTATCTCCTTATCTCTGTCGGCATCGGGCTATTTGCCGCGACCCGTGTGCAGAACTCCAAGGATTTCGCCGTGGCCGGGCGAAGTTTGCCCTTGCCCATCGTCACGGCGACGGTCTTTGCGACCTGGTTCGGCGCCGAGGCCGTGCTCGGCATCTCGGCGACATTCGTCAAAGAGGGATTGCGCGGAGTCGTTGCCGATCCATTCGGGTCGAGCATGTGTCTCATTCTGGCAGGACTGTTCTTTGCGCCGAAGCTGTACCGCCTGAACATCCTCACGGTGGGGGACTACTACCGGCTGCGATTCGACCGTCGGGTGGAAGTGCTCTGCACACTTGCCGTCGTCGTGTCCTATTTCGGATGGGTCGCCGCTCAGTTTAAAGTGCTGGGGTTGGTGCTCAATGCCGTGACTGATGGCGCGATCAGCCAGTCTGTCGGCATCGTGATCGGTGCGGCGATCGTCCTCATGTACACGACCTTCGGCGGCATGTTTTCCGTGGCTATTTTGGATTTCGTTCAGATTTCCGTGATCATGGGAGGACTGCTCTACATTTCCTCCGTCGTGAGCGGACTGGCCGGCGGTGTGAACACGGTGATTGAGCATGCGGCCGCCGCCGGCAAGCTGGACTTCTTTCCACAGGCCTCACTGACGGCCTGGATTCCCTTCATCGGCGCCTGGATGACGATGATGCTGGGATCGATTCCTCAACAGGATGTGTTCCAACGCATCACCTCGGCGAAGAACGAACGTACGGCGGTGCGCGGGTCGCTGCTCGGCGGGACACTCTATTTCGGATTCTGTTTCGTGCCGATGTTTCTGGCCTATGCGGCCACGCTGGTGGATCCGGTGAAGTTCGGCACCTTGTTGGAGCAGGATTCACAAATGGTGCTGCCGACGCTGATTTTGCAGCATACGCCGATTCTGGCGCAGGTGGTATTTTTCGGCGCCGTCCTTTCTGCGGTGATGAGTTGTTCGAGCGCGACGTTGTTGGCGCCGTCGGTGACATTGA
>Ga0315912_10001822_pt1 | contig 24435 bp, 17 predicted proteins | sample VfabasoilMG_FD_204469 | JGI IMG/M metagenome (GOLD analysis project Ga0315912, IMG submission 204469) | Garden soil microbial communities collected in Santa Monica, California, United States - V. faba soil | ecosystem: Environmental > Terrestrial > Soil > Garden | place: USA: California... | reverse complement strand
GTACACAATCTTCATAGAAGGCTTTGGAAGTGGGAGGGAAGTGTTATTTAAGAGATTTTTTACTTTCGTCAAAGATTCCTCGACCCAACTTTTAAGGACTAACAGGCTTAAAAGGTTTAATTGAAATGTTACCATTTTGAATTACCAACGAAGATCCCTGGGGAACCTCTTCCCACATCTCTTTGAATTTCCCGATCGGTTCTGAAACCAAAACTTTAGCATGATCAGAATACCGATCTTGCAATGATGGGTTGATCTTTATCAACTCATCTTTAGTTCGACTATGAAATAGTGTGGGCGCATTACCATCACTTGCATATCGGAAACCCCAGAGGGTTATTCCATCCGACAGCCCGATGGTCATCCACACAGACTCTGGTACATTATTTTTCTTACCAATCCGTTCAACAAAACCAACCATTTTTGCCATGGCATCAATTGGATTCTGCTCCAGTCCGAAAGTCAACGCCAAATGGAACATCAATTCTGAATCTGTCGAGCCTAGAATATTTTCAAAATATTTTGGATCAACCGCCATTAAAAGCTCTCGTCTGAATTTCTCTACCTCAAAGATTTCACCATTATGGACAAACAACCAGTTTTTGTACCGAAATGGATGGCAGTTGGTTTCCTGAACTGTTGCCAGGGATGTAGCCCGAACATGAGCAAGAAAAAGTGACGATTCAATATTGACTGCCAGGTCGCGCAGATTAAAGTCGTTCCATGCGGGGCGTATGCTCCTGAAAAGACCCGGGTATTTCCATGTTCCGTACCAACCAACACCAAATCCGTCACCATTGGTGGGCGTTTCCGCTGACCGCGAGCTTAAACTCTGATCGATGAGATTATCCTTTGGTTCGAATAATAAGTCATTCAATTTGATTGGTCCGCCTGAGTATGCCATCCATCGACACATAGTACTAAAGTTTATGTTTACCTCTATTCTGAAGTTTCATTAAGGGATTGAACAATCCATACTTTCGACATCATCCAGCTAACCAACAGCCCAACGAGACAGCCAAATATTACTTCAGCTACCTTGTGAAGACCACGCTCCATACCAGCAGATTTCGACCCTTCCAAAATGCCTCCTGCTATAACAACAGCAGCAGTAATAGGAGCCTGACGCCACATGGTTTTTATGCGGATGATAAAGGAAGACACCAGTACGGTTACCGCAAGTGCGATGGGCAAAAGCCATTCCCTTGCTCCGCCAATCACCAAGAAAAGAAGTCCGATGACGCAGCCTACAAGCACATTTGAAAGACGGGCTTTAAACATTCTTTTTGCTTCCTGTGGCACGGGGTCCGATGCGGCCACCATGGAGGCAATGGCCCAAATTGGATTGCTATCACCGATTACTTTTAAAGCAATCCAAACAATGGTGGTAGCAATTGCAACGTTTACTGAAAATCGAATAGCCAAAAGATGGTCATACGTAAGACCAGTCTTTTTCATAAACGAATTTGTCCACGATTCCAGCATACAATTTACTCGTGAGCTGTTGGAGAGTTGCCGAGCATGCGATACACCACACCTGTTTTAGTTGCGTTCAGTGCCATCCAGTCTTTAGCCGAATATTGCAGATCAATGAAAAACTTTTCAGCCCGGGCCAGGGCCTTTGAGTCCAGATTTTCACGATCCTTAAATCTTAGTTGATAGGCAAATTCTCCAATAAGAGGCCTGTGCTCACCACGTGTTCGCCAAATGGCAACATTCGCTTTTGCACTCATGCCTCCACCAAAATCCAATTCACCAATATCCTGCAGTACTTCTTCAATTACTGCGTCATTCACTAATTCTATTCGGTCTCCGGGTTCTTTCTTCAATTTTTCAAGCGCTGGAAAAATTTTGGAAATAACATCAAAAGAAAAAACATCGTTTTGCTTTATGTGTGACCTGGGGAATTGAACATTGTTGGAATACAAAATTCGGATACCTCCCAATTCATCTTTCAACGGAAGCACCTGGCATTTAAATTTAACACGGTGGTCTCCATGAATCTGAGGGCGAACATCCGTTTCTGCCGTCTGTTGTAAATCGGGATGGCGGTATTTAAATACAATCTCAGGGTCTTCCGCTGGGAAGCCTTCATCATAGGAGATTCGTCTTCGTAAAATAAACGCATTGTTGTACAGGCGAAAATCAGGTGTGTCTACAAATAAAACTTCCCTGATCTGAATTGGGTCCTTACCATATCCCTTGGTGGAAAAGCTTATACCATTCTTTTCAGCCGGCTTATGAATAACTTTAGCAAAATCCATCAAACTTTTACGCGACACAAATCGGTTTGGTTTGAGTATGAGTTTAAACGCAAGGTATTCTACATCGCTGTAAGGAATTCCATCCGTAAATTTTCCAGGCGTAAGTTTCGGAATACGTCCTACCCAGGATTCTCGTTTCGCATCTTTTATTTTATCGCTTGTGCCATTGGATAACTTTTCGGCAGGCGTCTTACGCTCCGCAACTTTGCTCTGTTTCATAAACCGTTATTTCGTAACTATAGATCGAAGAATTGGCCAAGCTACAAAATTCCTTATTAAAAAAAGGAATAAATTAAACTCTCCAAGCACTCTAAAAATTAATTCAAAACGCACAACTGTCAGGAAACCAATCTCTCACTTTCGCACCGAACTGTGGCAGCGGCACTTTTTGGCGGACTTGAATTAAGGGTGGGGGAGTACTGCTTGACAATGTGTGGAGATGCAGAATAAATTGGATCGGCAAATCTAAATTTGGAGCTTCACTTAAATTTAAAAATCAGGATGAGTAAAATTCCAGGTAAGGCTCTATTTGCTCCAATCGGGTTGCTTTTTCGTGTAGCAATGCGCCATGGCGGAATACACTTAACTCGAGCACCTTTGCTGGCCGCTTATGTTTTTCGTTACCTGCTGTTAGAGCCGTTACGGCTAGCGGAAATCTTCCTATATGACAAAAAGATACAATCTCATAAACTCACGCACGCACCAATCTTCATCCTCGGCCACTGGCGTAGCGGAACATCGTACATCCAGAGCCTGGTTTGTATGGATAAAGGTATGACCTCAAGCACAATTTTTCGAAGCCTATTTGCGGATTGCTTCTACCTGGCTGAACCCTGGTTAAAAGGGATCTTGAATTTTTTCTGCAAGGTTTTTAAAATTCCATACTCAATCCAACGAATGCCGATGGATCTGAATTTCCCTGCGGAGGCTGATATGGCGCTTTGTTCACTCTGTAGTGAGAGAAGCTACACATGGGGTCACCTGTTTCCTAAAAAATTCAGTCAATGGGTTGATGAACAAATCTTGTTTAGGGATGAGCATCAGGGTGGAGCATGGGCAAAAGATTACGATTATTTCATCCGCAAGTTGTCGTTGAAGTCCAACGGGAAAAGGGTTGTCATTAAGTCCCCGGGCGATACTGGTAGGATAGCCCAACTCCTGCAATTATACCCCACTGCACTGTTTATATATGTGTATAGAAGTCCGGTGTCGGTTTTTTACTCGAACCAGTACTTCTGGAAAATTCTCCTTAAGCAAAATAGTCTGCAAAAACTCTCTGACATTGAGGTGGATGAGCTCATCATTCGAAATTACAGGCAAATAGTGTCGAATTACTTGAAACATCGTGACCTGATTCCATCCAACCAGCTGGCCGAGCTTCAATTTGAGGAAGTACTTAAAGATCCAACCGGGCAGTTAGCAAAGGCCTATCATGTATTGGGACTTGGGCAGCTACCGGAGAAGGATTTACAGTCGTTCCTTCTTCGCCATGGTTCGCATAAAATTGAACCCTACCTGACTTCCTACGAGATGGAGCAGCGACTCAGAAGGGAGTGGCCATTCGCATTTGAGAGTGGTGGCTAGATTTCCCTAGGCCGTCTTAAAATTCATCATGATTTTTTCTGCAGGTCTTAGAATCATCATAGGTTGGATGTCAATAAGTTTATCATTCGCCAAAGTAAAATCATACCTTCTAACCACAGTGGCAATTATCAATAGCATCTGCATGATAGCCATATTCTGACCAATACACACCCGCGGCCCGCCACCAAACGGTATGTGAGCGAAAGCATGTCGGCCCTGGTTCTCATGGATGGTTGTATCAAAGCGTTCGGGATTAAATAATTCCGGAGTATTCCAAATTTCCGCGTTATGGTGAGTTCCATAGATGTAGGGAACAACCATTGTACCGGCAGGAATTTTTATATCTCGCGCCTCGTCATCGTGCAGGGCGACCCTGTCTATCATCCAGAAGGGCGGATAAAGGCGCATGGCTTCATCCAACACCTGAAGTGTAAAATTCAATTTGTGAAGTCCGTTGAAATCCAATTCTGTACCAACAAAGGTTGAGTCAACCTCTTTTCGAATCTTGTTAATAAATTCCGGGTGCTGCGCTAATAAATAAAATGTCCACGCCAGGGTATTGGAAGATGTTTCATTACCAGCCACTAATAATTGAATGACTTCAATCATCACCTGCTCATCAGACATGAACTCACCAGTATTATAGGGGGTTTGCAAAATAAGTTGAAGCAGGTCGTGCGCTTTTTCCGATTGCTTCCTTCGTGTGTACACATAATCCCTAACGATCTCGTCAGCCTCGAGGCGCATCTGCTGAAAGCGTTCCGTTTGGCCGCTGATTCGGAACCATGGGATTTTATAAGGCTGCACAATCTGACGTACCATGAAAGCTTGAATGTTAGATATGGTTTCTCCAATTTGATTTAAGTCCTTCTCGCTCATCTCGTTACCAAAGAGTGACTTGCCTACTAATCGAAGAGTTAGCATTACCATCTGCTGATACATGTCTACTCCGCGATGTGCAATTTCCTCATCGAAGTTCAGCATAAACTCTTTTAACACCTGAGCCTGGAGCGGTAGCAGGTTTGTGAGGTGGGTCCGGCTAAATCCGTGGCTGAGCAATCGCCTTTGCTTAAACCAAAAATCCCCGTGACTATTCAGCAAACCTTGTCCCTGGAACTCCGCCATGCGCTTCACCTGTATGTCCGACTTCTCATAGTTGCGATGGTTATCTTTCAAGATGTGCTGAATGAAAGCAGGATCGGCTGAAACAATCGTCCTCTTGGCCCCGCCAAAGTGAAAAGAAAAAGTGGGACCCAATCGTGCACGATACTTTTCAAATATTTGAACCGGGTTCTTCACCATATTACCAGAGTCAAGAAAAGCCTCCTTTCTGGGAACGTGTGGAACATTGGTGATTCTTCCTTCAAGCATTGGCAACAATAGTTAGGTGACTGTCCACTAAATTTTGACTTTTCATGAATCGCAATATTCCGGAAACCACCGATTCCAAACTGGGGTCGGATTTGCTCCACGCAGATTGATTACAGTATTTCCTGTAGTTAGTATTGTCATAGCGCTTGAATTCCATCGAGCTGATTTTGTCCGCAGAACGTACCAGGAAGTCAAGCAGAGGGAAAAGTGAATCCTCCTTCTGACAACGGCTCACGACTTCCGGAACAAAGTTCTTTAAGTCAAAATTTTCGAACTTCTTTCCGGTGAGATCGCTCAGTATAGAAGTGACATCTAACATACTGGAGTACTCATCTCTTGTAACATGAAAAGTATGCCCAGCACTTTCCAAAATATTTGAAACTGCTATAATATTATTGGCTGCAATGTCCGCAGGAGTGAAGCTCACCTGGTTTTTTGCGCTTGTGCCAATCCCGTACTTGAGCATAAAAGCCAGCAATCTGATTGAAATATCAGGATTATGGCCAGCACCGTCAATAGAAGGGGAAATTAAAGCCGGCCTGAAAATCCTTGCCTGAAGCCCTTGTTTTATTTCATGCTTGATCAGTTGCTCCGACACCCACTTGGTTTGACTGTAACCAAAGTCAAGGAGATCTAAATTGTCGTTATCATCACTCTCAAACAAATTCTCTTTAACCGACCAGCCGAACGTGAACGTGGTTGAAATATGATTAACAACCTTTGGCCGTGTGGTCCATGCAAGGTTGATTACTTCGTGCGTTCCGCCAATGTTGGCGGATCGCATGGACTCGTAATCAAAAAGATAGTTAACGTAAGCTCCGTTGTGAAAAATGGTATGAATATTCTGGGTTAGAAAATTCCACTTTTCAGGACTAAGACCAAACATTTTATACGACAGATTTCCAACGATTGGTTTTACTCGCTGATGGAATGTCGTCAACAAAGTTGCGTCAGGCTCAATAGATGCAAATGACTCGAGCAACCGGTTTATGCCAGTTTCAGCATCATCAGCTCTTACGAGTACATAGATGTCATCCAAATTTTGCTCCAGCAAACTCTTCAATAGAAATGGACCGAAAAATCCGGTACCTCCTGTAAGCAAAATGTGTCCACCTTCTAATTTCTGACCGATGGCCTTCGTTTGTCTTCTCTCAATCATGGCCGGTAAACAATCCTTTCTCATCCAATGCTGTTCAACTTGTCTTCGCTCTTGTTTTAATACTTCAAAAGCCCTTCTGAACCGAAATTTTGAAGTCGATGATGAATTACTCAGGTCATGAACAGCATTGAATAATTCATCCACATTTATTTTTTGGATGAGTCTCAGATCTATCGTTTCAATTAAATCGTGATAGCCATGATGGGACAGATACTTTTTCAGATCAGCAACAAATTCTGCCAGCTTGAGGGAATCCAAGCCTGTATCAATCAATGTGCCCTTTTCTGTCCCATGCATCCCATGTTTTCGGAATAGCATTTCTAAATCATAGCGGCTGTCACCGTTGAGTTTGAATTGATGATTAGCAGTTTGACCTACATGGGAAAGTGATTTTAAATTAATCCGAACCTTATCAATAGTTTGAAGGCCACCATCGATGTAAAGTTTTTTAGCCTGATGCCGGGCAATTTTTCCTGAACTTGTTTTTGGAATGGTTCGGGCACGAATATACACTACCTCATAGACTGTGAGGTCCAGGTAGCGATGTATTCGTGCATTTAGAATTTCGCTGTCAGGCTGAACTGTTTTATTTTTTAGTTCGGCCACGACTATAAGTTTTTCACTGCCTCCTTCTTCAACAGAGAAAGCAGCAACGCAGCCTTTACGGATGGATGGTTCTTCTTCAATGATTCGCTCTACATCTTGTGGATAATAATTTTGACCCCGAATAATAATCATATCCTTTACTCTTCCACACACGTACAATTCACCATCCCTCATAAAACCCAGGTCTCCTGTACGGAGCCACGACTTTGAACTTAGTGAACCTATCCCTTTAGCCTGAAAAATTTCGGCACTTAACTCCGGTTTATTCCAGTATCCCATGCACTTGCTGGATCCGTCAATCCATATCTCACCAACACATTCACTTGTGGCTTCCCTAAAACCCTTGCTCATGTCAACGATTTTTATCTCCGTGTCACCCAAAGGTTTTCCTACGCTCACAAGTTCAGTTGCCTGGGTCGCCAAATCATTTTGACTCCGCTCTTGCACATCTCCTGTGTTAAGAGAAAGTGCATTAAATGAGCGAATGGTTTTGCCGTAATTTGAGACGGCTAGTGTAAACTCAGCCAGCCCATAGGCTGAGAAATGATTCTTTGGATTGAGTCCATAAGGTTCAAATTTTTTTATGAACGCCCTGTACGTATTAGGTCGCACCGGTTCTGCTGCGGTCATTAGAAATTTTAGAGAACTTAAATCGAGGTTGTCAAACGTTTTTGCCGGGATCTTATCCGGGCGAAGGCAATACTCATACGCAAAGTTGGGAGCAGACGAAGCAGTGCCTCTATATTGGCTGATCGTTTGCAGCCAAAGGGAAGGCCGCTGAATAAAGTCAATAGGGGAGAACCCATAGGTAGTACCACCCTTCAATGCAAAGAAAAGATAATAACCGATTAAGCCCATGTCGTGATATTGGGGCAGCCACGATACTCCGATAGGCAGGTGATCCACAACCATTTCGCAGTTGTGAACAATGTTTTTATGTGATACCATCACACCTTTCGGGTTGCTGGTTGAGCCGGATGTGTATTGCAGAAACAAAATATCGGAATGGGCCTCGGGAAAATGACCGATGGATGCATCAGAATCATCGCTTATTATCCACTTGAGTGTGGAGAGATATTCACGCTTAAAACTCAGGTTTGAAAACTGGTTCTTCTTGATGTTCATTTTCACAGACCAGTACAGATTCCGATCCGTTAGCACAGCCACAGCACCACAATCCTTGGCAATAAAAGTCATCTTATAGAGTGCCGCTTGAAATCCCTGCGAAGACGGGGGATACACCGGAACGGGGATTAAACCGAGACGAATACAGGCAAAGAATGCACAGATCATTTCAAGCCCAGGTGGATATGCCAACAGCACGCGATCGCCTGGCTTCAACTGATAGGCCTGATGAATATAGGATGCAATTTGACCAGTACGTTGAAGGAACTCAATGTATGTGTAACGCTCCGTTATCTTTCCCTCCAGATTCAAAAAAGCATACAGAAGCTTATCCTGATTTTTATCGACTTGCTTTTTGAACAACGATATGACTGAAGCCATCTACTTTTTTCTTTATAAGTGATTCAAACTCTCCTGATGAATGTTGTCATCAAATTATTAACATCTACAATTTCAATATTCTTCTTCTGAGCATTAATTGCCACGGCCGCCCGGTAACAGCCCGGTAAATCAAAGCTTCTAAGGCTCCAATTATTTCGGTCTCTTTCCAGCCATGGTGTTGCCAGAACCTCTGGGCTTTCTGTTTCCAAAAGTGAAACCTCAAGCTGAGCAGGTGCGAATGATAGACCACAACCCACTGCTTTAAAGAACGCCTCTTTTCTTGTCCAGCAAGTTATAAAAGAGGTTCGTTGCTCACTGATTGGTGAACCCTTTATTTTTGCTTGTTCATTTGGTGAGCAGTAGTGTTCCATCAGGCTGTAGACATCCACTTCTCGATTCAAGTGTTCAACGTCAATTCCTATCGGAGAATTCTTTGTAAACGCCCAGAGCATCATATCCTTTGAATGGGCAACCGTGAATTGCATCTCACAATGACCGGCTATTGAAGGCTTGCCGTTGGCGCTATGCTCAAAATGAATTTCTGTCGGCTCAATACCGAGATATTTGGAGAGTAGTTTTCTTAGAATGGTATTTGAAATAACAAATCGATCACGATCGAGCGAAAGTTGAAATTTACTGGCTCGACTTTTATCATCCGAATCAAGCAGTTCCCATAACTGTTCAGCCGAAAAAACCGAGACATACCCATACCATATCATGACGCTTTTATCCGACAACAAGTATGATGTTGATGAGTGAATTGACTTCAAAGTTTGGTATCCTCCATGGTTAATTTCTATTTCAATGAGATTTGGTCTGGTGACTTCCTGTGTAAATTCAGTGGGAGCTCCATGTTTGGAAGTAACGAAAGGATATGGGAGTTTACTGTTGAAAGTGGCTCCATAAATGTTTTAGAGGAAATCCAAAAACCGTGCCTCATTCTCACCTCAACAGGCAGCTTATAATGATTTTTCTCCTCCATATAGATTTTACAATCTAACCCTTATCCAATCGGGTATCAGTTTAATAACTATTGCGATTAAAACCCACCGCTTCGTTACGTATCCAACGGGTTTCCTTTGCTTAATAATATTAAAAATTTGACGAGCTGCCTTCTCGGGGGTCGCCAGCCAAAAAGTTTTCAATTCACGGGATATGTCGGTATCAACAAAACCAGGCCGTATATCGGAAACATAAAATCGATTACCCGATTTCATTGCTTTTTGGCGCAAGCCTTCCAGGTATGTAATCTGGTAAGCCTTGGCTGCGTTATAAGCAGGAGCATTGCCGTAACCGAATAATCCTGTGATGGATGAGATGGCCACCAGGTGCCCATGACCCTGCCGCTCGAAGTATCTATAACTCCAGTCCACGACTTCTGTGAATGCCAGTACGTTAAGCTTGTTGGCATAGTTTTCTACTTCAAATCCAAGATTCTTGTTCAGGTGTCCAATGCCCGCACTGAAGATTAGGAGATCAAGTCCTCCTAGCGTTTCTGTAAGTTCAGTTAGTCTCACAGAAGATTTAATCTGAATACAGTCGAAGTAATCGACTGTTAATGTGGCCGTATAGGTTTCTTGCAATGGGCTTAAATCATCTCTTTCAACACCCGTCAAAACTACTTTGTAGCCATGGCGAAGGAGCAATTCAGCCAAGGCTTTTCCAATCCCCGAAGTCCCGCCAACTATAATACATTTATTCACACAAGGAATTATCTGGGCAATATACTGTCAATGCCCGATTTATGTATATGCTTATCCTGAAAGACATTAAAGTAGTTATATAATGTTGGCTGCGTTATGTTAAATAGCTTAGGCTCCGGGCCTACCCAATCTTTAGAGAAAGTTTTTTCTGCGAGGGCATTCATTTGCTCAATCTTCTTCCTTTACAACGGGCTGGGCAGCGACACTCTTTGGGTAGGCTTAGGAAGTGGGAGGGGTGAGCAGCTTGACAATGGGTTGCGATGCAGAGTTGTGCTAAACCTTCCGCATTTAACTGTTAGCGCAAGCCAAAGTTATATATAATGGAAGTCGCGTAATTATAAATGTTTGCTTTGATTTTTCTTCAACCATCTCTCAGCACTTCACTTTAGAGTTGCTAGTGCATAATTTTGATGTAATTTTGTCGTGACCTTTACTATGAAAAAACAGTTTTACTTAGGCCTGATTGTATTTATGAGTGTGTCAGGCTTCTCAATACCGGGCTTCGCTCAACCAGTCTTTAACAAAGTATTAGGCTCCTTTACAGGAGTTTCAAATAGCCAATCAGCATGGGTCGATTTTGATAACGACAACGATCTCGATTTGATCTACACAGGGCTAACTAAGACATATGTTCCCTCTACTTTTGTTTATGAAAATGACAATGGGGTTTTCACTTTGCGAGCCACTACATTGCCCGCTATCAATTGGGGAAGTTTTGCTGTAGGCGACTACGACAAGGATGGAGATTCCGATATTTTGATCACAGGCTCAACCTCATTTAGTACGGATGATAGAATCTCTGCCATCTTCAGAAATGAAGGTGGTTTTGTATTTACGGAACAATATTCCTTTCAAGGACTTGCCGAAGCAAGTGCTGACTGGTTAGATATTGACAATGACGAAGATCTTGATTTTATCATTACCGGTTTTTCTGAAAATAACTTTAACTCCTATACAACATTGGTATATGAGAATACGGGTTCTGGCTTCGTAAAACTCACTGGAACGGGGTTACCAGATTGTTCATCTTGAACAATAGATGTGGCAGATGGAAACGGAGATGGTAAAATAGATATCATGCTGAACAGTACTTTTGAAACAAATTTGTATTTGAACAATGGGAACAAAACTTTCAGTCAGGATCCAGGTTCTACATTCAGACAACTCAGCGTTGGAGGTGCAAAATGGGGAGATTTTGATAAAGATGGTGATCTGGATATTGCCGTAACCGGTTTGGACAGCCAAAATAATTACCACTCGCTGATTTATGAAAATATGAACGGAAATACCAAGGGTTCTTTTATTGAAAGAACTGATATAGCGCTGAAAGGTTTGGGGGTGAACGGACACAACGGAACACTATGGTATGATTATAACAATGATGGTAGACTCGACTTACTTCTAACAGGTCGATCGATTGGTTCAGGAGGTTGGACAAACAGGCAGTACAGAAATGAAGGAGGAGACTCTTTTGCTGAAATCATTGAGCCTGCCTTTGATCCCCTGGATAACATGTCTCTTGATGCCGGTGATTTCGATAACGATGGTGACTTGGATCTAAGCTTTCTAGGCTTTATGTTTTCTTCGCAAGAGGCTTTCGCTGGCTACTTTAAGAACACGGTACAAAGCGGACCTACTGTATCCAATACATTACCAGCACCACCGTCATCTTCAACCTTTTCCGAAACTTTTTATCGCAAAGAAATTCGCTTTAGTTGGGGTGTGGGATCTGATGAACAAACTCCCGTCAACGGACTTACCTACAACTTCTATTTGAGAGATGCTACAAAGAAAGTCATTGTTCCAAATGTTGACTTCAGCAATGGATTTATATGCAGCACGAACCCCGCAAATGGTTTTGGCAGGCATGGATTTGCAAACAACGTTCCAGAAGGCGACTTGTATTATGCCGTTCAATCTATCGATGGTTCAAAAGCCGGATCTCTATTTTCATCAGAAAAAACGTTTTACCATTTTAACGGTCCGGAAAGTGTTAAAGCAGAAATTGTTGATGACGATGATGTAACATTAACGTGGATTGATCACTCTATATTGGAAACTAATTTCAATATCGACAGGTCAACATCACCCACAACAGGATTCATTTCGGTGGCTACATTGCCTGCTAATACCATCACACATACCGATCATTTTACTTTCCTGACGGAAACATATTATTATTTCAGGATCAACGGATACAATGCCACGCAAACATCTCCTTACGATTCCCTTATCCTGATCATACCTGAACGGCCCACTAACTTGCAAGTGCAGTCTATTAATGCTTCAAAAATCCATCTCACCTGGAACGATGAATCCCAACACGAAACAGGATTCTTATTGGAGAGAAAAACCTCAGCGCAATCGATCTATGCCACCATCGCAACACTGCCTCCAGATACGGAATCGTATGATGATACAGGCCTTACACAATGTGTAGTATACGATTACAGGGTACGAGCCATTGGCGCAAATGGATCATTGCCGCCAATCGCGATAGCGAGTGCTCGTACAAATTGTTTACCGATTGTTACAAATTTCCAGAAAGAATGTCTGGAAGATTCTCAGTTGACGTTTACCAGTGCTGATTTTGATGATAATGTTTCTGACGCTGACCCTTCCGACCAGCTTGTTTACATAAAAATATCAGCACTTCCTGCTAATGGAAGCTTCAAGTTATCGGATACTCAGGTTACCATCAACCAGCTAATTCTTTTTGACCAGCTGGATCAGTTGACATTTACGCCAAATGAAAATTTTAATGGCACCGCATTACTTTCTGCATATGCCTATGACGGCAAAGATTATTCCAGTGACGCATGGATGATTACGCTGAATATTTTATCAGTGAACGATCCGCCTTCATTTGAAATTGCAAGCACCTTAACGGTGAACGAAGATTTTGCGGGCGAAAGTCTTGTTACACCAACAGCAACGATTATCCCATATGAGATTGGCGATAACATTATGTATTCGGTAAGCCCGGAAACATCTGAAATAGTAAATGTGGCGATTAACCCCGCCACAGGTCAGCTAACATTTACATCTATACAAGATCAATTCGGAGAAATCGAAATTACAATCACGGCAAATGACGGACACGCGGAGAACAATACATTATCAAAAAGCTTTACGCTAACTGTTAACACTGTAAATGATCCACCGGTATTAGGTGTATTTGCTGATATGGAAGCAGAAGTGAGCGAAGATATTCCACCTATTTTAATTACCATAACGGATGTTGATAGCGAGATAACAACATCGATGTTTACGGCAACTTCCAGCAATCAGGACATCCTGAAAAATCAAGATATTGCTTTCAACGTCAATGAGGTAGGAGAGGCTTACATGACACTTGATGCTCGAGTAGCGATTGGTGAAACTACCATTACGGTTACGGCAAATGACGGCTCGGCCACAGATTCAGAGTCATTTATTCTGACGATGTATTCAGTTACCGGAATTGGTAACCCTATTCCGGAAGGAAAAATTATTGTCTTTCCAAATCCTGTTGAACAAGAGCTAACAATTTTCCTCGAAGCTGCATCTACTGGACAAAATACTCTTTTGATGCAGGATATACTCGGTCGCGAGCAGGTATCCGTGAAATTCATGAGCCCTGAAATCAAGGTAAGTACGGAAGGTATGACGAAGGGGGTTTACTTGATTAAGATTACCCTGGAAAACGGAACTTTGATTACGAGAAAGATTCTAAAAAAGTAACCTGTCGTGGTTAAATCTTGAGTGAAAGCCGGCCCGGCCCAAAGGCGAGGTGGTGTGCTGGCATGTGGGCGGAAGCATCTTTGGGCCTTGATCTTCATCGCTACATAGACACTCAAGGACGTGGTGCGCATGGCCCGGAGAGCGCGGCCTTGAGCGGCTATTTAGCATAACGGCCAATTATATAACTGTGCGGCTGGCTTGAGCGAGAACAAACTCGAACTCGAACTACATTTTGAAACCCGGTGGCTCCAGATGGCGCTTGTGAAAGCATGTGAAATGGCTGCGCCAGATGGTTAGCATAATATAATTATATAACTGTGGGCTGGATTGTGAAAATCGGCCACCACACATAATATCAGAGAATTACAAGGAAAGAGTTATATAATTTATATTATGTTAAGTAATAATTTATTAGAGAAAGCCAGTTGGTTGAGCAACTGACTTCTTTCAAATGTTTAGTCAACCTCCATCCCGTTGGCTTTCATACGGGATATGGTGGCGTTCAGCTTATCTTTCATATCCAATTGCCCATAAAGTATGTACAGGTTTCCAAGCACATCTTCATTATTCGGATCGATCGTTGAGATCTCCTCCCAAAATTTAAGCGACTCATTCATCTTAGCTAAGTACTGTTTATCCAGGGCTTCCAGCTTTTCCTTATCTTTCCTGTAATCTAATTTGTCCATGTCTGCCTTCACTTTCTTATACCCGTCCATATCTCTCATCTTAGCCACAGCTAAGGCTGATTTTAAGTGCTTGGGATCAATTTTATAAGCCATCTCAAAATATTTCTTCGCTTCATCTCTCTTTTGAAGCTCCTCATACAGGGCGCCCATTAAATAATAGGACTCAACATCTTTCGGGTCGGCTTTTATTGCGTTTTCTACATTCGTAACCGCCTCTTCGTATCGCTTCAAGTTTAACAAACAGTTTAACTCAGTTTTCCTAAAATCCGGATTATTGGGAAATACTTTGGTGGCTTCCTTGGCCGCCACTAAGGCCTTTTCAAAATCTTTCTTTTGCTCATAGAGCAGAGCTACCTGCAACCTATATGCTTGCTCCGTTCTTCCCCCCGACTCAATGTATTTAGCAATGTACATCAGAGACTTGTCCGTGTCTTCAGCATTGTAGGCCGTATAGCCCGCATATAGATAGATCGATGAATCTTTTTTAATGTCAAGGCTCTTTTCAAATTGAACCAGGGCATCCTTGAAATTTTCCTCTTTAAAAAGTTTATCACCAGCAAGTATAAATCTATTATTGAACCGCTCCATGGCCTGAAGGATACCAAGGTTCTCTGCATTGTCGGTTATTGTTAATGTGGTGGCTTTTGGACCGGCTATTTGCAGGGCTTTTAAAAATGCTTCTCCTGCCACTTTGCTATTATCTTTTGCTCCACCGGTATATTTCGAACTGGTGTCCATCGAGGCATAAACAACTGCGCGCACAAACCATGCTTTCGGGTCGTCCATTGTCTTTTCATGGGTCGGAATGCCATCAACAATGGTTTTAGCTTCGTCAAATTTAGCTTGCCTAGCCAGGGCTACTGCCTTGTTAAGATTTGGTTTGGCAGCCTCTTTTTCTTTCTGCCCTTGAACGGTGCAAACAACGCTAACCGCCAATACGAACATCATTAATCGTTTCATTTTCAATTCAATTTGGTTATTAAGTTAATCACAAAGTTATGCTTGATCAGTTTATTCATCTTCCATCTTTTCGATTTTTTCAACGGAAGAAATGGCATCGTCATCGTTCAATTTAATCAGCCGCACCCCCTGGGTCGCTCTTCCCATTACTCGCAATTCTTCTACCTTGATCCTGATACTGATGCCTGATTTATTAATAATCATTAAATCATCTTTATCAACTACTTGCTTGATGGCAACAAGTTTGCCAGTTTTTTCGGTGATATTGATCGTTTTTACGCCCTTTCCTCCCCTCCTGGTTATGCGGTAGTCTTGTATGGATGAACGTTTTCCATACCCTTTTTCCGAAACAACTAACAGATTTACATCATCGCTGGTTATACAGACCATTCCAATTACCTTATCCTCATCCGATTCCAGCGTAACCCCTCTTACCCCAGAAGCTGTTCTTCCCATGGGGCGCACGTCTTCTTCATTGAAATGAACCGCTTTACCCAGGCTCTTTGCAATCACGATATGATTCTTTCCATTGGTGAGAGCAGCATTTAAAAGCCTGTCCCCTTCGTGAATAGAAATGGCCGCAATTCCATTAGCACGCGGGCGGGAATATGCCTCCAATGAGGTCTTTTTTATTGTCCCTTTTTCAGTACAAAGTATTACGAATGTGCTTTCCAGGTAGGCCTGATCTTCAATACTTTTTACATTCAGAACGGTTTTTACCTTATCGCCAGGCTGAAGGTTAAGCAAATTCTGGATTGCCCTCCCCTTACTGGTTTTACTTCCCTCCGGTATCTCGTAAACCTTTTTCCAGTAAACTTGTCCTAACTCAGTAAAAATCAGTAAGTAATTGTGAGCAGATGCAATGAATAATTGTTCAGTAAAATCATCTTCCTTGGTGGTGGCTCCTTTCGAGCCAATCCCTCCCCTGCCCTGCGTTCTGTACTCGGAAAGTGAAGTGCGTTTGATATAGCCCTGGTTGGAAATGGTGATCACCATCTCCTCATTGGGTATCATGTCTTCCACGGTAATATCTTCATCGCTATGCACTACAAGCGTTCTACGGGCATCGCCATAGCGCTCTTTCATTTCAGTCAGTTCATCTTTAATAACGCTCATGCGCTTGCCTTCATCGCTGAGTAAATCTTTCAAGTAGGCGATCAATTCCATTACCTCTTTGTATTCCTGCTGGATTTTATCACGCTCCAGTCCGGTGAGCCGCTGCAGTCGCATTTCCAAAATGGCCTTCGATTGAATTTCGGAAAGGGCAAATTTTTCCATTAAACCTATCTTGGCTTCATCAGGGTCTTTCGAATTACGTATCAGCGCGATAACCTCATCCAAGTGATCCAGAGCAATAAGATATCCCTCCAAAATATGGGCCCTCTTTTCTGCTTCGGCCAAGTCGAACTTTGTTCTCCTCACCACCACTTCATGGCGATGTTCAACAAAGTACATAATCATGTCTTTCAAATTGAGGGTCAATGGACGGCCTTTCACCAAAGCCACATTATTTACCCCGAACGAAGTCTGCAGTTGTGTGTATTTAAATAGATTGTTGAGGACAATATTTGGGATTGCATCCTTTTTCAAATCGTAAACCACCCTATACCCGTCTCTATCCGATTCATCGCGAATGTCTGATATTCCCTCAATCTTCTTTTCATTGACCAGCGCAGCGGTCTTTTCGATCATGAGCGCCTTATTCACCATATAGGGAATCTCGGTGACTATTATCTGATCTTTGCCGTGCGAGTTGGTTACAATCTCGGCTTTTGCCCGCATCATAATTCTTCCACGGCCTGTGAGGAATGCTTCCTGAACACCTGAAACCCCATAGATCAACCCACCTGTTGGGAAGTCCGGAGCGGTGATGTGTTGCATGAGCTCTTGTATTGTAATGTCCTTATTATCAATGTATGCCACTATTCCATTTACAACTTCGGTTAAGTTGTGAGGAGCCATATTAGTGGCCATTCCTACTGCAATTCCTGATGAACCATTGATTAGTAAGTTTGGCACTTTAGCCGGCAAAACGGTAGGCTCGGTGAGTGAGTCATCAAAGTTTGGCTGGAAGTCGACCGTATCTTTGTTTATGTCGGAAAGCAGCTCTTCTGCGATACGTTTTAGGCGTGCCTCTGTATAGCGCATGGCAGCCGGAGAATCTCCGTCAATGGAACCGAAATTTCCCTGGCCATCTACCAGCGTATACCGCAATGACCAATCCTGGGCCATTCGCACCATGGTATCGTAAACGGAGGCATCTCCATGCGGGTGATACTTACCAAGCACCTCTCCCACTATCCTGGCCGATTTTTTATGCGCTTTATTGTAATTAACACCCAACTCCTGCATTCCAAAAAGTACCCTGCGATGAACAGGTTTAAGTCCATCGCGCACATCGGGAAGTGCACGCGAAATGATGACCGACATTGAGTAATCAATGTAGGCTCCACGCATTTCGTCTTCAATATTAATGGGAATTATGCTTGGCTTCTGGGGTAGCCCTGAGTCTTCTGCCACGGAGGATTTAGTTAATTAATAGTTCAATTTTTAGAGGCCGAAAGATAGGAAAAAGTCTTGAGTTATAGCCTTGATCCGTAAGCATTTACTCAAGTCAATTGGGCTATTCATCCTGAACTAATACGGATGCGTCTTATTGCGGTTCCGCCACTTGTATTTGATTAAAGTGGGGTTATTTTCTCCATATCCGGGGTTCTGTTTTTTGTAAATAGGATGCACTCTGCTGCGATATTCTTTATTGCCGTGTGCATGATTGATCTGTATGCGGCATTCCTTAAGCTTGCATCGTGGCAAATCAGGAACGGTGTAAGTAAAGCCCACATTAAATAACATGAAAGAATTCGCTTTATGCTTAATGGTCAGGTTGCTTTCAGCAAGGGAAAGGGTGTAGCTTTTAAACTCAAAACTGGGCCTGGCAAAAACCTTAAAATATTCAGACAGTTCGCGCTCCACAGTAATACCCAAATTGAAAAATCCGGAAGGTTTGATGACGGATCGGTCGAAATTCTTTCCAAATTTATTTGTACCAAATTGCACATCTCCTGTAAATACATATTGCTGAATGCGATAAAAAGAATAACCAGCCAGCCCAAAAAATTTAGTTGCAGAAACCGAACTTGAATTGGCCTCTGCCTTACCAATTTGACTTGTGTATGAAATCGGTGAAAATGGTTTCATAAATATGAAATCATTATCAAACCCGGCACCTACCCGGAAATTTTTGAATTCGTAATGAACGGTTAGTTTTATTGGAATGGTAAACGATTTGCTCTTGAATCCGATTTTAGCAGTCTCGGATGTAATCAGAAAGTCCCCTCCTGCCACGGTGATTGGCGTTGGGGTATTGGTATCTATCCATTGGGAATGTCCTGAAGTGGGCACTCCGCTTCCAGCAAAAATATACGGGCCTTCGGTGGGCGACTGGTAGATTCCAAACCCGTCTAGCGTATGTTTAAAATAAGTTGTTCCAAACCCTGAGCTTGCACTAAAACGAAGATTTTTGAAGAGCCATCGAAGTGGATGGTGTTTGCGCTCCACATAAAATTTTTCCAAAGGAATTGAAGGCTTATCATCTTGCGCACGGGATGTAAATGGCAGGGCAAGAATACCTATCAAAAGGAAGAGGACGGTTTCTTTTCGCACTGCGTATTAGTTTGGAATGAGTTTAAGGCAAATTTAGTAAAAATACCCGTTTGAATGAGTGCCACAGGCTATGGATGAGGGCCGGTGCCAAGAGGCAAAGATAAAGTCAATAATTTTTATTCAGTAAGAGTTAAGGCTTTACTTTCACGCAGAAGATTTGTAAAAGTATGGATCGCCATGAAATAGAATTACCAATCAAAGAATGAAAAATATTTTTGCACTGTTTTTGTTGACACCTCTTTTGGTTCTGGCTCAACCAAAGGTGAAAATTATTTTCGATACCGACATCGCACCCGACTATGACGATGTTGGGGCAATGGCGTTACTACACGCTTTCGTTGATAAAGGCGAAATAGAATTACTGGCCACTATCTCTTGCAACACTTTTGAGACCACTGCCCCAACGCTGAGTGTGCTCAATACCTATTTCAACCGGCCATTGCTCCCGATCGGAATTACAAAAGGTTCATTCCCGAATAAAAAGTGCGATCAGTTGTGGGCCGAGTTTATAAATGCAAAGTATCCTCACGCAACAAAGTCTAATGAAGGCGCAGAAGACGCGGTGACTCTATACAGAAAATTATTGGCCTCCAATTCAAACCAAAGCGTTACAATTGTGAGCGTTGGATTTTTCACTAACCTGGCCAATCTTCTCAATTCGAAACCCGATCAATACTCTAAACTCAATGGAAAGGATTTAGTAAAGAAGAAAGTAAAGCAACTAGTGTCTATGGCTACCCGGCTGGACGGTCACGAGTTTAATGTAGTGGTTGATGCAAAAGCTTCGCAACTTGTGTTTACGGAATGGCCAACACCTGTTTTGTTAAGTGGTTTCGAAATAGGCGAAAAGATTTTTACTGGCATTCAACTTATTAATAATCAGGGAATTCAAAGCAGCCCGGTTAAGGATGCCTTTGAGGTGGCGCTGAAAAAAGATAAAAATGATAAAGGCAGGAATAGTTGGGATCAAACTGCGGTTCTGGCGGCCGTTCGGGGAGCAGATCCGTATTTTACGATCCGCGAAATCAATTTTAAAATTGAAGCAGATGGCAAGTCAGTAGTCATACCAGGCCACCGGTTTCAGTATTTAGTGTTTAAGCAGACCCCGGAAGAGATTGGAGTCGTAATTGAAAATCTGATGATGCATCAACCAACGGGAAAATGAAAACGAGTTCTCATCTAAGTAGAAATTTTTTCTAAATGATCTCCATTTATGCTCATAGTTCTTGCTGATGATTTTTCAGGTGCTGCCGAAATTGGTGGAATTGGTTATCTCTACGGCCTGAACGTGGAGATTCAAATGGCGGTTGATGTGAGCAGCACAGCAGATTTAATTATTGTAGATACAGGCACTCGTGCGTTGAGCGAAGTGGATGCTGTCCGGAAAATTTCCGAGGTGAGCATTATACTTTCAAAAATTCCAAGCATAAGGGTATTCAAAAAAATTGATTCCGCCATGCGGGGACATCTCATTCCCGAGTTGAATTCACTGCAACAAAAACTAAATTTTAAAAAAATATTCATGTTTCCTGCCAACCCTTCGCGAGGCAGAAAAATTATTGACGGAAAATATTTGATTAACGGTGTTCCGTTACATGGAACCGTGTTTGCCCATGATCCTGATTTCCCAAGTACAACTTCAGACGTGGCAACTCGAATAAAGTCTTATCCGTCAATCCTTACCCACCGCCACGTTGATCCTGACCACATTCCAACAACCGGACTGATAACCGGAGATGTAGCATCAACATCTGATTTGAAAAAATATGTGCATGCAGCCGATGAGCATGATCTGTGTTGTGGTGGAGCCGAGTTATTTGAATGCTTTATGGAAAACCTCGGGTATAGGCCAAGAGTGCTGTCAAATGATCAATCTATCAGCACTTATGTGTTGATCATTAATGGCAGCACTGTCAAGGATCAATCAGAAAAGAAATTATTCGATCGTTTGGGAATGCCGCAGTTTTTTGTTCCCGGTAGCTTTTCGAAGGATAGCTTCAAGTTGGATGATGAGATGACTCGGCAATCCTTTGGAAGTATTTTGAATGCACTCCAATCGCGCAAGGTGGCGGTTGTGTCCATTGCTCCTCCCGTTCATCCGGATAAAGCGGTCTCTGAAATTTTTTTAAACTACTTTGTTGAATTGATCCAATATATTACCACGCAAATGGAAATGGATGATATTCACTTTTGTCTTACCGGGGGAGCAACCGCATCAACGGTGATCAGAAGTTTATCGGTCGGGGAAATTCAGATTCGCTCCGAGATTGCACCTGGCGTAGTGTCGCTGTGTGGTGCGAATAAAAAAAGAATTTTCACTGTTAAGCCTGGTAGTTATCCGTGGCCTCAACCGTGGCTTGAAAAATTATTGAGCACAGGAAAATAACAGATGAAAAATATTCGACCTATTCTAGGCATTAGCGCGGGCGACCCTGCAGGCATCGGTCCGGAAATTACGGCAAAGGCCCTCGCACTACAGAACATTTATGAAGTTTGTAAACCGTTGGTAGTGTGCGATGCTGGAATAATGGAACAGATCATTGACCTGTGTGGGATTCCCTTGAAAGTGAATGCAATCTCGAACCCAAAAGACGGCCGATACATTTCCGGTACTGTTGATGTTCTTGATATGAAGAACATTGAGCACAGCGCATTTCAATTCAACGCAGTTTCGGTAATGACAGGCAAGGCATCCTATGAATATGTATCCAAGGTAATTGAATTGGCAAAAGCTGGGATTATAGACGCAACCATAACGGGCCCAATCCATAAGGAAGCCATTCAAAAGGCGGGTTTTCATTTTGCAGGTCATACCGAAATATATGCAGCCTTGACAAACACAAAGGATTACACAATGATGCTTGCCGAGGGCAATTTTCGCGTAGTTCATGTATCTACACATGTATCGCTATCGGATGCGATAAAACGTGTAAAGAAAGATCGGGTATTGCGCGTTATTCAACTCGCCTACGATGCGCTAAAGAAAATTGGAATCGGAAATCCGCGTATTGCTGTGGCGGGATTAAATCCACATGCCGGTGAAAATGGGTTATTTGGACAAGAGGAAATTATTGAGATTATTCCAGCCGTTGAAGAAGCACAGAAATCAGGCATCAACGCAGAAGGTCCATTTCCACCCGACACTATTTTCCCTAAAATGAAAGGCGGGCAATATGATGTGGTGGTGTGCATGTATCACGACCAGGGCCACATACCCACAAAACTTTTGGGATTCAATTACAATCATGAAAGGAACAAGTGGGAAGGACTTTCTGGTGTCAATATCACCTTGGGTCTTCCTATCATCCGGGTATCAGTTGATCATGGTGTGGCATTTGACAAAGGTGGTAAGGGTGAGGCCAACCCTGAAAGCATGATACAGGCGATTCGCTATGGAGCGCAATTGTGTAAGTGATTTAATCCCATGAAATTAAAAGCATCCATTGAAAAGATCCCCGGTGGAATGATGATCGTTCCACTTTTCATTGGAGTGCTTATCAACACATTCTTTCCGGCACTGCTAAACATTGGAAGTCTCACGACATCGCTGGCAAAAGGCTCGGGTGCGCTTATCGCTGCATTCCTGGTTTGCATGGGTGCAGGCATCAATGTCCGATCAACAGCTATGGCTTTGAAGAAAGGTGTTGCGGTAACTTTTTCAAAATTTCTTATCGGTGCCCTGCTCGGAATTGCAGTGGCTAAATTCTTTGGGCATGAAGGGATATTTGGTCTATCCGCATTGGCAATAATTTCTGCAGTAACAAATTCAAACGGTGGCCTTTATGCCGCGCTGGCCGGAGAGTTCGGTGATGAAACCGATGTAGGTGCCATCGCCATTCTTTCCGTGAACGATGGCCCGTTCCTTACTATGATTGCATTGGGAACGGCTGGCCTTGCCACCATACCCCTGCTTCCTCTTTTAGGTGTTGTACTTCCGCTCCTGGTCGGTCTTGTGCTCGGAAACCTGGACGAAGAGTTGCGTGCTTTTCTCAGCAAGGGCGGAGTTGTATTGATTCCATTTTTTGCTTTTGCCCTTGGCGCTGGCTTGGATTTGTCAACAATAATAACCGCAGGGTTGCCCGGTATTTTGCTTGGTGCTATCACTACGTTTTTTGGAGGCGTGTTCAATATCTGGGCCGACCGTGCGGTTGGTGGCAAGGGTATCTGTGGCGCTGCTGCATCAAGTACCGCAGGGAATGCAGTGGCAACTCCGGCAGCTATTGCTTTGGTTGATCCTTCATTTGCGCCAATAGTTGGCGTTGCTACTTCTCAAATTGCTGCAGCGGTGGTTACTACAATTATTTTCACGCCTATGCTGACTCAATTTGTTGTGAGGCGCAACCTGAGAAAAACAAAGGCTATAAAATCTTGATCAGAACTAAAACAAAAAACCATTCAGGAAGGATTTATTAACTTGGCATTAACCATTTTTTCAAACACAAATAAATTTTATCTCATGAAAATTAATTTATTAATCATCTCCATCGTCCTCTTGTGCGCTGGATTGATTGGCGCGCAATCTAATCCTGAAACGTATGCTGTTGATCCGGCATCGGTAGAGCAAGCAGGAATTCCTAAAGGCGAGATACTGACATTCACGTTCGACAACTCTAAAATATTCCCCGGAACGTCACGTGAAATAAACGTTTACATTCCTACTCAATACAAACCAGATAAAGCGGCTTGCGTCTATGTGAACCAGGATGGCATTCAATGGAAAGCGCCAACCGTTTTTGATAACCTGATTGCCAGCAAGGAAATGCCTGTTACCATCGGCATTTTTATTACTCCGGGAAAAGTATTGGCCGGCAATAAAGAAACAGCGCTCGACCGTTTCAATCGTAGTTTTGAATACGATGGCTTGGGCGATAACTACGCTAGATTTTTACTGGAAGAAATTTTTCCTTTCGTTGAGAGCAAGAAAGCATCTGACGGCCGATCTCTATCCCTTTCGAAGAGTGGAAACGACCGGGCCATTGGCGGCTCAAGCAGTGGAGCCGTTTGTGCCTTTACCGCGGCTTGGGAGCGCCCCGAAGAATTCTCCAAAGTATTCAGCGCCATTGGCACCTACACTGGATTGCGCGGAGCAGATCGGTATGATATCCTGATCAGAAAACAAGAGCCAAAACCAATTCGAATATTTATGCAAGACGGTTCAAATGACCTTAATATTTACGCTGGCGACTGGTGGAAGGCTAATGAATCGATGG
>Ga0315912_10001821_pt1 | contig 24445 bp, 24 predicted proteins | sample VfabasoilMG_FD_204469 | JGI IMG/M metagenome (GOLD analysis project Ga0315912, IMG submission 204469) | Garden soil microbial communities collected in Santa Monica, California, United States - V. faba soil | ecosystem: Environmental > Terrestrial > Soil > Garden | place: USA: California... | reverse complement strand
CGCGTAGCTGTCGAAGTAGAACAGCCCGACGAAGCGATCGCCCTCCTTCACCTCGAACACGCGCACATCCGGGTGGAACACCGGCACCGTTCCGGCGCCGATCTCCGTGAACGACAGCCCGTACAGCCGGCCCGCCGTCCAGAACGCACCCTGCACGATGTTGTTCAGCTCGAAATACGGCTTCAGTTCATTCTGGTCGAGGTCATAGCGTTCCTTGCGCACCTTCTCCGAGTAGTACAGGTAATCCCAGGGTTCAATCGTGATCTTCGCGCCCTGGCGCGTCGCCACGGCCTGCATGTCCGCCACTTCCTCGTACACGCGCGCCACCGCCGGCTTCCACACGCGCTGCATCAACTGCTCGGCCAGTGCCGGATCGCGGGCCATCGTGTCTTCCATGCGCCAATGCGCGTGCGAGCGGTAGCCGAGCAGCTTTGCCCGCTCCGCGCGCAGCTTCACGATCCGCGCAATCACATCCTTGGTGTCGTTGGCGTCGCCGTTGTCACCTCGGGCCTTGAACGCCTTGTACACCTGCTCGCGCAGCGCGCGGTTGTCGGCGAAGGTCAGGAACGGATCGACGCTGGAGCGGGTGTTGACCACCGCCCAGCCGCTTACCTTGTGCTCTTCGGCCGCGGCGCGATACGTTCCGCGCAATGATTCCGGCAGACCGGCGAGATCGGCCTCGTTCGCGATCACGACCCAGGTGTTTTCATCCGCCAGCACACGCTTCGAGAACTCGGCGAACAGGCCGGCGAGCTTCTGGTTGATGCCGCCCAGTTGTTCCTTCTGCTTTGCGTCGAGCCGGGCACCGAATTTGACGAACTGCTGCCAGGTGCGTTCCACGAGCCGCTGCTGCTCGATGCTCAGGCCGGCCGATGTACGGGCGTCGTGGATCGACTGGATGCGGGCGAACAGCTTCTGGTTGAAATAGATGGCATCGTCCGCCGCCGCCAGCTTCGGCGACCACTCCACGTCAAGGGCCTGGTACTCGGGCGTGCTCATGTTGTTGGTCATCACCGAGAACGCGACCTGGACCCGGGTCAGCTTGCGTCCGGCGTCCTCCATGGGCACGAAGGTGTTCGCAAACGTGGCGGGTGCCGGATCGGCGGCGATGACGTCCACCTGCGCGAGGAGTTCGTCGATGCCTTTCTGGAAAGCCTCCGGGAACAGGTCCGGCGTCACCTTGTCCCACGGCGGCACGCCCCCGTAGGGTCCGGTCCAGTCCGCCAGCAGCGGGTTTGTCTCCACCGCGGTCGCGGCGGCTTTGCCCGCTTCCCCACGCGGTTCAGACGTCGTGCAAGCCACCGTGCCCAGTATCACGCCCATGCAGACCATCCATAACCCACGCATGCCATCCCCTCCTCGAATGTCTCCACGAATATGACTCAAGAATACTGCCCGGTCGATCTCCGGCCACGCGCTCAGCGCGCGTGCGGCTCCAGTACGCCGTCCCGCAGTTCCAGCACGCGATCGAACCGGCCGACCAGGTTCATGTTGTGCGTCACCATCACCAGGCTGGAGCGAAGCTCCCGGTTCAGCCCCAGCATGACGTCGAACACGCGATCCGCGGTGCGCTCGTCGAGATTGCCGGTCGGCTCATCCGCCAGCACGCACCTCGGCTTCGTGACCAGCGCCCGCGCGATCGCTGCCCGCTGTCGCTCGCCGCCCGACATCTCGCCGGGCTTGTGCAGAACCCGCTCCCCGAGGCCGACTGCGCCCAGGATTTCCTTTGCCGCCGTTTCGGCCATGGCCGGATCGCCGCCGCGGATCAGGAGCGGCATGGCGACATTCTCCAGCGCCGTGAATTCCGGCAACAGGTGATGAAACTGGTAGACGAACCCGAGCGCGCGGTTGCGCAGCACTCCGCGCTCCCGCTCGGGCAGCGCCGACAGCACCTTGCCCTCGACGCGCACTTCTCCCGCATCCGGCCGATCGAGACCGCCGAGCAGGTGCAGCAGCGTGCTCTTGCCCGAACCCGAGGCGCCGATGACCGCCACGCAGGTTCCCGGCTCGACCTCGAGCTCCACGCCCTTCAGCACGTCCACGCTCAGCGCGCCCTCCTTGTAGGACTTGCGCAGGCCGGAACAGTGCAGCGCCGCCGTCTCACTCATAACGCAGCGCCTCCGCCGGCTGCGTGCGCGAGGCGCGCAGTGCCGGGTAGATCGTCGCAAGCAGGCAGAACAGGAACGCCACCGAGGCGATGACGATCACGTCCGCGGAGTGCAGATCGGACGGCAACTCGCTGATGTAATAGACGTCCGGCGAGAGAAACTTCACCCCAAATACATTCTCGATGGCCGGCACGATCGTTTCCACGTTGAGCGCGAGCCAGACGCCGCCCAGTACGCCAAGCACCGTACCGATCACGCCGATCACGGTGCCCTGGATCATGAAGATCGCGAGCACGCTGCCCGGGCTGGCGCCAAGCGTCCGCAGCACGGCGATGTCGGCTTCCTTGTCGGTCACGGTCATCACCAGCGTCGAGATGATGTTGAAGGCCGCGACCGCGACGATCAGGCTCAGGATCACGAACATCACGGTCTTTTCGGTCCGGAGCGCCCGGAAGAAGTTCGCGTGCCGCTGCGTCCAGTCGACGACGCCGTAGCGGCCGGGGATCTGCTGCATCACTTCCCGCGCGATGCGCGGCGCCGCCATGATGTCGCGGGTCTTGAGCCTGAGCCCGCCCGGACCCTCCGCGCGGAACAGCCTGAGCGCGTCCTCGATGTGCACCAGCGCGAGCGCGCTGTCGTACTCGTGCATGCCGACTTCGAACAGGCCGACCACCGTGAAGCGCTTCATGCGCGGCAGGACGCCGGCGGGCGTCACGTTCGCCTCCGGCACCACCAGCGTGATCTTGTCGCCGGCGTAGACGCCCAGTGTGCCCGCCAGCTCGGTACCGATGATCACGCCGAACTCCCCCGGCTTCAGCGCGTTGAAATCGCCCTCGACCATCTTCTCGCGGATGTCGGAGACCTTAGGCTCCTCCTCGGGCAGGATGCCCTGGATCACCGTGCCCTGCGTCTTCTGATCGCGAACGGCCATGCCTTCGCCGCTGAAGAACGGCGCTGCACCCTCGATCTCGGGGTGACGCTCGACTTCCCCGGCGACCGCCCGCCAGTCCTTGAAGCTTCCCGAATAGTCGATAACGGTGGCGTGCGAGGCCATCCCCAGAATGCGATCCTTGAGCTCCTTCTCGAAGCCGTTCATGACGGACAACACGGTGATCAGCGCCATGACGCCGAGGGCGACGCCGATCATGGAGGTCAGCGAGATGAACGAGATGAAATGATTGCGGCGCTTCGCCCGGACGTACCGCAGTCCGATGAAGGCCTCGAAGGGCCTGAACATGCGGGGCATTATACGGACTGGCTTTGGGCCTTACACTGTAGGCCATGAACCTGCTCGCCATCGAAACCGCGACCGAGGCCTGCTCCGTGGCGCTCCGCGCCGGAAACCGCGTCCTGGCACGCCATGAAGTCGCGCCGCGGAAGCACGCGGAACTCGTGCTGCCGATGGTGGACGGCCTGCTCAAGGAAGCCGGTCTCCAGCTCGCCGACGTCGATGCGATCGCCTTCGGCCGGGGACCCGGCGCATTCACCGGCGTTCGGATCGCGGCGGGCGTTGCGCAGGGGCTCGCCTTCGGCGCGCAGAAGCCCGTCATCCCGATCTCGACACTCGCGGCACTGGCGCAGGGCGCGACTGCCGACAGCGGCTCCATCGCCGTCGCGATCGACGCGCGGATGGGAGAGATCTACTGGGGATTGTTCACGGTCGGAGCGGACGGGCTCGTGACGGCTGTCGGCGAGGAATGCGTCTGCAAGGCGGACAGCCTGGAAGTCCCGAAGGGCAAGGACTGGTACGGCATCGGCACCGGCTGGGGGACCTACGGCGACATGCTCCGGAACCGCTTCGGCGAGCGACTGAAGGGAGCGGCCGGCGATCGCCTGCCGCACGCGCGCGACGTCCTGTCGCTCGCCGTCCGCGAATTCGACGCCGGCAGGGCGGTGCAGGCCGAAGATGCGCTGCCCGTGTACCTGCGCCACCCCGTGCAGGGAACTGCTACAAGCCGCTGACGAACTCCTCGTAGGCGTTCTCGTCCATCAGGCCCTCGAGTTCGGTCGTATCCTCCGGCTCGACGCGGAAGAACCAGCCCTCGCCCATCGGATCGGTGTTCACGATCTCGGGCTGCGAACCCAGGCGCTCGTTGACCTCGAGTACCGTGCCGACCACCGGGATGCGGATCTCGTTGGTGGACTTGACGGACTCGACCATCGCGGCCTCATCCTCGGGCGAAAGCGTCTGCTCAACCTGCGGCAGTTCCACGTAGACAACGTCGCCCAGCTGCTTCTGTGCGTAATCCGTAATGCCGACGGTGATGCTGCCGTCTTCCTCCGGGCGGAGCCAGATGTGCTCCTCGGTGAAACGCATAGTGGCCATTTTCCATTCCCCGTTTTTCGGGAATGTTCGCGCAAGTGCGACCGCACATCAAGGCAACTTCCCCAAATGACGTTTGACGCTTACCACAGCGAGATTTCTGAACGCGCTGTAAATGTAGTCAACTCCTTGTCCGCGCTGATTCGGGCAAATGCCTCCGAATCCTTGTCCAAATCGACGACGTTGCCGCTGGCATCCATCCATGATACTTGCTCCACCGGCTCGCCATTGTCTTCAGACCATTTGACATTGAATCCTTCAGTATCCCGCGCGCTTGGAATCTGGGCAGTGACCTCCAGTTTGTCGTAGATATCACGATCTATGTAAACGACAACGGTGCGCGAAAGATGCTCTTCCGGATTGAGGCTCGTATCCAGGAACAGGCTGCCGCCCGCAACGAACTCGCGCGCCTTTGTCGCTGTGGAGCTGCTTTGGTATTTGCCTGAGTATTGCTCGTTCAGATCATCCGTTACCCTCTTCACAAAACCTGCATGCCCATCAGCAGCCTTCCCGACGTCCATGCCGAATACTGCAAACTGACTGGGCAGCAGCTGGACGGTTCTGCTGCTGGGGTTGGTGGCTGACACGGTGATCTGCACGGGAACAATTTGGTCTCCCTCGTCATCCTTGTGACTGCCGCTATTTGGCATCTTGTCGAGGCCTATCTCGAGCGAGATATTCACCGGTGCCGTACTGGGAAGGTAGATATCCTTGTAAACGAATTCGTAGGCGCCCCAGACGCCGGCGAAGACTATTCCAAGCGTTTGAACCCAGGTATTGATTCGCTTCCTTAGCGGTTCTGCTTCCGAATTCATGCGAGCCTCCGCCGATAGTCCCGCCTCGACGATCTCCCCCAGGTGAACTGGATCGTGTCATCGACCTTCTTCCTTCCGACAATCCGCGCGAGAGTCGCGAGCACGGTGGGCGAATCGTCGTCGAACTCGCCGTGGCGCGCGGCAGTCGAGTAGTTCGGCGGATCCTTTTCGTTGCTGTTCGGCGCCCGGATCAAAGCGATTCGGCCAGCATTGATCTCGGCCTTTAGGGCCGGATCCCTGTCCACGAACTTCTCCATGCCGACAATGCGCTCCCCATCAGGCCGGAAGACGGGAATGCGCGTCGTCTCTTCGAACGCGTTCGATACCAGGTACAGCAGCGACTTGTTGTAGATGTAAGCGCAGTGATCGCCCTGCTCAGCCTTGTCGGTCAGGTTGAAAAGCGCCGTGCTTGCGACCGCGCCGGAACGGATGGCCGGCAGGTATGCCGACTTGAACAGGTCCATGGTGATCGCGGGCGCCCACAGAGAGAGAGTGCGGACCGCTTTGCCCAGCCCGGGATCGCCCTTCAGCGGTTCGGCGACGATCGGTCCCGAAGCGGTCAATGCCTGCACGACTCCGGCCATGAAGATGCTGCCTGCGCTGTGCCCCGCGACGTGCACCTCCATGTTTGGATATTTTTCGAGAAGCGTCCCGACGAGTTCAATGGCGAGGCGGGCGCCGCCCTGCCTGCCGTCGCCGACGTCGACGCGGCTCGCGAGCATGCCGTTCTCCTTCATCTCGTCCCATTGCATCTTTCCGCCGACTACGCGGGCAAGCTGCTCCAGCATGTCGTCCGCGCGGTCAAGCAGGAAGTCCTTCGTGTTGTCGAAGATTCCTTCGGGCTTCCGTCTGCGCGAAGCGTCCTGGATGATATTGGTCAGCGTGGTCCAAAAATCCGTCTTCCAGATGAATGCAAGGGGGTATACCTGCTGTTCGAGAAAGGTCGGCCGGTAGTCCGCGATGCGCTGGATCGCCTCCTTCTCGGCGACGAGGCCGCCGTGGGCATAGAGCAGCAATCTGCGCTTCGGCCACGCAGCCGTGATCCGTGGAAAGTCCACATTGAGGATCTCGGTGACCTCCTCCTTCGAGGTGCCGTACTCGCCGCCTTCGCGCAGCACGCCGTCATTGCCGATGCTGATGATGTGCGGACGGAGTTCCGCGTACACCGGTGCCGCCTTGAATGCGCGTGTTGAACCGGCGGCGCGGCCCGCCGCGGGCTTTTCGGCGGCGCGCGGAACGCCGAGTCTTGCCACCCACACGTCCATGCCGTTCCGCACCCAATCCTCGTAACTGATGCGCCCCAGGCCGCGGTTGCCCCATCGATCACTCCATGAATTCTGGATCCAGAATCCCTCGTCGTCGTAGGCGACGATGGCAAAGGCGTGCCCGCCCGTATTGCCCTCGTGGAACGGAATGATCCCGTTCTTGCCCACTGCCTCCCACCCTGAATGCACGAGGGCGGTGGCGTAAAGAATTCCCACTTCCGCGATCGCCGTGTGCATTGCGACAAGATCCTTGTGGTTGACTCGCAGGTATGCACCCAGTGGGCGCAGCGTGCCGTCCGTCGCGCGCACGCCAGTCAGGTTCGGGTCCTGCACCCCCGATCGGTACGGCCACAATTTCGCGCTGCAGACTCCATGTTTGAACCACCCTTTCATCGCGCCCCGCGCGCTCGATCCGTCGTAGTCTTCTCCCTGCCACTCGTCGTAACGCTTTGCCATCTCGTAGAGCATGCGCGCGCTTACCGCGTCACGGTCTGGCACCGTCTTCCGTGCGCGCAGCAGGTAATGAACGACCGTCGCAAGCCCGAAACCCGTGCAGGCCCCCTCGTTGAGCTGATCGAGCACCGGCACGTTCAGCTTGCGATAGCCGGAGAGCGAAATGTGCGTGGGCACCTCGACCAGCGTCGGCTCGTACATCCGGTCGCGGAAATCCATCGTGTCAGGGCGCGCGTTGTAGACACGCGCTTTCTTTCTGGCGGGCATGCGTGACCTCCCTGCGGGACGCGTATCGTGCCTCTGCGGGCACTGGCGAAAATCTGACCGGAGTATAGGAGGCGGGTTTTACAGCCGATATACTGCAGTTGAGTGAATCCCTTGCCCCCTTCCATGCAACGAACCAGACCGCCCTTCCGCGCCGATCACGTCGGCAGCCTGCTCCGGCCGAAGTACCTCCTCGAGGCGCGGGAGCAGTGGCAGCACGGCCGCCTGCCCGAAGAGGAATTCCGGGAGATGGAGGACGACGCAATCCGCCGGATCGTGCAGCTCCAGGAGGACGCCGGGCTGCAGTCGATCACCGACGGCGAGTACCGGCGCGCGAGCTGGCAGCAGGATTTCGTCCTCGGCCTGACGGGGATAGGCCAGAGCACGGAACAGTTCGAAATTCCGTTCTCCGGTGGCCAGGCCTTCAAGGCGTCGAAGTTCAGCGTGAATGCCCGCGTCTCCTGCCCCCCGGGCGGCGTCATGCGCAAGCACTACGAGTTTCTGGATTCCACGACGCGCGAGACCGCGAAGATCACCATTCCCGCGCCGGCCATGCTGTACAGCCCGTTCGGCGAACGGACGCTTATCGACCCGGCGATCTACCCGGACGCCGGACAGTTCTGGACCGAACTCGGCGCCGCCTACAACGGCGTGATGCAGGAGTTCGTTGCCGCCGGTTGCCGCTACCTCCAGCTCGACGACGTGAACTCCTGCCTGCAGTGCAGCGCTGAACTGCGCGAGCAGACGATCAGCGCCGGGGGCGACCCGGCCGCGGCGCTCGCGCAATTCATCCAGCTCAACAACGCGGCGATCGCGGGGCGGCCGTCTGATCTCGCGGTGACGGTGCACCTGTGCCGGGGCAACTACCGCAGCGAGTGGGTCGCGAGCGGCGGCTACGAGGCGATCGCGGAGCGCTACTTCACCGAGATGGACGTGGACGGGTTCTTCCTCGAATACGACTCGGAGCGGGCCGGCGATTTCGCGCCGCTGCGCTTCCTGCCGAAGAACAAGGTGGCGGTGCTCGGACTCGTGAGCTCCAAGACGCCGGAACTGGAATCACGGGACGATCTGAAACGCCGCATCGAGGAAGCGGCGAAACACGTGCCGCTGGAACAGCTCTGCCTCAGTCCGCAGTGCGGCTTCGCCAGCACGCACGAGGGCAATCGCCTGACCGAGGCGCAGCAGATGCGGAAGCTGGAACTGGTCGTCGACGTCGCAGACGAAGTCTGGGGAAGGTATTAGGGAAAATCGGCATGCTGCGCATCGTGCCGGCATGAAACCGTTCGATCTGACCCGCAGCCTCGCGGCCGCCCTGCTGCTCGGCGCCTGTGCGTTTGCCTCGGCCGAGGAACCGGAACTGCGCGACACGCGCGAACTGGACGAGAAGGTCCAGCGCTTCCTTGCCGCCCATCGCGACGCGTGGCACGACTACAACGTGCCGGACGTGGACGGCCGCGCGCTGCACGAACTCATCGTCAACAACCGCTTCAGCCGGGCGCTCGAGATTGGCACGTCCACCGGGCACTCGGCGATCTGGATCGCGTGGGCGCTGGCGAAAACCGGCGGCCGGCTGGTGACGATTGAAATCGACGAGGATCGGCACCGGCAGGCGCTCGCCAACTTCGAGGCGGCCGGCGTCGCGAAGTACATCGACGCGCGGCTCGCGGATGCGCATGAACTGGTGCCGACGCTGGAGGGTCCGTTCGACTTCATCTTTTCCGACGCCGACAAGGAGTGGTACACGCAGTACCTGAAGGACGTGCTGCCGAAACTGGTGCCCGGCGCGTGCTTCGTCGCGCACAACACGTCCATGCGGATGCGTGGGATCGCCGAGTTCCTGGATTACGTCACCGCCGTACCCGGCCTGACGACCGCGCTTGACACGCGGAGCAGTTCCGGAATGTCCATCAGCTGCCGAACGGAACCGTAGACAGGGGTTGGTAGATGGGAAATTGGGAAATCATTGTTCGCGTCCTCTCCCCATTCCCCATCTACCGCCTACCGTCTACCTCATTCCGGCACGAGTCAACGGCGAGATCACAACAGTCCTTGCCGGATTCATAAGTCAGGTCGAACTGCGGGCTGCCCGTGAGCGGCCACAGCACCAGGAAGTGATGCGCGAGATCGGAGAGGATCAGCGCGCCGGCGATGATGACCCCGATATCCGCGACCACCGGCGCGAGCGGCGCCAGCAGAAACGGCCCGATCGCCACCGCGCCCACGTAACCGTGATGGATGCGGATCCCGCCCGTCCAGCGCGCCAGCCAGCGCGTGTCTCGCGTCGATTGCAGCCGAAGTCCGAAGCGAAAGAACAGCGTCACGGCCTCGATTATCGCGGCCGTGATGAGCGTGGCCCAGAGGAGCTGGAGCGTGGTCATGCGTCGAAGCAGGTTGTGGCCGGCGCCGGCAAATTCAACGCCCGCCCGTCCGTGCCGGCGCCGTCTCGCGCAGGCCGAAACCGAGAAGACCCGCCAGCACGCAGATGACCAGCAGGATCCAGAGCGGTGCGCTGAGATCCGTGCGATCCGCGATCCAGCCCGCCAGCGCCGGGCTGCCGACACCACCGATGAGTTCACCGACGCCCATCGCCAGTCCCGCCGCGGTCGCCACGAATTGCGGCGGCACGGTTTCCGCCGGGATCGTCGCCATGAACATCGGGAAGGTCCCGGTCAGCGCCCAGCCGACGAAAAAGGCGCCTGCCAGAATCCACGTGCTGCCGCCGTAATACATCGCGGCGAGCGGCAGGATGACGCCGAGAAACGGCGTGATGATCATCACCGGGCGGCGGCCCACTCGATCCGAAATACCCGGCACGAGGAAACTCGTCACCGTGGCGGAGATGCCGAGCGTTCCCATGAGCCAGCCCATGGTCTCCGGCGTAAAGCCGCGCACCTGGGTGAGATACAGCGGCATGAACGACCAGGTCACGACGAGGTAGGACACGAGCAGGATCGAGATCAGCGCGCACAGCACCATGTTCCGCTCCGCGAACACCTGCCGCCAGGACGTGCGTTCACCCTGCCCCGCCGCCTGCGTCCGTTCCGGCTCGCGGATCACGAACCAGATCAGCAGCGCCGCGAGCAGGCCGGGCACGCCGGCGAGATAGAAGGCATGGCGCCAGCCGTACAACTCGGCGAACAGCACCAGCAGCACCGGCGCCGCAAAGGAGCCGAGCAGGTTGGAACCGAAGTTCTGCATTACGCCCATGGCAACGCCGCGGTGCGCCGGCGCCACTTCCGCCGCGACCAGTGACTGCGATACCGGCATGGTCGCGCCCTCCGCGACGCCCATCAGCAGCCGCGCCGCGAGCAGCATCACGAAGGACGCCGCGATGCCGGACAGGAATGAGCACAGGGAGAAAGCAACGACCGACACCAGCAGGAACGCCTTGCGCCGGCCGGACCTGTCCGAGGCCGCCCCGATGAAGATCCCGGCGAGCGCCCAGGTGAGCGACAGGCCCGAGGACAGCAGGCCGACCTGCGTGTTGGTGAGCTGGAGATCCGGCTGCACGAACGGCATCAGGAACGCGAGCGCGTTACGATCGAAGAAGACGATGCCGAAGGTCAGGCTGAGCAATATCACCAGCGTGACCTGGTAACCGATCCCGTAACGACCCTGCCCCGTCATTCGTCTCTCCTCCTCAAAAAGACGGGGTCAGGATCGGCCGCGCCGCCCCTGACCCCGTGTTGATTCCAGGGAATCCGCGTCAGCGGATCTGCATCGAGCCCTCGAAGCGGCCGACCACGTCCATGCCCGGCACCGCGCGGATGTTCGTCTGGCCGGAACGCCTGATGTCGTCGGGTGTGATGACGTAAACCACACCGGTTGCGTCGTCGAGCGCGGGACCGCGGCGCGAGACCTGCGTCTTGCGCGCCCCGGCGGGCCTGGCCGCGTTCGCATCCGTGCCGGTCGCGCCGCCATCATTACCCATGTCGGCCGCGTACACGCTGCCGCTTGCCGCCAACAACAGCGCTGCCACGAACTTCGCCGTAATGCACCTGCTGATCAGGTCGCGTCGCATGGGGTTCTCCCGTCTCAGATCGGCCGCTCGCCGCGGATGGTGGTCCGCACGAGGTGACGCCGCTCGTTTTCGTAGTCGTGAATGCCGCAATGCTGGAGGAACCGGTTGTCCCAGACAATGAGCGTGTTGCGCTCCCAGCGGATGCGGCACTGGAACTGGAGCTTGTAGGCCTGCTGCACGAGGTAATCGAGCAGCGGCTTGCTGTCCTCATCGCTCCAGCCCTCGAAGCGCCTGAAGTAGGCGCCGGTGACGTACAGCGCCCTGCGTCCCGTTTTCGGGTGGCGGCGCACGGAGGGGTGCGTGCTTTCGAGCTGGTCGTCGCGGAAACTGTGGCTCTCGCGGAGCCGCAGCTGCTTGTCCTTGTCGAGCGCCGCGTTCTTCGACCAGATGTCCTTGCCCGAGTACACCACGCGCAACCCGTCCACGATCTTCCTCAGGCCGTCGGACAGCTGCTCGTAGGCGAGGTACATGTTGGCAAAAGCGGTGTCGCCGCCGTACTTCGGCACGTCGAGCGCGCGCATGACCATGCACAGCGGCGGCGTCGCCAGGAACGGGCTGTCGGTATGGAAGCGCGTGAACGGGACGACGGTCACGGGCTCGTGCGCCTCGCGCCGTACTTCCTGCATGTCGGCATAGCCGCCGTAGGTCGGCGCCTGCGGCAGTTCAGTGATCTCCCCGAACAGTCGCGAAAAGGCGCGGTGCTGTTCGTTGTCGATCTCCTGGCCACGGAACATGATGACCAGGAAATGCTCGAAGGCCAGCATGATCTCGGCCAGCGTCTCGCCTTCCGGCAACCGGCGCAGGTCGACGCCTTCGATCTCGCAACCGGCCGCGCCCGTGATCGGCGTGACCTGAATCCGCCGGAACACGGGCATGGGGCGTCCGGCGACGACCGTGCCGGCTCCCTCGGTCAACGTTTCCTTCGCGACTGTACTCATGCGGCTTCCCTCTATCCCGGGAAAGCGTAGGCAGTAGGCAGCATGCGGTAGGCGGGGAAAGACCCGAACACTATATGTTTTCCCTGCTTGCCGCCTGCGCCTTTCGTTTCCGGAGGCACATTAATTATGTACTCAACTGCCAACCGGCTCGACCACCAGCACCGCGCCGTTCACGCCGGTGACGCGGACCTGCGCACCCGCCGGCAGATCCGGGCCGGATACCTTCCAGATCGTGTCGCCGAGGCGGACACGTCCCGTGCCGTTGGCCAGCGGTTCCTCGAGCGACGTGGTGCGGCCGACAAACTGTTCGCCACGGCGGTTGAGTGTCGGCTGATCGCTGTGCTGCGGATTCTGCTTCCGGTAGTAGCGCCACCCCAGCACGCTGACCACGGCCGCCACGGAAAAAAACACGAACTGGATCTGCCACAGCGTGGCCGGAACGAGAAATACCAGCAACGCGGTCGCCAGCGCAGCCACGCCCAGCCACAGAAATACCGCCCCCGGCAGGAACATCTCCAGACTGAGCATCACGACGCCGGCGATCAGCCAGTGCCAGTGGGTCAGACTCATGACTGACCGTCCTTGCGGGGCGCCGGCCGATCCTTGCCGAACGCTTCCTTCGCCAGTTCCGCGATCCCGCCCAGGCTGCCGAGCAGGTTGGCGGCTTCGACCGGCAGGATGAACAGCTTCTGGTTCGGCGACATGGCCATGTCGCGCAGCGCGTCCACGTACTTCTGCGCGACGAAGTAGTTCACGGCCTGCACGTTGCCCTTGGCGATGGCCTCGGACACCATCTGCGTCGCCTTCGCTTCCGCCATCGCCAGGCGCTCGCGTGCCTCGGCATCCCGGAAGGCGGCTTCCTTGCGCCCGTCCGCTTCCAGCACGGCCGCCTGCTTCTCGCCTTCGGCCTTGAGAATGGCCGCCTGCCGCAGACCTTCGGCTTCCAGGATGGCGGCGCGTTTCTCGCGCTCCGCCTTCATCTGCCGAGCCATGGAGTCGACGAGATCCGCGGGCGGGCTGATGTCCTTGATCTCGATGCGCGTGACCTTGATGCCCCACGGCGAGGTGGCCTCGTCGACGACCTTCAGCAACCGCGCGTTGATCTCATCGCGCTTCGACAGCGATTCGTCGAGGTCCATCGCACCCAGCACCGTGCGGACGTTGGTCATCGTGAGATTGAGGACCGAGACCTCGAGCTGGCTGACCTCGTAGGCCGCCTTGGCTGCGTCGAGGGCCTGGTAGAACACCACGCCGTCGACCGTGACCACGGCGTTGTCCTTGGTAATGACGGCCTGCGAGGGGACGTCCAGCACCTGCTCCATCATGTTGATGCGGTGCCCGATCCGATCCACCCAGGGCAGGATCCAGTGGAAGCCGGGACCCAGCGTCGCGCGGTACTTGCCGAAGCGTTCGACCGTGTATTCGAAACCCTGCCGCACCGTCAGGAACCCGCGCGTGACGGTGATGACAATGAAGATCAGGAACGCATAGATGAAGAGGTTTGCTACGTTGGACATATGCCCTCCCCCCTCCGGCCCATTCCGGCCGGACCCGGCTTCGCGGTGAGGCCGGTCGGCGGCTGCCGGCCGGCAATGCCCGGATTCTACTCTTATCCGCTTTGTCAGTGCGCGATCGGACTCAGGCCACCGGCACCCGGATGACGCGCGTCGTGAAGCGGCCGTCCGGCCGGAGCAGGAGCTCCCGGTACCCGGGCGGTTTGGCATCCACCTGGTATTCGGTCGCGCCCGGGCTGAACTGCACGCAGGTCGAGGGCGTTCCGAGCAATTGCACGTCCCGCCGCAATGCCTCGTACTCCTGGTGGATGTGCCCGCAGATCAGGGCGCGTGCGTTCGTGAATCGATCGATCACGCCGAACAGGTCCGCGGGGTTTTCCATCCCCATCGCGTCCATCCACGGACTGCCGATCGGTACCGGCGGGTGATGGACCGCGATCAGCACCGGCCGCTCACCGGCATCCTCCAGTTCGGATTCGAGCCGGCGGAGTTCCCGGACAGCCAGTGCGCCGCCACTGGACTCCGGAATCCAGTCGTTCAGCAGGACGAGACGCCAGTTTCCTGCATCCACGATCCCGGGCGTCGAGATCCGCCCGCGCTGCATCGTCGCCCGCAGCAGGTCGGGATCATCGTGGTTCCCCGGCAGGCAGCAGACCGGCAGATCGAGCCCGTCGAGCAACCGGCGCAACTTGCCGTAGGCTTCCAGCGACGGAATATCGACCAGGTCGCCGGTCAGGAACACGAGGTCCGGCCGGCGCGGCCGCGCGCGGATGTCCGCCAGCACGGCGGCAAGCGTCACGGCGGTGTCGCAGCCGTCGAACTGCGGACCCGGCTCGCGCGCGATGTGCGTGTCCGTGATCTGCACGAGGCAGAACGCCTCGGCTTCCGCGGGTCGAATCGTGATCCGTTCCTGCATGCGAGTTTCCAATATCGGGTGATTCTTTTAAGCTGGCGCGATGGCGTTCGGCACGATCAAACTGACGGACGATCTCTACCAGTACCTGCTCCGCTCCTCGGTGCAGGAGGCGGAGATCCTGCAGCGCCTCCGCAAGGAGACCGCGGCGCTGCCCGCGGCCCTGATGCAAATCCCGCCCGAGCAGGGCCAGTTTCTCGCCTTCCTCGTGCAGGCCCTCGGCGCGCGCCGGATTATAGAGCTTGGCGTTTTCACCGGGTACAGCAGTCTCGCCATGGCACAGGCGATGCCGGCGGACGGTCGCCTGATCGCCTGCGATCTCAGCGAGGAATGGACCGCGATCGCGCGCCGCTACTGGAAGGAAGCGGGTGTCGACGGCAAGATCGATCTGCGCCTCGCCCCCGCCATGCAAACGCTCGATGCGCTGATCGCCGCTGGCGAAGCAGGCCGCTACGATCTGATCTTCATCGACGCCCTGAAGACGGAATACCAGGAATATTTCGAGCGCGCGCTGGTACTGCTCCGGCCGGGCGGCGTCGCCGCCATCGACAACACGCTCTGGGACGGCAAGGTGCTCGACCTTGAGGACAGGGATCCGCTCACGCTCGCCATCCGTGAATTCAACGACCGCCTCTCGCGCGATCGGCGCGTGTGGATCAGCATGCTGGTCATCGGCGACGGCATGACGCTGGCGTTCAGGAAGTGAGCACGCCATGAGGGAACTCATCGCCCGCCTGCTGGCCGCGACGACCGCGGCGAACGACGTCGAGGCCGCCGGCTGGGTGCGCACGCGCCGCGACTCGAAGGACTTCTCCTTCCTGGAACTCAATGACGGTTCCTGCCTCGCGAACCTGCAGGTGATCGTGGATGCCGGCGTGCCCGGCTACGACGCCATCCGCGAGATCAACACCGGCGCCGCGGTACGCGTGCGGGGCAACCTCGTCGAGTCGCCCGGCAAGGGCCAGCGCTGGGAGATGCGCGCGACGCAGCTCGAACTCGTCGGGCCTGCGCCGGAAGACTACCCGCTGCAGAAGAAGAGGCACTCCGACGAGTTCCTGCGGACGATCGCGCACCTGCGGCCGCGTACCAACAAGTTCGGCGCCATGTTCCGCCTGCGCTCGCGCCTCGCGCAGGCGATCCACGCTTTCTTCCAGGAGCGCGGCTTCTACTGGATCCACACGCCGATCATCACCGGCTCGGACTGCGAGGGCGCCGGCGAGATGTTCCGCGTCACGACGCTCGATCCGGCGAACCCGCCGCAGGTCGACGGCCGCGTCGACTGGACACAGGACTTTTTCGGCAAGGAGGCTAAGCTCACGGTCTCCGGACAGCTGTCGGTCGAGACCTGCTGCCTGTCGCTGGGCAAGGTGTACACCTTCGGCCCCACGTTCCGCTCGGAGAACTCGAACACCAGCCGGCACATGGCGGAATTCTGGATGATCGAACCGGAGGTAGCCTTCGCCGACCTGAAGGACAACATGGCGCTCGGCGAGGAACTGGTGCGCAACATGGTCCGCTTCGCCATGGAGCAGTGCGCGGAAGATCTCGATCTGTTCGCCCGGTTCGTCGACCAGGGACTGATGGAGCGGCTGCGGAACATCGCGGAGAACGACTTCGTACGCCTGAGCTACACGGAGGCGATCGAACTGCTGCGAAACTCGGGCGCGAAATTCGAATTTGCCGCCGAGTGGGGCAAGGACCTGCAGACGGAACACGAACGGTACCTGACTGAGCAGCACTTCAGGCGCCCGGTCATCGTGTATGATTACCCGAGGGACATAAAGGCGTTCTACATGCGGCAGAATGACGATGGAAGGACGGTGGCCGCGATGGACGTGCTGGTCCCGTCCATCGGCGAACTCATCGGCGGCAGTCAGCGCGAAGAGCGCCACGATCGGCTGTCCGCGCGAATCGCCGAAATGGGCTTCGAGACCGCCGACTACTGGTGGTACCTGGAGACCCGGAAGTTCGGCACCGCGCCGCATGCGGGCTTCGGCCTCGGCTTCGAGCGGTTGCTGATGCTGGTCACTGGCGTGACCAACATCCGGGACGTGATCCCCTTCCCGCGCACGCCCAGGCACCTGGAGTTCTGAGTCCATGATCGAAGGCGGCTGCCACTGCGGACAGCTCCGCTACCGCATCGATGAGGAGGAATTCATCGACGCGGGTTACTGCCATTGCGACATCTGCCGGCAGACCACGGGTGCGCCGGTGCTGGCGTGGGCCACCTTCCCGTTCGATACCTTCAGTTACACCGAGGGCGAACCGAGCGTCTACCAATCCTCCGACTGGGGGCAGCGCGAGTTCTGCGGCACCTGCGGCACGCAGATCTGCTACCGCGAGATCGACGACCCGGCGCGGATCGATATCAACGTCGGCAGTCTCGACGATCCCGAGCTGTTCGAGCCGGAATACCATCTCTACACCGCCCAGCAGCTGGACTGGTTCGAGGTCGACGACGACCTGCCGCGCTACGACGGCGCCGGGCCCGACGCCAACAGCCGCGCCAACCGCGGCGGCGACGACGACGATGATGACGAGGACGAAGAAACCATTACCCGCGACGACTGACGCGGAGTCCATTGCCTCCCGCTGACCACGGCCGCGGCCCCGGCGGTTCCCGGACACTCCTCGGCACCGTCGGCGAATTCCTGGCGCTCGAATCGGCGAGCGGCATCCTGCTGTTCATGGCCGCCCTGCTGGCGCTGCTCGCAGCGAATTCGCCGCTCGGCGACGGCTACGAATCCCTTCTGGCGCTGCCCCTCGGCATCCACGTTGCCGGGTTCGGCTTCACGAAACCGCTGCTGCTCTGGATCAACGACGGCCTCATGGCGCTCTTCTTCCTCGTCGTCGGCCTCGAGATCAAGCGTGAATTCCTCGACGGCGAGCTCGCGGACCCGGCGCGCGTGCTGCTGCCCGCGGCCGCGGCCGTCGGCGGCATGATCGCCCCGGCCCTGATCTATGCCTGGTTCAACCGCGGCGACGGGATCGCCATGGCCGGCTGGGCAATTCCAACCGCGACCGACATCGCCTTTGCCCTCGGCGTGCTCGCGCTCTTCGGGCGGGCGGTTCCGATCGGTCTCAAGCTGTTCCTGCTGACGCTCGCGGTGCTGGACGATCTCGGCGCCATCGTGATCATCGCCCTGTTCTACAGCATCGAGCTCTCGCCGGTCGCACTGACCGCGGCCGCGGCGATGATCGTCGTGCTCGCGCTCCTGAACCGCCGCCGCGTGAACGCGCTCGCGCCCTACCTGCTGTTCGGGCTGCTGCTGTGGCTGTCGGTGCTGAAATCGGGAGTGCACGCGACGCTGGCCGGTGTCGTCCTTGCCCTGTTCATTCCGCTGAACCGCGGAACGGATCGTTCTCCCCTGCACCGGCTCGAAGGCGCGCTCCATCCCGCCGTGGCGTTTTTCGTGCTGCCGGTGTTCGCCTTCGCCAACGCCGGCGTGTCGCTGGAAGGCCTGTCACCCGCCGCGCTTCTCGGCGGCGTGCCGCTCGGGATCGCGCTCGGCCTGTTTTTCGGCAAGCAGATCGGTGTGATGGCCGCGAGCTGGCTGCTGGTGGCTTCGGGGCGCGCAAACCTGCCTGAGGGCGTCGACTGGTTCCAGCTCTACGGCGTGGCGTTGCTGTGCGGGATCGGCTTCACGATGAGCCTGTTCATCGGCTCGCTCGCCTTCGGGCACGACGGACAGGAATTCGGGGCGATGGTGCGGCTGGGCGTGCTGGCCGGTTCTACAGTCTGCGGAGTGGCGGGCTACCTGGTACTTCGCGTCGCCCTGACGAAAAAGAACGTAGATGGAAGATGGTAGATGGGGAATGGGGAAAGCCGGCACGGACGTTCTATCTTTCTCCCCATCTCCCATCTACCAACTACCATCTACCTCCTTTCAATCCACCACGCACAACAGTCCCTTCAGATACCGCCCCTGCGGGAAGCTGGTCAGCACCGGATGATCCGGCGCCTGGCCGAGATACTCGACGATGCGGACTTCACGCTTCGCGTCCACCGCAGCATCCGCGACGATCTTCTGGAACAGTTCCGCGGAGACGTGCCCCGAGCAGGAGAACGTCGCGAGCAGGCCGCCTGCGCGCAGCAGCTTGAAGGCCAGCAGGTTGATGTCCTTGTAGGCACGGCTGCCGCGCTGGAGTTGCGCCGCGTTCGCCACGAACTTGGGCGGGTCGAGCACGATCAGATCGAACTCGCGCCGCCCGTCCCGGAATCGCCGCAATTGTTCGAACACGTCGGCCGTCACGTGCTGCGCCCGCTCCGCGGGCAGGTCGTTCAGTTCAATGTGCCGGGCCGCAATTTCGAGGGACGGCGCCGAGGAATCGAGATTCACCGCGCTCTTCGCCCCGCCGCGCAGCGCCGCGACCGCGAAGCTGCCGGTGTAGGCAAAACAGTTCAGCACGTCCCGATCGTTGGCGAGATCCCGTACGACTTCCAGGTTCCGGCGCTGGTCGAGATAGAAGCCCGTCTTGTGGCCCTCGCGCGGATCTGCGAGGAATCGCATGCCCGACATCTCGAACTCGACGAGTTCCGGCGGTTCGGCCCCGCTGATCACGCCCGCGCGCGGCCCGAGCCCTTCCTTCTCGCGCACGTCCACGTCCGAGCGCTCGTAGATCCCCCGCGGCCGGCAGATCTCCTGCAAGGCGTCCGCGATCGTGTTGCGCCAGAACTCCGCGCCCGCGGACAGAAACTGGCAAACCAGGAAATCCGCGTAGCGATCGACGATGACGCCCGGCAGGCCGTCCGCTTCCGCGTTGATCAGCCGCATCGAGGTCGCGCCGGCGCAACCCGGGAAGTTCCGGCGGCGATCGATCGCCGCGCGCACGCGGCCGTGGAAGAACGCCTCGTCGATACGTTCCGAAGAATCGAAGGACCAGGTCCGTACCGAGATCTGTGAACTCGGCGAGAACGCACCGGTAGCCATCACGCGGCCGTCCAGCGCGACCAGCGACACTGTCTGTCCGGGCGCGACGTCCGTCGGCAGCGACTGGAACGCACCCGAAAACACCCACGGGTGCCGCAACTCGAGCGAATGCTCGCGCCCGGGCTTGAGACGCAGGGGCGTCACCGTGGCGGACGGTTTTTTCATGCGGGGGCTCCGGGCGGTTCATGCCGGTGCAGGAAGGTCTGCACGGCTTCCAGCGAACGCGTCCATTCCGTTCCCGGCAGGCTGTTCCGGAATACGCGTCCGTACGACTTCGTCAGGATACGTGGATCGCAGATCATCAGCACGCCGTAATCGTTCGCGTCGCGGATCAGGCGGCCGATCCCCTGCCTCAGCGCGATGACGGCCTCCGGCACCTGGTACTCCATGAACGGGTTGCGGCTCTCTTCTTCCATCCGGCGGAGCCGCGCGCGCAACACCGGGTCGTCCGGCGCCGCGAACGGCAGCTTGTCGATGATCACGCAGGACAGCGCCTGCCCGCGCACGTCCACGCCTTCCCAGAAACTGCCGGTGCCGAGCAACACCGCGTGGCCCGACGCGCGGAAACGATCCAGCAGTTCCGTGCGGGGAGCCTCGCCCTGCACCAGCACGGGATAATCGAGCAGCGGCCGGATCTTCTCCGCCGCGAGGTTCAGCGCGCGATGACTGGTGAAGAGAAAAAACGCGCGGCCGCGCGTCATCTCCAGCACGGGTAGCGCGGCATCGACCGCCAGTGCCGTGTAGCCGTCCTCGCGCGGATCGGGCAACCCCTCCGGCACGTAGATCAGCGCCTGCCGCCGGAAATCGAAGGGGCTCGGCCAGTTCTTCGCGGCGACTTCCCGCAGCCCGAGCTGGGAAGCGAAATGATCGAAGTTGCCATTCACGCTGAGCGTCGCCGATGTGTAGATGCAGACGCAGCCGGCGTCGGCCATGCGCGACTGGTAGGCCGAGGCGACGTCCAGCGGCGTGCGGTGCAGGAGAAATCCGCGGCCGCGGATCTCGATCCAGCGCACCTGGTCGCCGCCGGAGGCATCCTGGAACTCGCTCAACTGTCCGGTCAGCTCGGTCAACCGCCGGAAACAGTGATCCAGCAGCTTGCCGCGCGCGGCGAAGGCCTCGAGCAGGCCATGCGCGTCGTTCACGCAATCGAGCAGCGCGCCGAAGGCGACGGTGACCGGCTCCTTCGCCGAAACGTCCTGCCAGGCGCGGGAGCCGTCGAGTTCGCCGAAAGCGAGGCGCAGATCGCGCACGCCCTTCTCCAGTCGATCGAGGGCGCCGGTGAACTCCGGCATGTCGGCGGCTTCCTCGACGTAGGCCGCCTTCGCATCGCGGACCAGGTCGAACCACTGGTGGCTGGACAGCGTGCGGCTGAAGAACTGCGAGGCGAGCTCCGGCAACTGGTGAGCCTCGTCGAAGATGACGGCATCCGCAACGGGCAGGAGTTCACCGTGCCCGCGCTCCCTGAGTCCGAGATCGGCGAGGTACAGGTGATGGTTCACCACCGTGACGTCGGCTTCCTCGGCGAGGCGCCGCGCCTTGAACACGAAACAGTCCTCGTAAAAGTCGCAGCCTTGGCCGAGGCAGTTCTCGGTCGTCGAGGTCACCGCGGGACGCAGCGGGCTTTCCTCCGCGAGCGACGGCATTTCCGCGAGATCGCCCGTGGCCGTGGACAGCGACCATTCGCGGATGTCCGCGATCTGCGGCCGCGCCCGGCGATCCGCGTAGTCGTGCTCCGCCTGTCCAAGCCGGTGGAGGCAGAGGTAATTCGCGCGCCCCTTGAGCAGGGCGACGTTTACCGCGACGCGTGAAGCCTTGCGGGCGAGCGGCAGATCGCGGCCGAACAACTGATCCTGGAGCGGCCGCGTGCCGGTGGACACAATGACGCGGCGCCCGGACAGCAATGCGGGCACGAGGTAGGCGAAGGTCTTGCCAGTGCCGGTGCCCGCTTCGCAGATCAGCGATTCGCCGTGTTCGAGCGCGCCCGCCACGGCTTCGGCCATCTCGATCTGCTGCGGACGGGGTGTATAGCCATCGAGAAGCTTCGAGAGCGCCCCGTTGGCGCCGAGGATGTCGGTGGGAGTCATAAAGAAGGTAGATGGTAGTTGGTAGATGGGGAATGGGGAAAACACGTCCGGCAGGCCAACCCCATTCCCCAGGATTCAAAATAGTGCCGGATGTTGAGTCCTTTCCCCATCCCCCATCTACCATCTACCAACTACGTCTTTCAGCTTCGTTCAAACGGAAAGGCCAGCACGTCGCGGATGTCGTCCGCGCCGGTGAGAACCATCAGCAACCTGTCCACTCCCAGTGCCACGCCCGCGCAGTCCGGCAGTTTCGGCAGCGCCGCGAGCAGGCGTTCGTCGACCGGCATTTCCGGCAGTTTCAGCTCGCGCCGCCGCGCGTTGTCGGCCTCGAACCGGCGGCGTTGCTCCGCGGCATCGCCCAGTTCGTGGAAGCCATTGGCGATCTCCATGCCTTGCAGGAACAGCTCGAAGCGTTCGGCCGCCGGCGGCGGACCGGGCCGGATCCGGGCGAGCGCCGCCTGGTCCGGCGGGAAGTCATATATAAAGGTACCGCCCTCCCGCCCCAGCTCCGGGGCGACCACCTCGCTGAACAGGAAGTCGATCAGCGCCCGGCGGTCCGGCGGTTCGGACAGGAACCCCAGTGCCGCCGCGCGGCGCACGAAACAGGAGAGGTCCTTTCCGAATTCCAGGCCGACGTGCCGCTCGAAGGCGTCCGCGTAGGTCACGCGCTCCTTCACCGTGAGCCCGAGTTCCGCCAGCAGCTCGCCGATCTCATCCATCAGGCGATGGTAATCGAATCCCGGCTGGTACCATTCGAGCATCGTAAATTCCGGCTGGTGCAGGCGACCCAACTCGCCGTCGCGGAACACGCGCGAGACCTGGAAGATGGGTCCGGCGCCGTCCGCGAGCAGGCGCTTCATGTGAAATTCGGGAGAGGTCTGGAGATATGCGCGGCGCGAATGCCCCGGCGCATGAACGTCCGTGTGCAGGCTGTGAATGTTCGGATCGACCGCGGCGCCGGCGGAGAGTGCCGGCGTTTCCACTTCGAGGACGTTCCGGGCCGACATGAACCCGCGGATGCGCTTGAGGAGATCAGCGCGGCGGGCGAGGACGTCGGGTGATGCGCGGGGTCTCCAGTCGGTGGCCACTTGGCTTGGACAGATCGCAGGAACCGAAGGTAATTGTAGACGGTAGACGGTAGACGGTAGACGGGGGAAGAACCAGAACCGCTCCGCGTTGCGGTGGTTCTCCCTGTCTACCGTCTACCGTCTACCGTCTACCGCCTACCTTCTTCACTCCTTCGCCCGACCCAGATACTCGCCGGTGCGCGTATCCACCTTGATGCGCTCGCCCTGCGAGACGAACAGCGGCACCTTCACGACGGCGCCGGTCTCCAGCGTGGCCGGCTTCGTGCCGCCGGTGGCGGTGTCGCCGCGCACGCCGGGATCGGTTTCAGTGATCTCGAGGTTCACGAAGTTCGGCGCGGCGACGGTGAGCGGCGTGCCGTTCCACAGCGTCACCATGCACTTTTCCTCGCCCTTGATCCATTGCGCCGCGTCGCCCATGGCGGTCTTGCCGGCGACGTACTGCTCGTAGCTGACCGGGTCCATGAAGTGCCACATCTCGCCGTCGTTGTAGACGTACTGCAGGTCCATGTCGGCGACGTCGGCGCCCTCGAGGGTCTCGCCGGAACGAAAGGTTCGTTCCAGCACGCGACCCGACCTCAGGTTGCGCAGTCTCACGCGGTTGAATGCCTGGCCCTTGCCCGGCTTGACGAACTCGTTTTCTAGGATCGAGAAGGGATCGCCGTCGATCATGACCTTCAGACCCGCCTTGAATTCGTTGGTGTTGTAGCTGCTCATGCGATGCGCCCTGTGGCCCGTAGCGGGCGCGTATCATACTCGAAGACCCCGCTCCGCCGAAACCCGGGACAGACACCGCCTTCCGGAAAATTGGGGACAGTCCCCGATTTCCGTCAGAAACATCGCAGATTGGCTGAAAATCGGCGACTGTCCCCGATTTTGCGGTCAGCGCCAGACGCCGATGAACAGTCCCATCAGCACGAACGCCACGGTCATGTAGCCACCGTTGATCGCCACGTACTTCCAGGGACGGCGCTCGAACAGGGCGATGACGGCAATCGCCAGGAACACCCAGCCGAAGCCGGCGAGGAACCCCGCCGCCGCGCCCCAGGCGGCATCCGTGTCCGGTGTCGCCAGGAACATGGCGAGGTTCACCGCCATCAGCAGCGAGCAGACAAACGAGAGTCCGAAGATCTTCGCCATGTTGCCGCGCGCGAGTTCCGCCTCGGTGAGCCCGTTGACCGCCATCCATGCCCTGCCGAACAGCAGCGGCGAGTACCACAACCCGCCCAGCACGAAAGTGGATGTCGCGGCGGCGGCGACGGCGAGCCAGTTGATGTGATCCGGTGACATGTGCCCTCCTGCATCGTTGAATGGATTGACCCGTGCAGGATGACCGCGGCGGCGAGCGGCGTATTGTAGAAATTTTCCCGGCTAGTCGATGTACAGGTAGAAGGGATACTCGGTACGGGCGGCGACGTAGGCCGTCGGCGTCACGCCCGAAAATTCCTGGAACTCGTGGATGAGGTGCGCCTGGTCGGCATAACCGTGCTCCTGCGCCAGCTCCGCCCAGTCGAGGGGTCGATCGCCCGCCGCGTGGACCTCGAGGAGCATGCCGCGGAAGCGGAACAGCCGCGACACGAGCTTCGGCGTCAGGCCGACGCCGGACGCAAACCGGGCAATCATCTGCTTGTGAGTCAGGCCGAGTTCCGCGGCCAGCCCGCGAAGCCGGAGCACCGGCCACGAACGCAGGCGCGCCAGCGCCGCGTGGATCGCATTGTCTGATCCCGGATG
>Ga0315912_10001820_pt1 | contig 24450 bp, 21 predicted proteins | sample VfabasoilMG_FD_204469 | JGI IMG/M metagenome (GOLD analysis project Ga0315912, IMG submission 204469) | Garden soil microbial communities collected in Santa Monica, California, United States - V. faba soil | ecosystem: Environmental > Terrestrial > Soil > Garden | place: USA: California... | reverse complement strand
GATGCGCTCCTTGAGCAGGCGCACGCTCGGCGTGGTTCCGCTCGCGTCGATGGCGGCGGGCGGCAGCCCGGGAAGCCGCGGGAACGTTTGCGACACGAGCGGGATCATGCGCGCGACGTCGGCGTTCGCCTGTTCGAGCGTGACGCCGTCGTTGAGGCGCGCGATGAGGCGTTCGCCGATCGGGCCCGCGAAAGACCGGGAGCGGTCCGGCTGCGCCGGGGTCAGCACGTCGGCCTGGTCCTCGAGGAACCGGAACGCAGGCGGTAGCACGCCGACGATCTCGACGGGCGCGCCGTCGAGCGTTAGCGTCCGGCCGACGACGTCGCGCGCGCCGCCGAAGCGCCGCTGCCAGTAACCGTACGACAGCATCACGGTCGGCGGGCTGGCGAGCGTGTCGTCCGCGGCCGTGAAGCGCCGGCCGAGCATCGGCTCGACGCGCAGCGTCGGCAGGAACTCGACGCTTGCGCGCACCGCTTGAATCTCCTCGGGATCGCCGCCGCCCGTGACGGTTACCGAGTTCGAGAACCAAATCGCGATCGACTCGAACGCCGTGTTGTTGTCGAGGTACGTGAAGTAGATCGCGGGCGAGGCGTCGTGCTCGTCGTCGTCGAGCGCGGGCATTCGGTGGCGCACGGCGACGAGGCGGTCCGATTGCGGGAACGGCAGCGGATCGATGACGACGCCGTCGACGACGCTGAAGATCGCCGTTGTTGCGCCGAGCGCGATTGCGAGCGTGACGATCGTCGCGAGTGCGAAAACCGGTGCTCGCAGCAAAGCGCGAATCGTGTGGCGCAACATGATCTCGCCCCCCTGAAGCGAACCCTGGCTAGTAAATGCAACGACCGTGCCGCTGCGCAACCCGCTGAAATCATTCGCCGTTGTCGCGTCTGACGCCGAACAGCTTTCCCGCCGTCGGGACGCGACGCCCGATTGCGGGACCGACCAGGCCTCACGCGGCGCGTAAGGAGCTCAGCGCGCCGCAGCCCACGACCACGTCGATCGTGACGTTGACTTGGAGCTGCGAGCGCTGTGGCTGCGAGCAGCCGAAGCGTGGATACTGTGCCGCGGCGAAGCATAGCGCGACTCTCCGAGTCCAGATTCTTGAGTAAAGAGCTCAACGACCGTGTCCTGTTCTGCGTGCGCGCATGGGGTATCACGATCGAGCGCACGGTCACTACCGAGACGTCGTTGATCGTGCACGGCAAGCGTGCCGGCACGCCCGTCGTGTTGAAGGTCGTCAAGGAGCAGGGCGACGAATGGCGCTGCGGCGAGATCGCCGCGAAGTTCGGCGGCCGCGGCGTCGCGCGTGTGTACGAGCACATGGCCGGCGCGGCGTTGTTCGAGAGGCTCGATCCCGGCGAGCCGCTCGTCGCGTTGACGCTCGCCGGCCGCGACGATGAAGCGACGGATATTCTCGCCATGCTGCTCCTGCGCATGGCGCCCGGCGAGCCGCCCGAAGGTTGCGCGACGGTCGAGCAGTGGGCAGGCGCATTCGTGCGCCACGCCGGCAGCGGCGACGAGCGCGTGCCGTCCGCGCTCGTCGACGCAGCGCAGCGGATCTATTCGGACCTGTGCGCGACGCAGCGCAATCCGGCGCTGTTGCACGGCGACCTGCATCACTACAACGTGCTCTCGGATAGCGCGCGCGGCTGGTGCGCGATCGATCCGAAGGGCGTCGTCGGCGAGCTCGAGTACGAGCTCGGCGCCGCGCTGCGCAACCCCATCGACCGGCCCGACTTGTTCGCGAGCCTCGACGTCGTCGAGCGCCGCCTCGCTCACTTCGGCTCGGTGCTCGGCGTGGACACGAGCCGCGCGCGGGGTTGGTGCTTCGCGCAGGCTGTGCTTTCGGCGATCTCGAGCTTCGAGGACGGTCACGCGGCCGAGGCACAAGCCGCCCTCACGTTGGCGCGGACGTTGCTCGACTCGAGCGCCTTGCGCGGCGATTTTCTCGACTGAGCGGCTTATACGACGAAGGATGTCATGTTCCGAACGGAACATGCGCGGGCGAGCGCCTGCGAGTTCAGTATAGCGGACCAACAGGTCCGCCGCGATCTGGCGCGCTCGAACGAACGGCGCATAATTCGCCGTCCGTGCGGCAGCGAAGGGGGACGACGTGATCGAAGCGCAAGGCTTGAGCAAGGTTTTCGGCGACCCGAAGTCGGACAAAGCCGTGCGGGCCGTCGACGACGTGTCGTTCACGGTGAAGGGGGGCGAGATCTTCGCGTTCTTGGGCCCGAACGGCGCCGGGAAGACGACGACGATCCAAATGTTGACGACGCTGCTCAGGCCGACGAGCGGGACCGTACGCATCGACGGCCTGGACCCCGGCGAGAAGCCGCTCGAGGTTCGCAAGCGCTTCGGCATCGTGTTTCAAGACCCGAGCCTCGACGGCGAGCTCACGGCTTACGAGAACATGGAGTTGCACGGCGTTCTCTATCACGTGCCGCGCAAAGTGCGCGCCGAGCGTATCGAGCTGCTGTTGAAGCTGTTCGAGCTCTGGGACCGGCGCGACTCGCTCGTGAAGACGTTCTCGGGTGGCATGCGGCGAAGGCTCGAGATCTCGCGCGGTCTATTGCACACGCCGAAGATCTTGTTCCTCGACGAGCCGACCTTGGGGCTCGATCCGCAGAGCCGCAATCAGCTCTGGACGCACGTGAAGCACCTGAACACGACGGAAGGCGTCACGGTGTTCTTGACGACGCACTACATGGACGAAGCCGAGAAAGCCGCGCAGCGCGTCGCGATCATCGACCACGGCCGCATCGTCGCTCAGGGCACCGCGGACGAGCTGAAGCAGCAAACGGGCGCCGACTCGCTCGAGGGCGCGTTCTTGAAGCTCACGGGCACGACGATTCGCGACGAGCGAAGCTCGGCCGCCGATGCGATGCGGCAAATGGCGAAGATGTGGCAAGGGGGACGCCGATGAACGTCATCTACGTATTGTGGCTGCGCGAGATCAAGCGGTACTTGCGCTCGCGCGCGCAAATCATCGGCTCGTTGGCGCAGCCGCTCTTGTACTTGCTCGTGCTCGGCTTCGGCTTCGGCGCCGTATTCCAGCAGGCGGGGCAGGGCAGTTACTTGCAGTTCGTTGCGCCGGGCGTCATCGCGATGGGCGTGCTGTTCACCTCGATTTTCTCAGGGATTGGGCTCCTGTGGGACCGGCAGTTCGGCTTCTTGAAGGAGACGCTCGTCGCGCCGGTGCCGCGGCTCCAGATCATGGCGGGCCGTACGCTCGGGGGCGCGACGATCGCGCTGATTCAGGGCTCCCTCGTGCTCGTCGTCTGCATGCTCGTCGGCTTCAGGCCCGAGAATTGGGCGGCCGTGCCGATTGCTCTGATGTTCATGGCGCTGATCGCCGTCGTGTTCGCGGCGCTCGGCACCGCGATCGGCTCGACGCTGAAGGACATGCAGGGTTTTCAGCTGATCATGAACTTCTTGATCATGCCGATCTTCTTTCTGTCGGGCGCGCTGTTTCCGCTGAGCAACCTGCCTACGGCGCTCACGGTAGCGACACGGCTCGATCCGCTCGCGTACGGCGTCGACGGCCTGCGCGGCGCGTTCATCGGCATCAGCACGATGGGGTTCGGCGTCGACATCTCCGTGCTCGCGGTGCTGTCGGCGCTGTTCCTCGTGCTCGGCGCGTGGGCGTTCTCGCGGATTCAGCTCTAACTAGCGACGCACTTCCTCGAGCGCGGCGGCGGCGCGGCCGCGGTCGAAGTCGCTGTCGATCGAGTCGAGCGTTTCGCGATAGGCGTTGATCACGGCCTCGTCGTTCGGCAGGTGCGGCACGAGCTCGGTTAGCACGGTGGCCGCGTCGAAGTCCGAGCTGATATTGCGTGCCGATTCGAGCACGAGCTGCCAGCCCAGCGGCGTCAAGTCCGCATTGTCCCCGAGGACGGTCAACGCGACGCGCTGATCGAAATCGCTGCTGATCGAGTTGGCGGCCGTCGTATAGGCACGAGCCAACGCGTCCGATCGGCCGATGCGGGGGGCCGCATCCGTCAGCACCGTGCGCAAATCGAAATCCGACGAGATCTCCGTGCCGGCGACGTCGAGAGCGCTTGCGAAGAGATCGTCCGGCATCTCGTTCGTCAGCAGCGGATGCAGCGCGAGCCGCATGTCGAAATCCGAGGAGATCGTGCGTGCAACGTCGAGGTAAGCCGCACCGGCCTCCGGTGTTCGCGGCATGCTCGGAGCGACGTGCGCGAGCACCATTCGCGCGTCGAAGTCGGACGAAATCGTTTCGGCTGCTTCGAGCAGCGCGACGAAGCTCGGCCCGGTCGGCTGTTGCGCGTCGAAGACCGCACTCAGCGTCGTACGGATGTCGAAGTCCGACGACATGTTCTCGCCGGTCGTTCTCATGAGCCGTTCGAAATCGGCGGGCGCGATCGTCGCGGTTTGCGCGTACTCCACCGTATAGACGCGTTGCGCGAAGTCCGACTGAATCAGGTCGATCTCGTCGAGGAGGCCGGCTTGGCCGCGGTTCGCGAGGAGCCATGCGACGCGCTCCTTCGCATTGATCGCCGTTTCGCGCAGCAAGACGGGCATGACTTCGGCGACGAAGCGATCCGCGTCGCCACCCCACGCTTGCTCGGCGCCGTTTACGAAATAATGTCGATCGACCGAGCCGTCGAGGTTGGTGAAGACCGCCTGTCGGTCAGTGCCGTTGCGCGTCATGAGCACGTCGAACGAACCGCGCGGCGACAACGCCGCCACTCCGCTGCCGTCGGCGGCAAGGTCGACGTCGCCCTCGGTGCGGACGCGCAGCGTGAAGTCGCTGTTGACGATCCGTAGGTTCGCGCGGCCGTCGTTGAAGTCCCAGCCGCCGACGCCGTTACGCACGGCCGTCGCGATGAAGAACAACGCGATGCCGATCAGGATGACGTAGTTCATTGGCTCTACTTCGGCAGGTTACGCGAGACGTAGAACGTGATCAGGTTGCCGACGCCGGTCGCGCCGAGCAGCACGGCGATGGCGCCCGGTGTGACGTCGTCCCAGCCGAAGTACTCGATCAGCGCGAAGCCGATCGCGAGGCAAACGAGCACGACGCCCCAACGCACGGAGGCGTGCCGGCGCTGCTGCTCCTCGTTCTGCACGAGCGAGCGAATCAGCTCCTCGGAGCCGTTCGCGGCAATCAACTTGCCTCGTGTGCGCGCGTCGAGGATGACCTTGATGATGTAGGTGATGCACAGGAAAAGGATGATCGGAATCAGTAGCTCGAAATCCATGTTCGGGGTGCTCGCTTCATTGCCCGGCCGGTATGGCCGGAACCTGACAGGAGTAGATACCCCCCGCTCGCGGCCGGTTGCAGCCTTGCCGAACGGCGGCACTTGCAACCGACCCACGATTGGGCGTATCGATCACGAGATGGGCGGAGGGGAGCAGGCGGCCATCGAAGCCGACGAGCTGGGTTCGAGCGTGTCGCCGGAGGGTATCGACGCCGACCGCGTGTTGGTCGCGGCCGTTTTGGCCGGGACGCACGGTGCGTTCGAGACTTTGGTCCGCGACCACCAGCGGCTCTGTTGGCACATTATCAATCGTATGGTCCGGCACCCCGACGACACGCGCGATCTTTGCCAGGACACGTTTCTGCGCGTGCACCGCTATTTGCACCAGTACCGTTTCGAAAGCGCCCTGAAGACGTGGATCGGGCAGGTTGCATACTCGGTCGCGCGGCGCCACCTCGAGCGTAAGCGCATCCCGATCGCCGAGCCTTCGGGGGACGAGGACTCCGCGGATCTCGTCGAGCGCGTGGCCGATGGCTTCGATCTCGAGGCGGCCAGCGCCGACGCCGAGATGGGCGTCCTGCTGCACGCGGAAATCGAGGAGCTGCCTCCCTTGCAGAGGACGGTGCTGACGTTGTATCACTTGGACGAGGTGCCGATCCCGGAGATAGCCCGGATCACGGGCCTTGCGGCCGGCACGATCAAGAGCCACCTGTTTCGTTGCCGTGCTCGACTGCGCGGCCGGTTGCAGGCGCGCTTGGGAGCAAAGGAATGAGCAAAGGACGCGACTTCAGCAGCGAGCGCGAGCAGTGCGAGTGGGATGCACAAGAGAACGCTTTGCGCGCCGAGCGGGCGGGCAGTGGCGTGACCGGCGATGCTAACGCCGCGCACTATCGTTTGATCGCGCGTGCGCTGCGCACGCCGCAGCTCGATGCAATCCCGCGCGACTTCGCTGCGCAGACGGCCGCGCGCGCGCTGCGCGAAGAGCGGCTCGCGAACGAGAGCCTAGAGGTGTGGCTCGGGCGAGGACTCGTCGCGCTGCTGGTGCTCGCGGGCGCGGTAGCGATCCGCGTATACGCCGGAGAGTCGTTGCTGAATCTGTCCTTCAGCGTGCCCGAGGGCGCGACGGGCGGTATTCAGGCCGTCGTGGGTTGGAGCTTCGCCGTCGCGGCCTGCGTCGGAATCTCGTCCGTGTTCGCGTTCGCCGGCAAGCGTTAGCTTCGCGCCGGCGAATCGATTGGATCCGATCGCGCACACCTTCACGGGCATGGCGCTCGCGGCGGCAGGCTTGCGCCGCGCCACGCCGCTCGCTGCAACGGCATTGTTCATGGGCGCCAACGCGCCCGACGTCGATGTCTTCTCGGGTTTCTTGGCCCATTACGAATCGCTGGAGTTTCGCCGTGGCTGGACGCACGGCGTGTTGGCGCTCGCGCTCTGGCCGTTCGTGCTGACGGGCATCTTGCTCGCATGGGACCGTTACGTGCGCTTGAAGCGCACGCCCACGGCCGCGCCTGCGCGCGCCGGGCCGCTGCTCGCGCTGACGGCCATCGCCGTCGTCTCGCATCCTGCGCTCGACTGGCTCAACAACTATGGCCTCCGCTGGCTCATGCCGTTCAGCGGGCGCTGGTTCTACGGCGACGCGCTGTTCGTGATCGACCCATGGGTGTGGCTGCTGCTCGGCGGGGCCGCGTTCTTGACGTTCTCGCGGAGCAAGCTCGCTCGCGTGCGCTGGGCTGTGTTCTTCGTGCTGGCTTCGGCGTTGATCTTCGCGAACTCGGAGCTCGTGCCTACACTCTCGATCGTGTTATGGCTCGGCGGTGCCGCCGCGCTCGTTGCGGCCCGCTGGTGGCTGCGCGATGCGCCGTCCGTAATGCTCGAGCGTGCGGCGCAGGCCGGCATTACGGTCACTGCCGTTTACATGATCGCGATGATCGGCTCGAGCGCGGCCGCGCGCGCCGACGTCAGCGCGGCCGTCGCCGCGCAGGGAATCGCGCCGGAGGACGTCATGGTCGCGCCGGTGCCGGCCGACCCGTTCACCGGCCAGGTCATCGTCATGACGCGCGACGAGTACTACACAGGTCGTTTCGGCTGGCTCACCGAGCCGCGTCTACAACTCGACCCCGGGCGCGTTGCGCGTCCCCGAGGACGCGTATTCGAGTTGGCGTCGCAGGACGCGGCGGCCCGCCGGTTTCTCGTGTGGTCGCGCTATCCGGCCATCGACCTCGAGCCCGACCGCGGCGCCATCCGGGTGACGTTCTCGGACGTGCGCTATCGCGCCGGAGACCAGCTCGAAGGGCCGAAGGTTTACCTGCCCACGAGCGTTCTCGAGAACGCGGACTAGCGGCTCACTCGTCCTCGAGCTTGCGCGCCGGCATGTCCTCGACTCGGTCCGTCCACGCGACCTCGGGCCACACGTGCACGCGCGACTTGAACTTCCATCCCGCCGGCGTCTTCTCGAACGTGTCCTCGTAGCCGCCTTCCCAGTGCACGACATCGCCGCGGTTGTTCGTGTCGTTCGTGATCGTGAGCAGCGTCGAGATCGCGTGGGCGCCGGTCGGCGTCGCCTTGATCGTCGGGTTGATGTTCAGGTGGTACGCATGGCCCTGCGACTGGCTCGGCCTGCACGCCGTGTCCGTGCCGCCGCCGGCGCGCCGCAGCTGCTCGCGGCCGCGGAACCAGATCTTCGCTTTGCCGTATTCCTGCGATACGCCGAACGTCGCGTCCGCCGTGTACAAATCGGCGTAGTCGTTGCCGTTGTTGACGCAGTTGTCGAGCAGGTGCGGATACGCGTCGATGAGCCCGCGAATGTCGAGCACGTCTTGCGCCGTGAGCTTCGGCGGCGCGCCGTTGGTTTGCGCGATCAGCGTGGCGCCCACCGCTGCGGCCATGACGAGGGAGATCAATGCGACGGTTCTTTTCATGTGCGTAGCTCCGCGTTGTCGAATTCCCAGATTCCGTTGCGCTTGACGAAGCGGCCGTGCAGCACACGCCGCTCCGTGCGCTTGACGATGCCGTCGCCCTGCAGGCGCGCCATCTCGACGAGCGTGCCACAGCTCTCGATTGGCATGGCTCTCTCGACGGTGCAGTCGAGCCGCACGGATGCCGTGCCGTCCGCTACGTCGATCGTTTCGTGGTGGTCGGCAGCGATGCTTCGTACGTCGGTCCCGAGCCTCAGGCGTGCCGGCTCGCCGAGCAGCGCCGGCAGCAGTGCGCGAATGGCGTTCGCGTCCTCGAGCCGCGCGAGCCGCGCGGCGAGATCGTCGCTGCCGGCGGCGAGCGCTGACGTCGCGGCAAGCGGAGCGGCCAGCGCCGCGCCCGCGTGGCCGAAAAAACTGCGCCTAGTCGGTTTGCCGTTCATGACGCCTCCTAAGCCTCGAGCCGATAGTACTTCGCGATGTCGAACCGCCCCGCGTGACGCGCGTGCGCGCCCATCGCGGAAAGCCGCAAGCCGTCGCGGCCGCAGTGATAGCCGATGCCGCAGTCGTGCATCGTGCGCAGGTTCACGAGGATCGTGCCGAGCGTGCCGTTGCAAGCTTCCTCGAGCCAGTACGCGAGATACAACTCGTCGCGGATCTTCACGTACGATGCCGGGCCGCTCCATTCCATGCCGCCCGCGCCGCTCTCACCGAAGATGATCCACGAGAGCGAGTGCGGCGTCGTGTACAGGTGCATCGACGTGAGGCCCGGCGAGTAATTCCACGTGACGGCACGGCCGACGAGCTCATCCGTGAACTGGTGACGCCGGTACTTCGGCGGCGTCATGCCGTCCATCTCGATGACGCCGAACCACGTCTCGGCTTGTGCTTCGTTGGCGATGTACTCGCTGCCGATCGTGCCGTGAATGCAGGTTACGAGCCCGTGGTCGAAATCGGCGACGAGCTTGTAGCAATCGTGCTGCGCAGCGCCCGTGACGAGGTGGCCGAACATCACGACGCCCGGAGCGCTCTCCCAGGCTTCGTAGCGCTCATCGTGCCAAGCGCTCTCGCTGCTGCGTCGCCAGCGCAGCGCATCCACTGCGGGGAAGCGGTAGTCGACCGCGACGCCATTGTCGAAACGCAGCGTGAGCTCTTTGCCGACGAGGAAATCGCTGACCGGGCCTTTGTTGCCGGCCATCGGGCTCGGCGCGCCGAACACGTTTTTCTCCGTGAGCGCAGCGACTTCTTCTTTCGACATCGTCCAGTTGTTTCGCATCGGCCGATAGACTCGGCGCGCGCCTTTCGCGAGCGGCTGCCCGTTTGCGGGCGCCGGCATCGGCGTCGCGGCCGTGTCGCCGAACCGCTCGAACTGCGCGAGCTGCCCGACCCACTCGCCGCGGCCTCTGAACACGTAGTACTCGAGCGCGTCGGCGGCGTCGAAGCCGAGCCGCACGCCGACTTGCTCGGCGCGATTCGCGTCGAACACGTACAGCGTCTGCACACCGGAGAACTCGCACTCGACGCGCGAGTACACGTAGCGCTCGTCGTCGAGCTTCACGTAATCGCTCGGAGCGCAGAACCCGAGCTCACCTCCGAGGCGCGAGAGCTCGACGAAGTTCGAGTAGAACGTCGAAGGGTAGAGCTCGAGCGTTTCGACGCCCGTGTCTTGAGTCCAATGGAAGCCTTTGCCTTCCACGCGGTTCGTCAGCGAGTGGCGCGCTGCGGGCGCTTCTTTGTTGGCTTCCGCGACGTAGCCGAAGTAGATCTCGCGCTGCACTTCGCGGTTGTCCGTGAAGCCGCTGAACCAAACTTCGAAGACCGTCGCGAGGCCGCTCGCCTGATCCACGACGACGTGATAGCCGCGCTGTGTGCCTTGAATCCAATGCGTGAACAACACGACGTGCTCGAGCGTCAACGCGCCGTAGTCGGCTTCGACGGCGCGGCCGTCGTTCTCGGCAACCGACAGGCGATTGTTGCCCGTGAAGCGGTAGTGGAGCGTGGGCCCGTTGTCGGTCACGATGCGCAGCGTTTTGCCGGCGAGGGTGCTCGCGAGCGGCGACGCGCTCTTCGGCGCCGGAGTCGGGCCGAGCTTGCTCGTGATTTGCGCTTCCGTGAGCTTCGTATACGCGATGCGGTGCATCTGCTCTTTGGGATACGCGATGTTCTGCACGGTGTTCCCCCTTCGCCGTCGGCCGCGACCGCCGTATGGTAACCTGGCGCGCCGCCACGGTGGCCTATTGCCATGAGTACCCCGACAGCCGATACCGTCGTCGCATCCGGCGACGCTCGCGCCAAGCGCAACGTCGCGGTGCTGGTCTTCGCTCAAGCCGTCCTAGGGTCGCAGCTCGCGATCAACATCATCATCGCGGGGCTAGCCGGGGCCGTGCTCGCGCACGATCCGTCGCTCGCCACTCTGCCGATCTCGATCGTCGTCGTCGGCTCGCTCGTGACGGCGCCGTTGATGTCGTTGTTCATGGGCCGCTACGGTCGCCGCGCGGGGTTCTTGATCTCCGCGCTCGCGGGCGCGGTGGCGTCGGCGTTGTGCGCGCGGGCGCTCTTCATCGGCAGCTTCGGCTTGTTCATGGTGGGCTCCGTGTTGCTCGGCGTCTATCAGGCCACGCAGGGTTTCTTCCGTTTCGCGGCCACCGAAACCGCGTCGGATGCGTTCAAGCCGAAGGCGATCTCGTGGGTGTTGGCTGGCGGCTTGCTCAGCGCGGTGCTCGGCCCCGAGATCGCGACGCTGACCTCCGAGAGCGTCGCGGGGGTTCCGTACGCGGGAGCCTACCTTGCGATGATCGTGCTGAACGTCGTCGGCGCGGCGGGTCTCATGTTGCTCGACATTCCGACGCCGCCGCCTGCGGCCCAGTCGACCGACACGGGCCGGCCGCTCGCGGCAATCGTGCGCCAGCCCGTGTTCGTCGTGGCCGCGCTGTCGGCCATGGTCGGCTTCTCCGCCATGAGCCTCGTCATGACCTCGACGCCGCTCGCGATGGTCGGTCACGGTTTCACGCCGGCGCACGCGACCGACGTCGTGCGTTGGCACATCGTCGCGATGTTCGCGCCGAGCTTCTTCACGGGCTCCGTGATCGTGCGGTTCGGCCGTCTGCCCGTCATTGCGGCAGGGTTGCTGCTGCTCGGGCTCTGCGGCGCGATTGCGCTCGCGGGCGTCGACCTGCAGCACTTCTATCTCGCGCTGATCGCGCTCGGTCTTGGTTGGAACTTCTCGTACATCGGCGCGACGAGCCTGCTCGTCACGACGCACACTCGCGCGGAGCAAGCGAAGGTGCAGGGCTTCAACGATTTTCTCGTGCTCGGCTTGGTCGCCGTGGGATCGTTCGGCTCCGGAGCGTTGCTCGACACGTTCGGTTGGAGCGCCGTGCAGTACGCGATGGCGCCGGCGCTGCTGCTCGCGCTGGCCGGCGTCGCATGGCTCGCGCTGGCCGGGCGGCGGCCGCAGTCGATTCCGTGAGGCTTGTGACGGCGCTCATGTGCGCGGGTCGTGCCGCGGTGCGATCAACCTTCGCGACGACAAGTCGGTTGCGGGGACGACTACACGGGATCCCTGAAGTTCGTCGCGAACTGAGTCGCGTGCCGAGCAGACCCGCAGAGGCAGAGCTCGCGCAGGAAGTGTAGCCTTGGGGCCCTCGTGGTACGGAGGGCGTCATGCGCAATGCCGTCGGGACCCTTGGTTTCCTCTGGATCGTTTCTGTGTTCGGCCTCGCTGCGTGCGTCACGCAGGACGATCCCGCCGTCCCTTCTTTCACCGATGAGCCACAGCGTCAGCGCGAGCCGCCGCCGCTCGAAGCGCCGATCCGCGACGGAGACAGCTCCTTGGCCGCGCTGACGGCCGAGGTCCGGCAATTGCGCTTGGCTGTGCAGGACTTGACTCGAAGCCAATCCGAAACCCAAGCGCTTGGCCTGTCCTTGACCGCGCAACAGAGTCGCTTGCAGGACGCCGACCAACGGCTCGCCGCCTTACGCGACGAGATCGTTTCGGCAACCGCAGTCAAAGAGGACCTAGAGGCGCGGTTGGCTGACCTGTTGGTTCGACAGGCTCGCGAGCCTTCGCTCGAAAGGCGCGCCGAGATCGAGGGGCAAGTCAACGACTACCGGAGGGAGCAAGCTCGTGTCGATCGGCAGTTGCAGCAGGCGCGCGGCCGAGAGAACGACTTGTCTCGCGAGGTCCAGTCCGAGAAGACCCGCTGGAACGACTTGATGGCCCGCCTCGAGCAGCTGGCCCAGTAACGCGCCGCGGCCCCGAGTAGCGGGGCGGCAGAAGCCTCTTGCGCTGCCTATACTGTGTGCCGTACAGTGTGCGCCACACGGTATAGGACACCCATGCCTTCCGATCTGATCGACAAATTGCGACTCGAGCTACGACGCGGGACCTTGACGGTCGCGGTCCTCGCGCAGCTTCGCGCCGAGCACTACGGCTACACGCTGCGCAAGGCCCTCGCCGACCTCGGGCTCGAGATCGACGAAGGCACGTTGTACCCGTTGCTGCGCCGGCTCGAGACGCAAGGGTTGCTGACGAGCGAGTGGCGCGAAGAGGACAAGCGCGAGAAGCGCTTCTACAAGCTCTCGGCCGAGGGCCGCACGATCTTGAAGCAGCTGCTGGACGAGTGGCGCGCGTTGAACGGCGCCCTCGACAACATCGTTTGAGCGAGTCAATGCCTAGGAGCAATGCCATGAGCACGCTAGTCGATCACTATCTGCTGCAATTGAAGAGCTTGCTGCCGGCGAAGCAGCGCGACGATATTGCCGCCGAGTTGCGCGAAAGCATCTCGTCGGCCGTCGAGGAGCGCGAGCGCGCGCAGGGGCGCGCATTGACCGACGCCGAGCTCAACGAGGTGCTGCGGGGCTTCGGGCATCCGATGGTCGTCGCGGGCCGCTACCTGCCGATGCAGCAGTTGATCGGACCGGATGTGTTTCCTCTGTACTGGTATGTCCTGCAGGCCGTGCTGATCGTCATCGCCGTCGTGGGTGGTTTGTTCGCCGGCGTCGCGCTGTTGACGGCGCCGCGTGCGATGCAAGCCGCGCTGCAGGTGGCCGTTCACTTCTGGTGGCTCGCGCTGCAAGCGGCGGCGCTCGTGACGCTCGCGTTCGCCGTGCTCGATCACACGAAAGCGCGTTTCTCGTTTCTCGACAATTTCGATGCGGCGAAAGCGAACGCAGGGATACTCGGCGTGCGTGCCGCGCCGCTGTCGGCCATTGCGCGGTCCGACACGGTGTTCGAGATCGCGACGACGGCGCTGCTGCTCGCGTGGTGGGTCGAGTGGCTCGTGTTCCCGAGCGAGTGGCTCGGCGTCGTGCTGCGCCTCTCGCCGGCCATCGAGCCGTTCTTCTATCCCGTGCTTGTCCTCTGCGTCGTCGAGCTCCTGCGTCTCGGCGTCGATCTGGTGCGGCCGTATCGCACCGTGCCGCGCGTCGCGCTGCGGCTCGCGCTGAACCTCGTGTGGCTCGCCCTGTTCGTGCTCGCGTTCCGCACGCCAGGGCTCGTGGAGATTGCGGAGAACGTTCGCTCCGAGAATCCGGAGAGAGTCCTGCGCATTGCGCAGAGCTCGATGAAAGTCACGCTCGCTGTGCTGTCGCTGATCAGCGCAGGTCTGGCAGCGACGGATCTCGTGCGACTGTTCCGCCGTTGATCGCGCGCGGCCGTCAACCCAGGAGTTGCTGGATTTTCGCGATCCCCTCGGGCTCGTTCGGCCGCGCCGTGATCGGGCAGGGCTGTTCGGCGAGCAGCGCTTCGCAGGTTGGACGCGCGGGAAAGTCTTGGTAGAACCGGGCGAGCGTCGGCCAAGGTTCTAGCGACCAGTGCGGGCCGAAGACCGCGCGCGCGACGTCGAGCTCCTCCCAGAGCAAGCAGTCGACGAGCATGATGCGGCGGTTACGCGCGCGATCGAGCCAGCGCCATTCGCCGAACGACTGCTCGAGCGCTTGGCAATGCGCCTTGATCCGATCGAACGTGCGCTTTGCGGCGGGCGCGAGGTCCGCGCCGGGATACATGACCTCTGCCCAGAGCAGGATCGCGATCGGGTTCATCATGTCGAGGCAGAGGCTCGACGTCAGCAAGCCGTGGCGCAGATTCTCCTCGTCGGACAGCGACCCCGCGTCGCCGCTCGCTTCGTGGACGAACGCCGCGATCATCAGCATCTCGGGGATCAGCCGGTCACCCCAGTGCAACACGGGCAGCTTGTGGAACGGTCCCGTGCGAGCGCGATCGTCGCGCATCGCACCCCAAGCGGCGAACCCGTCGCCGACGGCCACACGCTCGTCGGTGAACGAGACCTTGCGTGTCTTGAAGTAGTAGCGCAGGAATTGCCCACGGCCGCGGGCATCGAAATAACGCAGTGTGATTGGCGGGTGTTGCATGGTCGCGAAAGTCCTAAGTGTCAACGGCGCGGCGCGCGCGGAACGTGCTCGCCGGCCCATTCGAGCATGAGGTCGGCGATCTCGAGATTGTTCGAATCGAGCATCATCATGTGTGTAACGCCGAGCATGCCGCGCTCGTCGAGCTTGATGTACTCGGCGTGCGCCTTGCCTTGCCCTTGTGCGCGACGCGCATTGATCGCGTCGACGGATTCCTGGCACTGCGGGCTCGTCGCCGTGTAATCGCCCTTCAGCGCGAGATACGGGATCGCGTCGAAGTCAGCGGCCGTGAGCCCGCTCTGCTCGAGCGAGCAGCCGCCTTCAATCGTGATCAAGCCTTTCACCAAGTTCAAGTGGCCGCGCTCTTTGAGGATGCGCACCATGTGGTGGCCCATGATGCCGGATTGCGAGTGCGTCGCGACGATCGCGCCGCCGAGGCGCTCGACGAGCGTCGCGAGGTTCTGCGGCGTCCACGTGTTCGCCGGCGACAGCTCCTGCGGCATGCAGGTCTCACACCGCGAGCCCGGCAACGTCGCCTCGGCGTTCGGCACGAGCTGCTTGTAGTACTCGTCGACGGCCGCGAGCGGGAACAGCGGCGCGGCGTGCGGATCCTCGGTCGTGCCGCTCCCTTGCGGATCCTCGGGCGAGCCGTGCGGGATGAGCCGGCCCGTCGCGATCGTCGAGCCGGCCGGAATCAGGTGACCGAACCAGGCTTGATACGCGCCGTTGTCGGTGATGCGCTGGAACGTCGGCAGCAGCGCGGCCGCGGCGTCGCGATTGCCGGCAGCGAGCAAAGCGTCGGCCTCGTGCAGCACGGATTGATCGAATCCCGAGCGCCCGCGGCCCGATTGGTCGACGACGTAGGTCGACACGCCCTTGCGTACGAAGTACGGGTACCAGCCTTCACGCCCGTCGGGCGTCGACTCGAGCGCCGCGCCCGTGTGCGTCGAGCCGTGCACCATGATGACGGGCCAGCCCGGTGCGGCGCGGCGCTCCGGAATCTGGAACTGTACGTACATCTGCCCGATCGTGATCTGCTGCGGCGTGCGGGCCGGCGCGGGTTGGCCCGGCGGAGCGCCGGGAACCGCGGCGTACTCGCTGACCTTGGTCACGCCGCCGACGAAGAAGCTGCCCTGGTCTTCGAGCGTGACGGAGCCGCCCATGAAGCGCTTGTGGCCTTCTTGGCCGTGGGCGTGCAGTGCGGCGGCCGCGAGCAGGGCGGCCGTGACGAAGGGGGTACGTCGCATGCGTCGAACCTCTTTCGGGGTTTTTGCTGCGGCGCAGCATGCCATGAATCATCGCGGAAAACCCGTGCCCGGCGGCCGCCGGGCGAGTAGCCTTGCGCCGCCGATGACAAGAAATATCCGCAATAGGAACGACGGCGGCCGGCGGCCTCGGCCTGCGCGCGTGACCGCCGCAGCCATCCGCGCGCGCATGCGGCTGCTAGCGGACCCGCGCGTTGCCGCCCAAGCGCAGCGATTCTTCAAAACGGGCCCCGGCGAATACGGGCACGGCGATCGGTTCCTCGGCATTCGAGTGCCCGTGCTGCGCAAGCTTTCGCGCGAGCTCCGCGACGCGCCGCTGCCGGCCACGCTCGTGTTGCTGCGCTCGCGGTTGCACGAAGAGCGCCTCGTAGCGCTGTTCATCCTCGTCGATCGATTTGCGCGCGGCGAGCCGGCCGTCCGCGAGCAGATATACGCCGCGTACCTGCAACACGTGCCGAGGCACGTCAACAACTGGGATCTGGTCGATTCGTCCGCGCACTTGATCGTCGGCGCGCACCTCGAGAGCCGCGATCGCGCGTTGCTGTACGAGCTCGCGCGCTCGCCGAACCTCTGGTCTCGGCGCGTCGCGATCATCGCGACGTTCTGGTTCATCCGGCGCGGCTCGTTCGACGACACGCTGCGAGTGGCAGAGCTGCTGCTCGACGACGAGCACGACTTGATCCACAAGGCCGTGGGCTGGATGCTGCGCGAAGTCTGCAACCGCGACCGCGCCGCCGCCGAGCGCTTCCTCGCGCGCCACTGCGCGCGTATGCCGCGCACGATGCTGCGCTACGCGATCGAACGGCTGCCCGAGAAGAGGCGCCGGGCCTATCTAGCGGGTGCGGTGACGGCGCCCGTCTAGCGCGTTATTTCTTCTCGACCGTATAGAAGAGGTCCATCGACTCCGATTCGCCGGAGCGTGTCTCGATGCTCAGGCGATCGTTGACGCGAAAGCGCAGCAAGAAGCCGCCGATCCGGTTGAAGAGGCCGTAGCTGTAGCGGATGTAGACGCGCGGGGAGAGATACTTGCCCGCCATCAGGGCGCCGGCGTCGGTCTCCGTGGACTGCACGGTCAGCTCGTCCAAGCCGAGCGTATTGCCGAAGCGCTGCACGACGGGCAGCGCTTGCTGGAGCCCGAGCGTCAGTGCAGCGGTTTGCAGCGTCGAGGTTTCTTCGGTCCCCATCGCGGCGTTGTTGCCGCTCACGGGTCGGCCGAACAGGAGATACGACAACGCGTCGGCCTCGCTCATCGCGGGCGTCGAGAACACCCGCGTGCGAGGCTCCTTCAACGTGCCCGTGAGCTCGACGCCAACCTCGACGCGGTCGATCGTCTGGGTGTCCGGCGTGCGAACGGCGCGTACGTCGAGGCCCGGGTTGTCGACGGGGCCGCTGAACAACAGTTGGCCGCGCTCGAGCTCGAGCTCTTGCCCATAGGCGTCGTAGGTGCCGTCGAGCCGCAAAGTGCCCGTCGCATTGACGGAAGCGTCGCGTTCGGTCGCGACGCGCAGCGCGCCGGTGACCGTCGTGTCGAGGCTCAGCCCCGAGTAGCGCACGTCGTCGCCGAGCGTGAACGCGATGGCGGTTCGCCACTGCAGCGGCTGCGAGCGAGTCGTGCGCTGCGTGCCGTGGATGACGGCGTCGGGCGACGGCGCCACGGCTTGCGACGGCAGCACGTCGAGCGCCAGCGACGCGCGCGGAATGTGCACAGTGCCTGTCACGTCGACGACGGGCAGCGCGACGTTCAAGCGCAAATCGGGCGACGCGTAGATCTCGGCCTCGGGCAGCTGCACGACGCGCACGGTGTCGCCGCGCAGCGTGAGCTCCGTGGGCCAACCCGACTCCGGGTCGAGCGCGGTCGTGCCGGCAACCGTCAACACGCCGTCGCCGGCGCGGCCAGTGGCCGCGATGTCGAGCGAGCGGCCGCCTTCGCTGGCCGCCGTGGCCTCGATGCCCTCGACGATGAGGCCCCAGCGCGGAATTGCGATGCGGCCGTTCGAGAACTGTGCGCGGCCGTCGAGTGTCGGCTCCGAGACCGTGCCGCCGATGCCGAGATCGACCGCGACGGCGCCCGCGACCTGCTCTAGCTCGGGCGAGAGCAGCGCGAGAAAGCCGACGTCGGGCCATTCGACGCTGACCGTGCCGCCGACGCGCGAGTTGCCGGTACGCACGTCGTCGATCTCGGCATTGATGTCCGCGCTGCCGCCCGCCGTCCTGCGCACCGCCGCCGTCAGCGCGAGGCGTCCCTGCGTGAGCGTCATACCGGCCTGCACGAGATTGAGCTCGGTCGAGAACTCTTGCTCGTCGCTGAGTGCGATGCGTGCGTTCGTATTGCCGCCGCTCAGTGCGAGCGCGCCGCGCGGATCGCCCATGAGATCGAACAACGAGCCCGAGAGCTGGTAGATGCCGGCGAGCTCGACCTCGGGTGGCAACAGTGGCCGCAGCGCCGCGAGATCGAAGTTCTGACCGGAGACGACGAGGCTGTCCTCGGGCCGGCCTTGAAGATCGAGCTCCGTGCACCAGCGCGCGTTCGAGACGTGCTTCAAGCAAGCGGTCGCTACCGTGAGCAAGCCACGGCCGACCCCGAGCGCCGCAGGCTCCTCGAGTCGCCACGGTCCCAAGACGCGCTCGTCGATCTCGAGCTCATCGAGAGTGCCGCGCCACACACCGGCGTTGCCGAGGCCGCCCGTTGCGGAGGCCGTCGCCCTGACGTCGGCGGCCGACATGTCGAGCGTCGCGGTGTGCGCCCCGGCCGTCCCGTCGATGCGCGCGTCGAGCGCCGAGATGCGCAGCGGAGCCCGCGCGAGGCCGGCGGCTTCGACGGTCAGAGCGACGGGAGCGTCGTTGGCGAGACCCGCCGTGCCGCGGACGTCGAGGCTCTCGAGCGCGACGCCGGCGTACTCGGCGCCGCGCAGAGAGATGCTGCCGTTGCCGTGCGGCGCCTGCCACGTTCCGCCCACGGTCAGCGCCGCGGTCAGCGCGCCGTTCGCGTCGGGCACCAGCAGGTCGAGCTCCTCGAGCTTCGCGTCGACGGTGAGCTCGAGCCGCTCGCGGTCGAGCGCGCCCGTCAGCACGACACGATTCGAGCCGGAGTCGAGGCGCAGCGCGTCGAGCCGGTAGCGATCGCCGCCCGTCACGGCGGCTGCGCCGCCGAGCGTGACCGGATAGCCGCGCAGCTCGCCGCTCAAAGCGAGGGCGGTGAGCTCCACGTTCGGCTCGGGACGTAGGCCCGCGCGCAGGTGCGTCGTGCCGTCGAGTCGCCCGGGCCATGCGCCGACGATCCATGCGGGATTGAAGTCGTTCGCCGTGACGTCGAGGCTCGTGTCGCGGCTCTCGAGATCGACGTTGCCGACGCCGGTCAGAGTGCCGCCCCCCGGCGCGTCTGGCACGACGTCGAGCCGCGAGAGCGCGAGCACGAGCCGCTGCCCGGTGCCTTCGGCCGTGAAGCTCGCCGTGCGGCCCAAGGCGACGACCGTGCCGCTGCCGTCATAGCTGTACTCGTCGGGTGAGCCCACGAGCGCGAGCCGGCCGCTCGGGCTCGCAACCTCGTCGACGCCGGGCCACGCGAGGTTCTGCCATTCGTTGACGACGTCGACGCGAAACGGGTCGGAAGCGAGCGTTCCCGTCGTCGTCGCGGCGAACGGGGCAGTGAGCTCGTGGCGGATCGCGAGCACGGGCCAGGTGCCGTCGAGCTCGACGTTGCCGCTCGAGGCCACGCCGGCGACGGGGCCCGACCAGGTGCCGGCGACGTCGAGCACGATGTCGTCCTCGAGCTCGAAAGCGGCGTCCGCCGTCAGCGCCGTGCTGCCGAACGTTCCTGCGACGTCGGTGAGCTCGAGCCGGCGGCCGCCGTAGAGACCCGCAAACGTCGTCCCGTCGAAGACGAGCGTGCGTTCCAAGATCGTGAGCGAGAGCTCTGCGACGCTTCCTTGTTCGATGCGCAGGGGCCACGGCAGCTGCGGCGGGCCGGCGCCAGGTGTACTGACGCCCGGCACGCGGCGGTAAATCGCGCGCGTCGCATCGGCGTGCGTGAACGCGAGCACGCCGGTCAGCAGCGCGGGCCCGTTCCAGTCGAGATCGAGCCGGTCGATGTCGAGCTCGTCGCGCGCCGTGCGCATCCGGATACCTTCCAAGCGCAAGCCCGCGAGCAGCGAGCCGCTCACGCGCTCGATCGAAACCTGCGGCGCTCGGGCAAGGATGCGCTGCACGAGCCATGCGGTGCCGCCCTCGGTGCCGATGACCCAATACGCAGCCGAGATGCCCGCGAGCGCGACGAGCACGAGCGCGAACAGACCGAAGGCGCTGCGTTTGAGCCACTTCATAGGTCGGGGCCGAGCGTGATGTGCACGCGCCACTCGTCGTGGTCGTCCTCGAGCGGCAGCGCGAGGTCGATGCGGATCGGCCCGAGCGGCGATTGCCAGCGACCGCCCATGCCGACGCTCGTCTTGGCGTCCATCTGCGAGCGTTCGAACGCGTTGCCCGAGTCGACGAAGAACGCGAGCGACCAGCGCGCACGCAACGGCTGCTCGAACTCGAAGCTGCCCGTCGCGAGCGACGAGCCGCCGATGACCTTGCCTTCCGCGTCGACGGGACCGAGCTCCTCGAACGAGTAGCCGCGCACGCTGTTGTCGCCGCCCGCGAAGAAACGCACGGACGCCGGCAACTCGTCGAACTCGTGCTCGGCCGTGGCGCCTACGTCGCCGCGAACCAGGATGCGTTGCCCGCGCGGCGTGGACCAGATCCACTTGCCGCGTGCGATCGCCTGCGCGAACGTCGTGTCGGACACGATCGCGTCGGCGGCGCCGCGCACCTCGAGCGTGAGCTTCGAGCCGCGCGCCGGGCGGATCTCGTTGTCGGCGCGGATACGTGTCCAGCTCACGCCCGGCATCAGCAAGCGCGCTCGGTCTTCCTCGGCGTCCCCGATCTCGAAGTCCTCGATGCGCAACGCGAGCATCTGCGTGCGCGTCCACTCGGAGGTGCGCTCGCGTACGCGCCGAGCGCCGATCTCGAAGATTTCGCTCTCCGCCGATTCGGTGTCTTCGCGTTCCAAGCCGACGTCGAAGTTCAGCCACTCGGCGCGCGAGTTGAACAGCGGCATGCGGTAGTTCGCACGCACTTCCGACACGACGGGCGATAGCTGCGCGTTGATGCCGAACTGGTGGCCGCGATCGTTGAAGCGGCGGTTGTTGCGGCCGAAGCGAAGGCGCAGTCGCGTATCCGTCGAGTAGCCGACGCCGTAGCTCGTCGTCGTGCGCGGTCCGCTCGTCAGCGTCACGGCGATCGGAATCGTGCGCGTGGCGGGCTCGGCCGGCAGAGGCCGAACGTCGATCGTGCTGAAGTAGCCGCTGTCGGCGAGAGTCGCGTAGACGTCGACGAGTTGCCGCGCGTCGTACGGTTCGCCTTCGGTGAACGTGAAGTACGACTCTGCGAGGTCCTCTGTCAGCACGTCTTGCGTGAGCTCGGTGCGCCCGAACGAGTAGCGTGCACCCGAGTCGAAGCGCAGCACGACGTCGGCGGTATGCTCGTCGGGGTAAACGTCGATGCTGTTCGCGGTAAAGCGCGCGTCGGCGTAGCCGCGTTCGCGCGCGAGGTCCGTCAGGCGGCGTTTCAGTTGCTCGTAGGCGCCGTGATCGAGCGGCGCGCCGACGGCCAGCGAGTTGCTGGCGAGCGCGGCCGTGAACGGCGCGTCGTTCTCGGCCTCGCCCGTCAAGCTCACGTCGAGCGTGCGAACGAGCACGGGGTCGCCCGCGGCGATCGTGTAGCGCGCGTGCCAGCAATCGTCGGAGAAGGTCAGCGTCGGGTCGATCGTAGGCGCGTAGTAACCGTACGCCTGCAACGAGTCGCGAATGCGCGCCGGCGCGCGCGCGTGTTGCTGCTCGATGCGCCAGCGCTCCGCGTCGCAGGGCTCCTCGTCGAGATCGAGGTACGCGAGCACGTTGGCCGCGGCCGGGCCGTCGACACCCAATATCTCGACGTCGGCAGCCGCGGCTCCGGCAACGGCCAGTGCGGCGGTACCCACGACCACCTGCCACGTCGGCCCAAAATCAGTCATTCGTCTGCTCAAAGTCCGTTCGCAAGAGAGCCACGATCGCAAGCCCGCAGTGTACTTCGGCGCTCGCGCGGGATTCCGGTTCCCTAAGTCTTATGTTGCGCCGGTGCGCCGCTGGGCTACGGGCGGAAAAGCACGTACATTGGGCGCCGCTCTTGGACGAGGACGGCATGACGGTAAGGACACGGTTCGCGCCGAGCCCGACGGGCTATCTGCACATCGGCGGCGTGCGTACGGCGCTGTTCAATTGGCTGTTCTCGCGCCAGCGCGGCGGTCAGTTCCTGCTGCGGATCGACGATACGGACCAGCAGCGCAACATAGCCGAGGCGCTGCAGCCCATCCTCGACGGCTTTCGCTGGCTCGGTATCGACTGGGACGAGGGGCCCGAGGTCGGCGGGCCGTACGAGCCGTACTTCCAGTCGCAGCGCCAGGCGGCGCACCAAGCCGCGGTCGCGCGTCTGCTCGCGAGCGGCCATGCGTACCGCGACTACGCGACGACCGAGGAGATTCAAGCCGAGCGCACGGCAGCCGAGAAGGACAAGCGCGCATTCCTGTACAGCCGCAAATGGATGGCCGACGCTGACGCAGACGCGCGGCGTTTCGAGGCCGAGGGCCGCAAGGGCGTCGTTCGGCTCAAGATGCCGCGCGAGGGCCAGTGCCGCTTTCGCGATCTCGTGCGCGGCGACGTCGCGTTCGATTGGGCCAACGAGCAGGACCACGTCGTGCAACGCGCCGACGGCACGTGCCTCTATCACTTGGCGAGCGCCGTCGACGATCACGATTTCAAGATCACGCACGTGATCCGCGCGATCGAGCATCTGTCGAACACGCCGCGGCAGATTTTCATCATGCAGGGCTTGGGCTACACGCTGCCCGAGTTCGCGCACTTGCCCTACGTCGCAGAGCCGGGTAGTCAGAACAAATTGAGCAAGCGCAAGATCGCTCAATACTTGAAGCACCCGGACTTCAAGCGGCTCTACGACCACGGCCTCGACATCGCGCAAAAGATCGGTCATGCGACGACGCCCGAGACGTTCAATCCCGTCGTCGTCGATTTCTACAGAGTCGCGGGGTACTTACCCGACGCGATCATCAATTACTTGCTGCTGCTCGGCTGGTCGCTCGACGACTCGCGCGAGACGTTTTCGCGCACCGAGATGATCGAGCTGTTCACGCTCGAGCGCGTCGGGAAGTCACCGGCGAGCTTCGATCCGCAGAAGCTCTGGGCGTTCCAGGACCGCCACATGCGCGACGTGCCGGTCGACAGCAAGGTGCCGGCGGCGCTCCTTTACTTGCAGCGTGCCGGTTACGTTCCGGCGCCGCCTCCGTCCGGCATCGGGCCTTACATTGCGCGCGTCATCGCGGCGGCCGGCGACCGCATCAAGACGATGGGCGACATCCTGCAGTTTCGCGAGTTCTTCGTCGCCGACGATGCGCTGCCCGTCGAAGGCGCGGAATTCGACAAGGTCCTCCGAGCCGCCGGTGCGGTCGCGCTGTTGCGCGAGTTCGCGGCGCGCCTCGAATCGCTGGACGCGTTCGAGCCGCCCGCGCTCGAGGAAGCGCTCAAAGCATTCGTGGCGGAGCGAAACCTGAAGATGGGGCAGCTCGTGCACCCGCTCAGGTTTGCCGTGACGGGGCGCAGTGTCGGCCTCGGCCTCTACGACGCGCTCGCGATTCTGGGCCGCGAGCGCTCGCTCACGCGCTTGAGGCGCGCGGCGTCCGCGGCCGGCTGACGCGCTAGCGGAACAATTGCGGCGTGAACTTCGCGAGATACTCGCGCCAGTTGATCCACGTGTGGCCGCCGGCCGATTCCTCGTAGACGACGCGAAAGCCGTGCTTCTCTAGCATCGCGACCGTCGCCTTCGTCGTGTCGAGCAGGAAGTCGTCCTTGCCCGTCGAGAACCAGACGAGGTCGAGATCGCGTTTTGCAGCGGCATTGTCGAGCTGCGCCGCGTGCGTGCTCTCCCAATCCGCGTTGTCCGCGATGCCGAACACGCCGGAGCTGAACACGCCGACGTAGCCGTAGCTCGCAAGATCGCCGAACGCAATATCGAGCGTCTGCGCACCGCCCATCGACAGCCCCGCGATCGCCGTCGACGCGCGGCCTTTGCGGATCCGGTAGTTGCTCTCGACGTACGGCTTGATGTCGGCCGTGAACTCGCGGACGAAGTCGGCCATGTTGAGCCCACCGCCCACGCCGCCGAAGCGCGACGTGTGACCGTCCGGCATCACGACGATCATCGGTTTTGCATCGCCGGTCGCGATCAAGTTGTCGACGATGAAGCCGGCGCGGCCGACCGTCGACCACGAGTCGTCGCCGTCGAATGCGCCGTGCAGTAGATAGAACACGGGATAGGCGTCGCGGTTCTTCTCGTAGCCGGGTGGGGTGTAGACGTGCATGCGGCGTGTGCGGCCGAGTGCCGTCGAGAAGTAGTGAACCTCGCCGACCGACCCGTGCGCGATGCGCTGCGTGTCCATGAACGAGGCGCCCTCGACGTAGAACAAGCTCCAGGCGTTGCCGTTCGACTCGCTCGTCGCGGGATTGTTGGGGTCGCCCGTCGGAACGCCGTCGACCGTGAAGCGGTAGCGATACGCGCCGGGCGCGAGCGCAGGCAGCATGACCGTGAAGA
>Ga0315912_10001819_pt1 | contig 24499 bp, 19 predicted proteins | sample VfabasoilMG_FD_204469 | JGI IMG/M metagenome (GOLD analysis project Ga0315912, IMG submission 204469) | Garden soil microbial communities collected in Santa Monica, California, United States - V. faba soil | ecosystem: Environmental > Terrestrial > Soil > Garden | place: USA: California... | reverse complement strand
GCCGGCGACGTCGTGTGATCCGCCATCCAGTAGTTCTCCGCCGTGCCGAACTGCCGGTTGTAGCCGAGCACGACCCACCCCGAACCGCCGCCGAGGCCGTTCGCGATGCGCTTGAACTCGCTCTCCCATTTGTCGAAGCCGCCGAACGCGGTCGATAGCCACTGTTGCGCGGCGGTGTCGGCACGACCGGCGCCGCCCAGGTTGTCGAAGTAGAGCTCGTGCAGAACGACGGAGCCGGTGCGCATCGCGTGCTCGCGCTTCAGATCGTTGTAGATGTACGCCGGCAGCGCGGTGTCGGCCATTGCTGCGGCGAGCCGCTTCTTCGTCTCGTTGAGCGCGCGCACGGCGCCGCTGTAGTTGTTCGACCAGTGCGAGTCGATCAGCTTTTGCGATAGCCCGTTCAGCTTCGAGGAATCGAACGGCAACGGCTTCGGCTGGTGATCCTGCGCGAACGCTTCGGCGCGCACGCTGACGCGCCCCGCGTTCTGACCTTGCGCCGCGTCCGCGGCGAGTAAGCCAGCCGCCGCCGCTGCCAGCGTGCCGGTCAGTACCGCCCGCCGATCGGCTCGAACGGCCGCGTTTCGCGAATCTTCGTGCACCATTGCTCGCTCCCAAGTGGTTGGCTCGGGGCAAGCCTGCGCCTTTGGCGCGACTGCGACAACTTACGGAAAAGTTAGAGGAGGCACGAACGCTATTCGGCGAGAAAGCGCCGAGCGTTGTCGCGATTGCACGGCGTCGGCACGTACGTGACGTCCGGCCGGTACTGCCAGTCCGTCGCGCCGGTCACGCGCTGTTTCAAGAACTCAGGATCCTCGAGCTCGAAGCTGTAGGTGAGCGCGCCTTGCGCGTTCACGGCGAAGCGTTCGACGAGATGCTTGCCTTCGCCGGACGGGAGGCCCGCGCCGTTGCCGAGCCGATGCGGCGTGAACCGGGCGGTGTCGACGACGAGCGTGCCGCCGTCCCAGCGGCCAAACGAATGGCCTTGCACGCTGCGCGGTGCGCCGTCGTGCGTCGCGACGCCGAGTTGCACGACACGCTCGACGGCCGCGTCCTCGCCGCGAATCGTGACGCGGTCGTCGCGAACCTCGATGCTACGGAACCCCGGCAGGATCATGTAGACCGGAGCCTGAAACGGCACGCACTCGAGGCCGGGATTGGCGGTATCGCCAAACTCCGTCACGGCGGCCGCACCCTGCGGCGTCGCAATCTGCATGACGCCCGGCCCGAAGAACGTGCCGAACAACGGGCCGACGGTGCTCATCCACGTGCCCGCGACGCTCGTCGCGCGAAAGACCTCGGCCGGCTTGTTCGGCGGCGCGGCCTCGGCGCCGCCCGAGTCGTACAGCGCAACGGCCGAATCGGCTTTGCGAATCATCTTCAGGAACAAGATGCTCTTCGTCGCGTCGCGCCCGGGGCTTCCACCGACGACGACGGCATCGCCGAGCGCGAACGTATCGGGCGCCCAACCGTACTGCTTCATGGCCGTCGACGGATACGCTTCGACGACCCAGAGACGGTTGGTCCCGTTCTCTCGAACCGACAAGTAGACGTGCGGGTTGCCCCAATCGTAGCTCGCGATCGTGCCTTCGACGGTGTGCTGCTGCTGCAAGTCGTAGCGCGCCGGGCTGTGATGCGCGAGCACGCCGCGCGCAGCCAGCGCGGCCGCTACTGCGCCTAGCGCAGCAAGCAGCCGTGTCGCGCGCGCGGCTCGCACGTGAGCGCCTTAGCGCGCCGGTGCCGCGGCCGGCGCCGCCGGCACGGCGGGCGTCAGATCCGCGCACGCCTCGGCCGCGTACGGGACCGTCGAGACGATCATCGACGTGCTGTTCGTGAAGCTGGCGCCGGCGACCCAAAACAACGGATCGTTCGCTTGCACGTCGCGCTTCAGCGTGGTCGTCGCCGGGTCGAACGAGAACCGCTCGACGACGTGGAGTTGCGCGCTGTGCGGTGTCGTGCCGATCAGCGTGCCCGGCGTGAAGCCGACGGTATCCACGACGAGCACGTCGTTCTCCCACTTGCCGATGGAGTGGCCGCTCGGGCTCGGCGCGATGCTCGCGGGATGCGCGGCCGTCATGTTCACGGTTCGCACGCGGCCATCGCGGCCGTACTCGATCTTGATCGTGCTGCCGGCCTGCGTGATGCGATTGACCGGCTCGCCACCCCAGTCGGAGACGATACTACCGGCCGTACACGAGCGCTCGGCGCGCGACATCTGCGGTGCTGCCGCCTGCGCGGCTTTGCCGGCGTCCGTGAGCTCCACAGCGGGCCGGCCGAAACCGCCGCCGCCACCTCCGCCGCCGGGCGGAGCCGTGCGCGGCGTTTGCGCTTCGGGCGTGCCTCGCGCGCCCGGAATCTCGCGCTGCCCTTCCGGCACACCGCCGCGCTCGAACGTTCCAACGCGCGACAGCGCCACGAGCGTACCGTCGCGGCCCGCGGGATCCGTCATGACGAGCTGCTCGACGGCCCAGTCGCCGGAGATATTCGGCTCGCCGCTCGGCAACTTCGCCGGCCGCTGCGTCGTCGTCTGCGCGGGGATACGTTGGCCGTAGCGGTCGAGCACGGTGCCGTCGCCGAACGTGATCGTGCTCGTGTAGCACGCGCCTTTCTCGGCGCGGTCCGGCGAGCCTTGAATCGTGATCTTGGTGCCGACCGCGAACATCTCGGGCGTCCAACCGGAGCGACGCAACGTCGTCGCCGAGCGCAGCTCGCAGCGGCGCTCCTCGACCTTGCCGTCCGGTCCCGTCACGTTGAAATGGACCCACGAATGCGGGTTCACGAAGTCGAGCTTCGTGATCGTGCCGGTCAGCGTGATGTCCTCGTCCATCGCGAAATTGCCGAAGCCGTGGTGCGCGTACGCGGCCGGCAAAGCGAACAGACCGGTAGCGAAGAGCCCGCCGAGGCGGCCAAGCTTGCGGAGCGACTGATGATTCACGCTATTCCCCCTAGATTCACGTGGCGATGGCGCATTATCCGCACGGCCGAGCCCAGCGTCGATGACTTCCTGGCGGTTGACGGCTACCCCACGACGCTCGTAGCGTTGAGAAGTCTGTAGTTCCGACCCGGTGGCGTTATGAATCGTCGCATTCGGTCCCTCGGAGCATTGGCGGCCTTCGCTGCCCCCGTCTCGTTGCTGCCCTCGGCCGGCGCGCAGCCGACGGCCTCGGCCGAGCCGGCTTCGTGGACGACCCCGCGGACACGCGAGGGTCAACCCGACCTGCAAGGCCACTGGACGAACGACACGTACACGCCGCTCGAGCGTCCCGTCGAGCTCGGCGACAAGGCCACGTTCACGGCCGAGGAAGCCGCAGCGTTCTTCAAGTCGAAAGTCGACGATTTGAATGGCCAAGCGGCCGACGACATCCATTACGACGACGCGATCTGGCAAGCCGAGAACTACGAGAAAGTCGCGAGCGTTCGAACGTCGTTGATCACCGCGCCGAGTAACGGGCGCTTGCCTGCGCTGACTGCGCGTGGCGAAGCGCGTCTTCCGCAGCAACGCGCGACGCAACGCGCCGCATCCGCCGACAGCGCTGCGAGCCGCTCGCTCGGCGAACGCTGCATCTCGTGGGGCAACGTCGGGCCGCCGATGATGCCGCCCACCTACAACGCGAATCTGCAGATCCTGCAAACGCAGGATCTCGTCGCGATTCGGCACGAGATGATGCACGACGTGCGCATGGTCTATCTCGATGGGCGGCCGCATCCGCCCGCGAGCGTGCAATGGCTGGCGGGTCACTCTGTCGGCCGGTTCGAAGGCGAGACGCTCGTCGTCGACACGACGAACTTCACCGCGCTCACGAATTTCCGCGGCTCGCCGCAGAACACGCGCCAAGACATCTTCGCGAGCGAGCGCATGCACGTCGTCGAGCGCTTCACGCGCACCGGCGAAGATTCGCTGCACTACTCGTTCACGGTCGAAGACCCCGAGACCTGGGTCGAGCCGTGGTCAGGCGAGATGGACATCCGCCGAACCGAAGGCCCGATCTACGAGTACGCCTGCCACGAGGGCAACTTAGGATTAGCGAACATCCTGAGCGCCGCGCGCGTCATGGAGCGCAGCGGCCGCTAGTTCGCGGCCGGAGCGGGAATATCCGCCGGCGCCTCGCGGCGCAAGAACTTCCACTCGCCGTTCTCGCGCACGAACTCGTCGACGTAGTGGCCGAGGAACACGAGCGTCGGCGTGTTGGTCTGGCCCGGCGTGACGTAAATCCATTTCGTCGTGGCGGACGCGCGGTCGCCGTCGACCTTGATCTGGTCGTTCGTCATCACGTGATACGTGCCCGAGCCGTTCGGCTTCGGGTCGTGGCCGATCGTCTTGTCCATGAGCTCGAAGATCGCCTGCGGTCCTTTAGCAGAGCCGAGACCGCCGACCCACTCGCCATTGCTAGCGAACAAGTTCGAGAACGTGCGGTAGTCGCGGTGGTCGTGGGCCTGACCGTAGGCGAGGATCAGTGCGCGAATCGCTTCACGATCCTCGAGGACTTGGACGCGCTTCGCAAGCGACTGCAGGTCCTGAGCCGCGAGCGACTGCGTGAGCCCTCCGCCAACGAGAAGAGCGACTGCGAAGACGTGGATCAATGATCTGTTGGGTTTCATGTTTCCGTTTAATTCAATTAGTTACAGACTTTTTCTCATGCTTTATTGCAACCGAGGCTCGCGAGTCGGTTGCGGCGCGCAATCGCTCCAGGATGTCTCGCGCAGCGTGCAAGCGATCCTCGTACAAGCCCGCAACGTCGCGCTCGAGGAGATGGCGATACGCAAGATGCTCCTGGAACACGGGGTCCCCTAGCAATTCGCTGTAGGGCTCGGGCATGTCTGCTTCTCCGGCGACGACACCCGCGAGCTGCAGCCGACCGATGTAGCGCGTCGTCAGATCGAGATATAGCTGATCTGCGAAGCGCTCCGCATACGGCTCAATCGCTCGATCGGCAAAGCCCGCCAACGAAGCCCGTAAGGTTTCGTCGCGAATCAGAGTCAGCCCGGCCGAGCCCACGAGCGCCTCGTAAGCGTCGAGCGCTGGCTTCATGCGGTACGACTGGAACACGCGGCCGAGCAGCGAACGAACCATAACGGGATCCGCGTCGGGTTGCTTGCGCGCGAGCTGCAGGAGCTCGAGGCTCGCGCTGGAGCTCGTCTGTGCACGCCCCATGATCTCCGAATAGATGCCGACGTTCGTCTCGAAGTCGCGGATCAGCGCGCGCAGATGCGATTGTTCCTCGCTTCGGGCGCCGCGCTCGACCCACCAGGCGTTCAAGCCGAACGCGAACAAGACGCCGACCGTGACGATCAAGATCTCGCCGACGGCCCAGAGAACGACGCTCGCGCTGCGCTGACGCGCGCGGAATTCCCCGATCATCGCTCAGCAACGCTCAAACCAGCGGCCTCCCCTGAAGCCTACAGCGGCGTTACGCGAAGTATACGGTCTTCAGCTCGAAGTACGGCTCGAGTCCCTCGATGCCGCCTTCGCGGCCCCATCCGGATTGCTTGAAGCCGCCGAACGGCATTTTCGGATCGACGATCATGCCGTTGACCGTCACGCTGCCCGAGCGCATGCGGCGCGCGACCTCGTAGCCGCGCTCTTTGTTCGGCGTGTAGACCGCGCCGTGCAAGCCGTACATCGTGCCGTTCGCTTTCTCGACGGCGTCGTCGAGATCCTTGTACGTGATGAACGACACGACGGGCCCGAAGATCTCTTCACGCGCGATCGTCATCGATTGCTCGACGTCGCTGAACACCGTCGGTTCGACGAAGTAGCCGCGGTCGAGGCCTTTCGGCCGGCCGCCGCCGAGCACGAGCTTCGCGCCTTCGGCTTTGCCCTTGCCGATGTAGCCCTGCACTCGCTCGAGCTGGCGCTTCATCGCGAGCGGGCCCATCTGCGTCGCAGGATCCTGCGGGTCGCCGACCTTGACGTTCTTGACGGCGCCGACGTATGCGTCAAGCAGCTCGCTCTTGCGCTTTTCCGGCACGAGCACACGCGTCAGCGAGAAGCAGACCTGGCCCGTGATTGGCATCGAGTACGGCACGAGGCTGCCGAGCACTTGGCCTACGTCCGCATCGTCGAGCACGATCGCCGCCGACTTGCCGCCGAGCTCGAAGCTCGTGCGCACGAAGCGCTCCGCGGCCACAGCCGCGATGTGCCGGCCGGCGATCGTCGAGCCCGTGAAGCTGATCTTGTCGATGCCGGGATGGCGAACGAGATAGTCGCCCGTCTCGCGGCCCGCAGGAATCACATTGAAGACGCCGGGCGGCAAACCCGCGGCTTCGATGCACTCCGCGAGAATGTAGGCATCGGCCGGCGTTTCCGGCGCCGGCTTCGAGACGATCGTGCACCCGGCCGCGAGGCCCGCGGCAACTTTGTAGCAGAGCAGCACGAGCGGCGCGTTCCACGGCGTGATCGCCGCGACGACACCGATCGGCTCCTTGACGACGCGCACGAGGCCGCCGTTGTCGCGCTTGCGCTCGTCGACGAGCGGGTACGACTGAATCAGCTTGCCGTAATACTCGAAGAGATCGGCGGGCTGACCCGACACGTACTTCGTGAAGCTGATCGCGGCGCCGACTTGCGTCGTCCAGAGCTGCGCGAGCTCGGGCTGCCGCGCGCGCAAGAGCTCCGCGACTTTCAATAACTTCGCGCCGCGCTCGGCGGGCGTCATGCGCGGCCACGGGCCGCGATCGAATGCTTCGCGCGCGGCCGCGACCGCGCGATCGACGTCGGCCGGCGCCGCCTCCGCGAACGTGAGCACCACCTGCTCGGTGACCGGCGAGATCACGGAGAGCCGACCGCTCGTGGAGGGCTTCTGCCACTGGCCGCCGATGAAAAAGCTATGCGGAGCTTTGATCGAGGGTTGCAACTGGGTTTGGGGTACCGCGCTCATCGTGAGTCTCCTTCTCGGGGACACTTTATTCGTTGGAGCTGACAGGACGCTGTCGAGGCCGCAGTATAGCGTAGCGAAGCGATAGGAGGCGCGGCCGCACGGTGTTCGACCTCGATGCCACGACCTTGGCGCGAATCCAGTTCGCGCTGAACATCAGCTTCCACATCCTGTTCCCCGCCATCACGATCGGCCTGGCTTGGGTGCTGCTGTTCTTCCGCGTGCGTTACACGGCAACGCGCAACGAAGCGTGGGAGTACGCGTACTACTTTTGGGTCAAGATTTTCGCGCTGACGTTCGCGCTCGGCGTCGTATCCGGCGTCACGATGAGCTTCCAGTTCGGCACGAATTGGCCCGGCTTCATCGAGCGGGCCGGCAACATCAGCGGGCCCTTGCTCGGCTACGAAGTGCTCACCGCGTTCTTCATCGAGGCGACGTTCCTCGCGATCATGCTGTTCGGCAAGGATCGCGTGTCGAACCGCGTGCACCTCGTCTCGGCCGCGCTCGTCGCGCTCGGCACGACGATGTCCGCGTTCTGGATCTTGAGCCTGAACTCGTGGATGCAAACCCCGCAGGGGCACGAGATTGTCGACGGCAAGTTCTACGCAGTCGACTGGCTCGCCGTGATCTTCAACCCGTCGTTCCCGTACCGCTTCGCGCACATGACGACCGCTTCGTTGCTGACGACTGCGTTCTTGATCGCCGGCGTCAGCGCAGGCCGCATGATTCGGCGCGTGGACGGCCCCGCGACGGCGCTCGTGTTGAAAACGGGTGTCTACCTTGCCGCCGTGCTCGCGCCGCTGCAGGTCGTGCTCGGCGACTTGCACGGGCTCAACACGCTCGAGCACCAGCCGGCGAAGATCGCCGCGATCGAGGCCGTCTGGGAGACGGAGCGAGGCGTGCCGTTCACGCTGCTCGGCTGGCCCGACGAAGAACGGCGTGAAACGCGCTTCGCCATCGAGATCCCGCTCGGCACGAGCTTGGTCCTCACGCACGAAATCGACGGCGAGGTGCGCGGCCTCGACGAGTTCGAAGGCGCGCATCCGCCCGTTGCGGTCGTGTTCTTCGCGTTTCGCATCATGGTCGGCGTCGGCGTCCTGATGATTGCGGTCTCGTGGGCCGCAGCATGGGCACTGCGCCGCGGCGCCGTACCCGGCCCGCTCGTCATGCGCGCGCTTTCGGCGATGACGTTCGCTGGCTGGGTCGCGACGCTGGCGGGCTGGATCACGACCGAGGTCGGCCGCCAACCGTGGATCGTCTATCGAGCGCTCACGGTCGCCGAGGTCGTCGCGCCGCATCCCGCAGGCAAGGTTGCCGGCACGCTCGTCGCGTACGCGGCGCTGTACGCGTTCCTGCTCGCGTCGTACATCTTGACGCTTCGTTATCTCGGCACGAAGCCCGCGAAGTCGTTGCGAATGCTCGACGCACTCGAGCGACGCCTCGCGGCGGAGCGTTGAGCATGGACGCCGCACTGCCGCTGATCTTCCTCGCGATCATGGGCCTCTCGCTCGTGCTCTACGTCATCCTCGACGGCTACGACTTAGGAATAGGCCTGTTGCTGCCGCTCGCCAGCGACAAGGAAAAAGACACGATGGTCGCGGCAATCGGTCCGTTCTGGGACGCGAACGAGACCTGGCTCGTGCTCGGCGTCGGCGTGCTGTTGATTGCATTTCCCGAAGCGCACGCGCTCGTGCTGACGTCGCTGTACATTCCCGTCACGATCATGCTGTTCGGCTTGATCCTGCGCGGAGTCTCGTTCGACTTCCGCGTCAAAGCGGCGAGCAACCAGAAACGCATGTGGAATCGCGCCTTCGCCGGCGGGTCGCTGATCGCCGCGGTCGCGCAAGGCTGGATGCTCGGCAGCTACATCACGGGACTCGCGCCAAGTGCGGTGAATTGGGCTTTCTCGGTGCTGATCGCGCTGACGATGCCCGCGCTCTACGTCGTGCTCGGCGCCGGGTGGCTGTTGCTGAAAACCGAAGGCGCGCTGTTCGACAAAGCACTCGCCTGGGGCCGCCGCGCACTCCCCGTCATGGGCGTGGCGCTCTTGGCAATCTCGATCTCGACGCCGCTCGTGAGCCGAACGATCGCACTAGCTTGGTTCAGCCTGCCGAACCTCATCGGTCTGCTGCCGATTCCGCTCGCGACGGTCGTCGCCTTCGGCGCGGTGTACTGGGTGCTGCACCGGCGCGAGGTCGCGCTCGCCGGATACGCGTGGATCGTGCTCGGCGGCACAGCGCTCATGTGCGTGCTGGCCGCTTTGGGACTCGCCTACAGCCTCTACCCGTACATCGTGCTCGACCGCTTGACGATCTGGGATGCCGCTGCGGCGCCGAGCTCGCTGAAGTTCGTCTTCGTCGGCGTGGCCGTAGTGTTGCCGTTCACGGTTGCGTACACGATCTTCGTGTACCGCATCTTCCACGGTAAAGCGACGGCCTTGAGCTACGGCGAGCGCAACTGAGGACCGGCCAATGGAGAAGACCATCTGTGTCTACTGCGCGTCGAGCCAACGCTGCGATGCGGCCTATCACGCGGCGGCGCACCGCGTCGGCGAAGTGCTCGCACAGCATGGCTTCGGCATCGTCTACGGCGGCGGCGGCAAAGGCTCGATGGGCGCCGTTGCGGACGGCGCGCTCGCGCGCGGCGGCAAGGTGCGCGGAGTCCTGCCGCGCTTCATGCAGGACTTGGAGTGGGGCCATCCGCGGCTCACCGAGCTCCACATCGTCGAGGACCTGCGTGTTCGCAAGCACTTGATGTTGTCGGAGAGCCACGGCGTCGTGGCGCTGCCCGGCGGCTGCGGCACGCTCGAGGAGCTGTTCGAAGCGCTGACGCTGAAGCGGCTCGGCCTCTACGTCCATCCAATCGTCCTGCTGAACACGCGTGACTACTTCGCGCCGCTGATCGAGCTCTTGAAGCACGCCGTCGCGGAGCGGTTCATGGGCGACCAGCACCTCGAGATGTGGCAGGTCGTCGACGAGCCCGAGGAGATTCCGCACGCGCTCGCAACCGCGCCGCCGTGGTCGGCGGAGGCTCGGGACTTCGCAGCCGTCCGCTGACGCGCGGGCGACCAACATCCCAGCCGCGCTAGAGCGGCGCTACGGCCGAAGGGTCGATCAGCTCCGGCGGCGCGCGGCTGAACAGTACCCGGAGCCGCAACCCCAAGGCTTCCGGCGCCGTTAGGCCGTTACGCGCTCGAATGACTTGGGCAAGCAGCGCAGGGTCGTCGGTGATGACGTTGTCTACGCCGGCTTCGATCATGCGCAGCATCACTTCGGGCTTGTTCACCGTCCACGCGTGCACTTGCTTACCCGCTGCGTGTGCACGCCGTATGAAGGCCGGCGTTGCTCGCGCGGAGCTCAGACTCAGAAAGTCCGCGGGTGTACGTACGACGTCGCCGACGGCCGCCGTTACGATGTGCCCTGTAAGCAGTCGCGGCTCGATGTCCTCGACCTGCGCAAGTGCAGCAGGATCGAGCGACGTGATGACGACCTGATCGAGAAAGTCCTCCCGTCGCAGGAGCTCGATGACGGTCGGCGCAAGCGTAGCGTCGGGCACGTTGTACTTGAGCTCGACGTTGATCTTCATCCGCCCGCGCGCGAGCTCGATCACGTCCTCGAGCAGAGGTGCTCGCTCGCCCGCAAACGCGGCTCCGAAGCGGCCGCCGACGTCGATCGCGGAGAGCTCCGCCGCAGTCAGCTCCGCTATTCTGCGTGGATCGCTGCCGACGCGCATGAAGTCTCGGTCGTGCAGCACCACGATGCGCCCGTCGAGCGTGTGTTGCACGTCGAGCTCGACGTAGGATGCTCCGGCATCGAGCGCCGCACGAAAAGCCGCCATCGTGTTCTCCGGCGCGTACAGCGAAGCGCCGCGATGCGCCGTGACGACGACGTCGGTCTTGAAGTCGAGCCGCTGCATCATGAACCAGCCGACGCCGAGCGCGAGCACGAGGAATGCGAGCGTCGCGCGGATCGCCACGCGCGCGAGACCGGGAGCCCGCCGGTCGTCGGGCTCGAGATTGGCGGGCACCGTCCACCGTCCGGAATCGCGCTGCTCGCCGTACATGCGAGTCACGAGGAGCTGCTGGCCGGCGAACTGCAGACCGCTGTGAAGGAAAGCGCCGACGAGCGTCGCCGTCGCAAACAAGGCGACGAGCGGCAGCACGCGCACCACTTCGATTCCCGCCCATGCGAGACTGGCATCGGCAATCTGCAAACAGGCCCACGCGATCACGAAGGTCGCGCCGGCCAGCGCTAGCCAACCGAGAACGAGCGGTGCCGCAATGGCCACCACGCGACCCTTGGTCATTCGCATGCTCGCTGCCAGCGCTTCCTTCGGCGACGCTCGATCGAACAGCAGGATCGGCACCGCGTACAGCCAACGCACGAGCTGCCACGCCACGAGCCCCGCGCAGCAAACCGCCGTGAGTCCGACGACGAGCTTTGCGCGCCGCCATTCGACAGGGTTTTCGGCAAGGTAGTAATTGATGTCCTGCGCGCCGAGCGTCGCGTAAGCCACGATTGCGGCCACAACGAGCAACGGCAGGAGCAGCAAGGCGAGGCGCAAGAATATTCGCGTCGAGAGGCGGATCAGCCACGGCAAACGACGCAGTACCAATGCGACCGTGGCGAGCACGGTCACCGGGCGACGGGCCATCGCGTGCCCTGCTATCCAACTGTGACCGGCGAGCTCGGCGAGCAGCAATGCCGTCGCTAGAGCCGCTACCACCAGCACGAACGCGGCGCCAACCGGCGACAAAACGAACCGCGCGATGTCGAAGTTGCTGATCACCGGCTCGCCTGTGCTGGCCACGATCCAGGTGGCGACCCCGCTCAAGAGCGGCGCGAACATTGCGAGCCCTAGGAGTTGCATCACGAGGTGGAACGCGAGGGCTTCCCGCCACACGGTTCGAAAGTCGCCCCACGTGCGTGTCGCCAGCCCCGCAATCGCATCGAAGCGCGTCATCGGGCACCCCTGATCAACCGCAACGCTACTGCGAGTCTCATGGTCCTCATCCTCTGCCGGCGATTCCGGAGAAATAGTTGATCGGCGCATGGTCGGCCAAATCGCGCAGCGGAACCGGATCGCCGCGCACCAGGTTGAAGACACCGCCGAGAAGCTTGCGGGTCACCTGCTGAAGATCCGGCACGGACGAAAAACTCGCCGACGACGTGACCAACGAGCGGAGGTGGGCCACGAGCTGATCGCGCGCGTGGCGCGGTGCGTGCGGATATGCCTCGCGTGCGCTCTTCTGATCCGCCGCTTGCTCCGCGTCACCCGAGGTTTCCGTCACGAGGCCGTTGCGATCGATGTAGCGGGCAGTCGAGACGTGCGCGAACTGCGCGCTCAGTTTCAGTAATCCGAGCGTGCGGCCGATCCAGGACGGCCCGGGCACGCCCAACTCCTCGAGCAACCGAGCAAGGTGCGCGGCCTCGAACCGCTCGGGTGGCACGCGGCTCACGACGTCGCAACAGCCGACGAAACGCCGAACCTCGAGCCCCGCGAACAGCGCACTAAACGCCTCGTCACCGACGCGCGGCGAACCAAGAGTGACGAGCCTGGACGGTGTGGTGTCGACCGCCGCCAGCGTGGCCAGCGCCGCCCCGAGGCTATGGCCGGTCACGAGCAGCGCGCCGACGCCCTGCTGACGCACCGCAGCGATCAGCTCCTGCACCGGCTGCTGTTCGTAGGCCTTCAGGAACCCCCCGTGCACCCGGCACAGCCGATCGCCGCGGCGGTAGTCCCGCGGCAGCGTATCGACATCGCTGACGATATCCTCGAAGCGGTTCGACTCGGTGCCGCGAAACGCCAGCACGGTCAGCCCGCGAGCAATGTTCTTTGCAGCGAAACCCTGGGTCCCGCGATTGTTCGCGCCGGCGAATCCGATGACCGAAAACCCGACGCTTCGCAGCGCCGCCTCGACCACCCCGTTGTCCGCGTAAGCGAGACGCGACATCTCGGCGCAGAGCAAATCATGGTTCGCGGTGTCGACATCACGGTCCCAGTTCTCGAAGAACACAGCGCCTTTCGCCGGAGCGAGGAGCGCGGCCGCGGAGGTGTCGTAGGCGTATTTGCGAGGCATGGTGGGGACGAACGGTATGCGCGAATCACGCGATGTGCCAGTCTCAACTTCCCGCGGCGGTTAGAATCCGCGTAATGGAGGAACCGGCGCAGTGAACGAACGCCTGATTCCCGTTCGCCAAACCTGGGCGGCGATTCTCGCGCTCGTGCTCGCATCGATCCTGAGCTGCGCGCTCGTAGTCGTGCGGGCCTACTACGCGGGAACCACGGCCTACGCGTTCTTCTTCTGGAATCTGTTCCTTGCGTGGGTGCCGGCCGGCGCGGCGTTGCTGTTCTACGGCCTCGCGGCGCGCGCGCATCGTCACTGGCCCGTGATGATCGCGGTTGCAGTCATCTGGTTCCTCTTCTTCCCGAACGCGCCCTACATCGTGACGGACATCGTGCATCTGCGCGAAAGACCTCCGGTGCCATTCTGGTACGACATCGTCTGCGTGATGGCTTTTGCACAGACCGGGTTGTTCCTCGGCTACCTGTCTCTCTACCTCGTGCAGGAGGTCATCCGCGCGTGGTTGGGGCGGTGGGTCGGCTGGCTATTCGCGCTCGCGATGCTTGGCCTAAGCGCCTTCGGCGTGTACCTCGGGCGATTCCTGCGTTGGAATTCGTGGGATGCGCTCGCCGATCCGGTCGAGACGCTGCGCCATGCCGCGCGCGTGGTGAATCCGTGGAACGACGTTCAACCGCTCGCCTTCTCCCTGACGTTTTTCGCGTTCTCGCTCGTGTGCTATCTGATCCTATATTCTTTCGCTCATCTGCATGGCTGGGTGCAAAAGGCGTCGGCTCGTCCCGTTTGACCAATGTTGCCAAGGACCTCACTCGCCCTCGTTCCGATCGTCGCGTGGCTCTCCGCAGCCGCCGCGCGCGCGCAGCCCGCTGTCGAGTTCATCGCCACGACGCCGGCACACGAATCCGCGGCGCGTGCGTACCGCGAAATCTGGGAGCAAGACGGCGCACGCATCGTCGCCGCGCTCAAAGCACGAACCTGCATGCGCTTCGCCGAAACCGCTGTCGCGGCGCTCGTCGGGGACAATGTCAGCGACTCGGGCGGCCCCGAGCATCCGATGAGCCTACGCGCGAGCTACGACCTCGACGTGAAGCGCGCGACGCTCGTGCACGAGCTCGGCCACCGCCATTTGTGGCAATTGACGCAGCGTCTCGACACCGTGGACGGCCACCGCACGCTGTACCTCGTGCTCGAGCGCGTGTGGGCAGACGTGTGGGGAGAAGAGTTCGCGGCGGCGCGTATTCGCGGCGAATCCTCGTGGGAAGCAAGCTACGACTACGCGGCGGCGTGGACGTGGGCGCGCGGGCTCACGGTCGACGAGCGCGGCGTGCTGTGGAACCGGTTGCTGACGCTGAACGGCAAGCCGTACTGCTACAACGTCTACGTCGACACGACGACGGCTGCAGCGCAGCCGCCGCCCGCTCCGCTCACGCCTTAGCGCGCTTGATGCGTCGGCGCGTCGCGCAGTCCTTCCGCGCACGCAAATTCGCGCAGCTCGTCGTTCGGGTAAGAAGCCTTGCGATAACGGCGCGTGACGCGCCACGGCTCCGTGAGCGCCTCGGGATCGCTGACCGTGATCTGATTCTCGAGGATGCCCGGCTCGACGAAGCGCAAGCGCTCGTTCACGGTCATCTTGTCGCTGTGCGGCGAAGAGCCGTCGATGTACGACTTCGTCGTCAACGCGACGGTGTCGACGACGAGCGTGTCGCCCTCCCAACGCCCCGTGGAATAGCCGGCGTAGGTCGGATCGGCGAGCACCTGCGCCGACGGCTTGCGGCCGTCGAGAAAGATGCGGCGCAGCGCGTCCTGATGCTCGCTGAAGATCGTGATCTTCTGCTCGTCCTGCATGATCTCCATGCCATAGGCCGCGCTCATCATGGCCGGCACGCCAGGCGGCAGGCAGTTCGCGATGTTGTCGTACTCGTACGAGCCGCTGATGCGGGACTTCGCAAGCACGTTCCATTTCGCGAGGTATTCCGGCGTTAATTTCGGCGCATCGGCGCCCCGTCCTTGCGAGCCGTCCGCAGTCGGCGACGAGCGTGTAGGCGCCGGCAAGGGCTGACCCGGCCGGCGCGCGGGTGGCGGCGCGGCGCCGCCCTCGTTGGCCGGATAGTAGACGCCGGCAAAGCTCTGCCGGTTGCCGGCCACTGCCGCGCTCGGCGCCGCCGGACGCGCGGCAACGGCTTCGGCCTCGCGGTTGAAGTTCGGCTGGTTGCCGAGCACGGTGCCGTCAGCCTTCGTGACGCGCGCGATGATGCCTTCGGGATCGCCGTTCTTGGCCGGGCTCGCGTGCACGGTCACGCGCTCGCCGGGCGTAAGGATCGTGCTGCTCCACCCGGCGCGGCCGAGAATGCCGGGCGGCCGCCCCTCGACGGCCCATTCCTGCGTCTTGCCGTCGGGGCCCTCGACCGTCATGAGCAGCCACGTGTGCGGGTTCATCCACCGCCATTCCTTGACCGTGCCTTCGAGCGTGACGATCTGATCGACCTGATAGGCCGAATTGCTGTGATGTGCGACAGCCGGAATCGCAAAGCCAAGGACTGCGGCGGCCGCCGCGATCTTCGCGTAAGCGTGCATGACGTGCTCCCCCACTCGCGTGTTAGCTATTGCGCGGTCACCATCGGCCCCAACGTCGCAGTGTCCCAGTGCTCGTCGGCGCGGCCGTTCACGATGCGCCACTGGTCGTACCAAATCGACGTGTACTTCTGGCCTTCGTTGCGCGGATCGTCGTACTGCATGCGGAACACGACGCCGACGATGTCACCGCTCGTGAGCACGGTCACGATCGGCATCGTGAGCTTGTCGCAGGTCGCCGCGCGCGGCAGCCCTTTGAAGTACTCGACGACGTTGTCGCGGCCCGAGGTCACGTTCGGGTTGTGCTGCAAGTAGCGCTCCGTGAGGTACCGATCTGCCTGCTCCCAGTAGTTGCACTGTAGAAGCTCGCGCAGGATATGCAGCACGACCTGCTTGTTGGCGTGCTTCGCGGGATCGGAGTCCGTGAACAGCGCTTCGGGATCGGCCGCGGCAACGACGGGCTCCTGAGCGTGAATCGAGCCGAACGCGCAAACGGCGACGGCCGAAACCAAAACTCGGTTCTGCATCTCGACGGGCGCTCCTTAGAACTGCGTGTTGTCGTTCGCCGAGCTCGCTTCGACGGGCTGCACGGCATCCCAGTGCTCGACGATCTTCCCGTGACGATCGAACCGGAAGATGTCCATCGCCGCGTTGCCGAGATCCGTGGCGCTCGTCGTGATGTGAGCATGCGTCATGACGAGATCGCACTGCGCGATCGTGCGCTTGATGTCGACGTTCAGATCAGGAAAGAGTCCTTTGAAGAACTCGACGAACGCGATGAACGCCTCGGGCCCGTCTTGCGCGAACGGATTGTGCTGCGTGTAGGTTTTGTTGCCGTTGCGGTCGACGCCGACGTACCTCTGGACCGCGAGCCGAGGCTCGCCCGCGTTGAATGCGAGCGTGTAATAAGCGATAGCCGTGCGCGTGTTGCGGTCGAGCTGCGCCTGGCCGCGCGCGCACGCCTGCGGGTCACTGCGACTCCAAACATCGAGAAAGCCTTTCGGCGCGTCCGCCGCCGCCGTAGAGGCCGCACCCATCGACAATGCCAGAGCCGCCGTCATCAAGAACGCTCGCGTCTTCATGTTGGTCTCCTATTGTTCGAGGTCACCGTGAGCACTAAGGCATCTTGCATTCGAAATTCGCTGCGTCGTCCGTGCTGCCCTGGCCGCGGTGGCGCGCCACCTGCGGATACGGGCACAGCGGCCGCGACCGCGTGACTTGGCCGTTCACGATCTTCTTCGCGATCAGCGTATCGGGCGCCGCGCCTTTCTCGACCCAGTCGACGACGGCCGTGACCGCGTCGTATTGGTCGGGCCCGACTCCTCCGCCGCAGTGCGCCATGCCGGGGATCATGAACAGCCGCATGAAATCCGTCGTGTCGCGCCCGTTCGCGGCCGCCGCTTTCTCGTAGTAATCGACTCCCATCTGGGGCTGCAGAATCGCGTCGGCCCACCCATACGTGATCAGCAGCTTGCCGCCGCGCGCGCGGAAGTCGCGCAGATTCGCTTCCTTCGCGTTCGCGAGCTTCCCCCAGCGGTCGAGCAGCGGCGGGTCGCGGCCGAAGTCGAACGTCTTGAAATCCCAATCGGCGCGCGGCGGATCGAACACGAGGTAGCGCATCGTGCCGTCGGCGAGGCCGAAATCCGCGGCGCCGCCGCCGGCCTGCGCCGGCGCGATCAAGCCGATCCAGCCGCTCGTTGCCGGGCCGTTCGGCCGCGGCACGACGGCCTCGCTGCCGACCTCGAAGCCCGGGAAAACTTCGCGGCCGCCGGCCTGCGGGCCGTCGTAGACCTTCTGGACCGTGGCTGCCTCGGCGCTCGTGAGACACATCGCGGATGCCTCGTTGCCGCTCGCGCACATCGGCACGTCGCGCGCCACGTTGAACGAGCACTTACGAGGATCGTCGATGAGCCCGTCGCGCAAACCGTCGACGGCGTCGCACTGCTGCATGGCCCTGTCCGCGACCAAAGCGAGCTTGTCGGCCGATACGTGCGTCTCCGTGAACGCGCGCTGATTCCAGATCGCGCCGATCGTGAACCCCGTTTGATCGACCCACGGCGCGTTGGCGACGATGCCGTCGAAATCCGCGGGATATCGTTGCGCCTCGATGAGTCCCTGCCGGCCGCCGTTCGAACACGAGTTCCAGTAGGCCTTGTCGACGGCGCGCGAGTAGTAACGGTTCGCGACCTCCTTCGCCGTCACGGCCGTCAGGTGCACGGCTCGGTACGCGTAGTCGAGCGCCTTCTGCGGGTTCGACAGCACCCACGACGCCGACGGCGCGTCGCTCGCGAAATGCCCCGTGTTCGTCTGCGCAACGGCGAAGCCGTTCTCCATGGCCTGGCGCACTTGCGCCACACGGCCCGGATTGTCGAGCGCTTCGCCTGCGTGGCCGCCGTTGCCGATCATGTAAAGGCGGCCGTTCCAATCCGCCGGCAAGCTGACCTCGAATGCGATCTCGGGCGACAACACGCCGCTGACGCGGCAGTGTTCGGGCGTGTTGCCTTCGGCCGGAATCGAACGCGTTGCGATCGAGACGACGTCGGCGATGCCGCTCGTATCGAATCCAGTGCACTGCTTGGCGGGCTTCAAAGCGCCGCGGGCGTAGCCGGCCTGCGAAGCTCCGGCATTCGCGAAGGGTTGGGCATACGCAGCCGACGCGATCGCAGACGCGATGGCGGCGGACGCACAAACGATGGCCTTGCGCATCTCGAAATCCTTTGTTGGAAGCTCCCCCGGACCGCAATGATTGAACGCGCGCGGCTCGGGCGTGTCAATCCGAGCGTCCCGCAAGTGGGATTTCTTGTAGCGTGCGTGCGAATGATGAATTCCCGTTAACGTGCATCCCGCGATCGGGATATGCGCGTGCCGCACGCGCGACTGAAGCGACGACCGGTCGATGTTGCGCTTTCGGCAACGTGCTGTTTTTGCTCGCAGTTGCCGCAGCGCGCGACTTGGCATGTAACTTGATATGGGTTGAAGCGTATCTCTTAGTGCTCCCCCCCAACACGAGGATGCTTCAATGACGACTTCTCAGAAATGGATTTCCACTCTCGCCGCCGCAGCGGCGATCTCGCTGATTGCCTTTTCGAGCAATGCAGCTGAGCCCGCCGATAACGCGCTGTCTAAAACGGTGAAGACGTGGGATCTCGATCTCGCGAAATCGGCAGACGTGCAGACGTTCTACCAGCGCGTGCGCACGGCAGCGCACGACGTGTGCACAGCCGAAGCTCGGCGCCATTGGTCGAGCACTCGCCGCGCGGCCCCGACGGGCTGGCGCGAGAGCTGCATCAACGACGCGATCGAAGCGGCCGTGCGTGACGTCGGCAATCGCCGCCTCGCCGCGCTGCCGCCGGGCCCCGGAGGCTTGTTCTGACGCCGGCAACGGGCGCGCGGGCACGCACTTGCACTGCCCGCGCGCTCGACTTCGCTAAGTGCCGGCGCCCGCGCGGCGACGGCCGGCGAGCCGCGCGTTGCCGTCGTGCTCTTTGAGTAGCTTCGCGAATTGCTCCGCGGGAACGGCGCCGCTCACGTAGAAGCCTTGCACGGCATCGCAACCGACGCGCTGCAGGAACGCGAATTGCGATTGGTCCTCGACTCCTTCGGCAATGACGCTGAGCCCGAGGATCCGCGTCATCGAAACGATCGCTTCGACGATCGACGCCGTCGTGTGGTCCGTGAGCATTTCGGCGACGAACGAGCGGTCGATCTTGACCGTGTCGATCGGAAAACTCTTCAAGTAGCTCAACGACGAGTAGCCCGTGCCGAAATCGTCGAGCGCGAGCCGAACGCCGAGCTCGCGCAGCTGCCCGAGCAACGCGATTGCGCGCTCGCGCGCCGCGACGATCGCGGTCTCCGTGATCTCGATGTGCAGCACGGACGGGTCGAGCCCGAACGCATCGAGCTTGCGGCGCACGACTTCGCACAAGTCCTGGCGGTGAAACTGAACGCCCGATACGTTCACGGCGATCGGTATCGGCGGCAACCCGGCCTTGCGCCATTCCGCGGCCTGCGCGCACGCGCGCTCGAGCACCCACTCGCCGATCGGCACGATCAAGCCGCACGCCTCGGCGATCGGTATGAACGACGTCGGTGAAATGTACCCGCGCTGCGGGTGCTCCCAGCGCAGCAACGCCTCGGCGCCGATGATACGGCCCGTGCTGATCTCGACTTGCGGTTGGTAGTGCAGCGCGAGGCTGCCGTCCTCGAGCGCGTGCCGCAAGCCCGTCTCGAGCGTGAGCCGCTCGACGGACGCGGCATTCATCGCCGCCGAGTAGTACTGGAACGCCGCCTTGCCCAGCTGCTTCGCGTGATACATCGCCGTATCGGCGTTGCGGATCAGAATGTCGCTCGTGAGCCCGTCTTCCGGGTACGTCGCAATACCGACGCTCGCGGTCACGAAGACCTCGTGACCGTCGACGGAGATCGGTTGGTCGAAGTGCGCGAGGATGCGGCGCGCGACCGTGCCCGCTGCGAATCGATCGCGCGTGTCGGGCAATAGAACGATGAACTCGTCGCCGCCGAGCCGCGACAGAACGGCGTCGCTGACCGGCTCTAGCGAGATCGTGGCCGACGTGTCGACGTCTTCGTCATGGTAGAGCCCGAGCATGTCGTCCGTGCGAATCAGCACGTTCAACGATCGCGCGAGCTCGCGCAGCACATGGTCCGCGGCCTGGTGCCCGATCGTGTCGTTGATCAGCTTGAAATTGTCGATGTCGATGAACAAAACCGCGAACTCGGTGCCTTTGCGGCGCGACCGAGCAAGCACCTTGCCGAGATGCTCGTTGAATAGACGCCGGTTGGGGAGCCCCGTGAGGCCGTCCTGATACGCCAGCGCACGAATCTGCTCGTTCGACTCCCCGAGCCGGCGTAGAGCCTCTTCGCGCAACGCCGCCTCGCGTTTCAGGGCGTCGTTGGCGGCGCGCAGCTCGGCGGTCTGCGCGTCGATGAGAGCGGTCATGTCGTGTACTTTCACGGCCGCGAGCTGTGCGAGCTCCCAGCGTCGCTGCAGCGCATGCGCCAGCTGGCGCACTTCGACCGTGTCGAACGGTTTCTTCAGGATCAGCACTCGGTCCGTCTTACCGAACGCGGCTGTCATCTCTTCCCAGCTGTGATCCGAGTACGCGGAGCAGATCACGATGCCGACGTCGGGATCCTCTTTGAGCAAGCGGGCCGTCGTCGCGATACCGTCGAGGCCGGGCGGCATGCGCACGTCTACGAAGAGCAGCGCGTACTCGCGCCCTTCCGCGCGCGCGCGCCGAACCTTCTCGATGGCCTCCTCGCCCTGATACGCCGAATCGAGCACGAACCCTTCGTCGGCCGACTCGGCGGGCGTGCCGAAGAGCTCCGCGTCGAGAGCCTTGAGCTCGTCACGGCCGGCCGCGGCGCGCCCCAAGATCTTGCGGAAGTCGTCGTGGATCGCGCGATTGTCGTCGACGATCAGGATTCGCCGGTTCGGCTCGATGAGCGGCGGCATGCGTCGCGGTGCGCTCATGTGCCCTCCGCCGCCTCGGCGAAGCCGATGCGCTGCGGCAACTCTTCCGCGTACTCGACCGGCATCCGCAGCACGAAGCTCGCGCCCTTACCGACGCCGTCGCTGTAAACGGTCAGGCTGCCGTCCATCTGCTGCGCCGCGTTCGCGCAGTTGTGCAGGCCGAAGCCATGGCCCGTCTTCTTCGTCGTGAACCCGTGCCGGAAGATCTTCGGCAGATTGTCCGGCGCGATGCCGACGCCGTTGTCGCGGACTTCGATTCGGACGCCGCCTTCGACTTTTGCGATCGCGACGGTCAGCGTTCGATCCGCGCGCGCCGCTTCCTCGAGCGCATGCTTGGCGTTACCGACCAGATTCACGAGGATCTGCATGATCTGATGCCGGTCGACGAGCACCGGCGGCAGCTTGTCGTACTGCCGAACGACCTCGATGTTGCTGTTGCGCAGCGCGGCCTCGCTGATCGCAAGCGCGGTCTCGGCGATCTCTTCCAGCGTGCAGACTTCCGTGACTCCGTTGACCTTCGCGTACGACTGCTGCGCCGCGATGATTTTCTTCATGTGCTCGAGATGCCCGGCCAGCTGATCGAGATTGCCGAGAATCGCGCGCTTCTCGTCCGCGAGCGTGCCGCCGAGTGCGCGAAGATAGCCCGGCAGCTTGCGACCCGATGCGTCGGCCGTCAGATACTCGCCGAGGTGCGCCGCGTTCTGGTCGAGCAGCGAGACGGCGCGCGAAAGACCTTCCACGGGCAGAGCGCTGACGGCCTCGCGCGCCATGCTCGCGCCGACGTTCACGCTGTTCATGACGTTGCCGACGTTGTGCAGCACACCGGAAGCTACCTCCGCCATGCCCGCGCGCCGCGACAAATCGACGAGACGGCCTTGCGCCTTCTCTAGCTCGCGCGTGCGCTCCTTGACGAGATCCTCGAGGTGATCCTTGTAGCGGCTGAGCTCGCCCTCGGCGCGCTTCCGCTCGGCAATCTCCTTCGTCAACGTGACGTTCGCCGCCTCGATCGCGCGGCTTTGCTGCTCCTGCCGCCCGTAGAGCGTCGCGTTCTCGATGGACACCGCCATCTGCGACATCAAGATGTTCAACGCCTCGAGGCGGTCCGGCGTGAACGCGCCCGCGACCTGGTTGTTCTCGAGATAAACGGCGCCGCTCAACTTGCCCTTGTGCGCCACGGGCGCACAGAGAATCGACTTCGGCCGGCGGTTCGTAACGTACGCGTCGCTGCGGTACTTGCCCTGCTGCGCCGCATCGTCCAGCACCACGAGCTCCGACGTGCGCAGCACGTAGTTGACGATGCCCGTGGAGCACGCGGCCGAGAGCCGCAGCGGCTCGGCTGCAAGCACGCGCGCGACGCCGCTCGCCGTCTTCACGCCTTGGACGAGGAACTCGCCGTTCGACTCGAGGACGATGACGACGGACTCCGCACCGGCATTCTCGCGAATGATGTCCATGAGCTTCGTGAGCAGCCGCTCGAGGACGATCTCCCCGGCGATCGCTTGGCTCGCCTTGAGCAGCGTCGCGAGGTCGAGCGCATCCGAGCGATCCGGCGACGGCCCGAGCGTCGTCGAGCCCGAAGTGATCGAGGCCGTCGTGCCGCCCGCGATGCCGAGACCGTGCTTCGCGCGTAAATCTTGGGCCTTGCCTGCTGCGCCCCACGCAACGTACGCGTCGACGGCTTTGTCGAGATAGATGCGTGCAAAGTCCGCCTTGCCGGCGGACAACCAGAATCGGCCGGCGAGCTCGGCTGCCAGCGCTTCGATGTTGACGTACGCGTTGGCGCGCGCAGCCTCGATCGCGCCGTCGTAGAGCTCCGCGGCCTCCATGCGGTCCCCGCGGAGCCGCGCGCACTCGGCCTCGACGAGCAGGCGCATGTGCAGCGTGTTCTCCGGGCACAGCGCAACCCAGCGCCGCATCTGCTCGCGAATCGCGGCAAGCTTCGCGTCGTGCTCGGCGCGCCGCGCGGCATCGCCATCTTTGTAGACGCCTGCGATCGACAGCGCGTGGAACAGGGCGTGCTCTGCACGCGTCACGAACCCCGCGCAGAACGGCTGCAGGCTCGCCGCGATCGCGGCGAACGCGTGCGCCGCCGCGAAATCCCCACCGTGATACCGCAGTATCGTCAGGATCATGAACCAGTCGGCTTCGAACGAGCGATTGCCCCGCGCCTGAATCGCCGCGGTTCGCGCCGCCTCGTCGAGCTCGGCGGAACCGAGAGTATTGCCGTAAGGTCTGTCGCCGCTCAGCCAGTCGATGAGCTCGATGCGCGGCTGCAGGAATTCACGGTTCGCCGCATCGCTGATGCGGTGCAGCGTTTCGAGCGCCGCGCGGCCCTCGTCACGCAGCTCGGCGAGCGGCGTTCCGCGCACCTGCATGTGCGAAAACCGGCGGGCCACGCTGTAGCCGGCGTGCACGTGGTCCCCGCTTTGCAAGCCGCAACGGATCGCCTGCTCGTACAGGTCGACGCTCTCGTCGACGGGCTTCACCCAGTGCGATGCGAACATCGCCCACAGGAAATAGACTCCCGACAACATCGACGTCTCGCCGAGCTTGTGCGCGAGGTCGACGCCGAGCTTCGCGAACCGATACGCGTCCTCGTACTCGCCGAGCTGGCTGCTCAAGAGCGCGGCGAACGAACCATACGCGCGCGCCGACAAGGCGCAGTTGCCGTGCTCGAGCGAGAGCCGGACCATCGTGCAGCAGAGCAGCGCGTAGCTCTCCTGGTCGGTCTGGAACGCGGCCGGTAAGCAATGCATGAGCAGGCCCATCAACGCGATCTGGCTCGGGTCCTCCATGACCGGGCGATCGAGCAGCTTCTCGATGCCGACGGCGGCCGCCGTTTGCCGGATGCCGCCGATCTCGCGTTGCAGCAGCGCGCGCACTTGCTCGGGCTGGTCCGGCAGCTCGACCCCGAACTCGCGAGCGGCGGCCCGGCCGCAGGCCAGCGCTTGCGGGATGTGCCCCATGATCAAGAGCACGTTGGTCTTGATCGCGCAGAGTTGTGTCCGGTCGATCAGCGACGCGGCATGCTCGAGCGCGCTGTCGATGACCTCGAGCGCGCCCGCTGCGTCCGCCGTCAGGCCGAGCGCTTCGGCGAGACGCCGATGCGTATCGAATCGCACGGCGTAACGCTCGCGCCACGCGTCCGGGCCGTCGAGCGCGATCGCCGCGCGAAAGCTGCTGACGGCGAGATCGTAGGCCGTCGCGTCGCGAGCCTTGATGCCTGCGCGCCGATTGAGATCCGCGAGCCGCCGCTTCTCGGCGATGTCGGCGATCAGCGCGCGACCCTCGTTCATGTGGCCGACGATGTCGAACAACCGGGCTTCGAGCTCGGCCGGCGAAGCCGTCGCGAGCCAGGCCCTGCCGATCGCCAAGTGCAGGCTCGGCCGCTCGCTCGCAGGCAACGTAGCGTAAGCGGCCTGCTGGACTCGGTCGTGGCGGAACGCGAAGCGCCCATAGACGAGCGGTGACTGCAGCAGCTCG
>Ga0315912_10001818_pt1 | contig 24517 bp, 34 predicted proteins | sample VfabasoilMG_FD_204469 | JGI IMG/M metagenome (GOLD analysis project Ga0315912, IMG submission 204469) | Garden soil microbial communities collected in Santa Monica, California, United States - V. faba soil | ecosystem: Environmental > Terrestrial > Soil > Garden | place: USA: California... | reverse complement strand
GCAGCTGAGCCTGGATGTTAGGCGGCATAGTTGTGATGTCGCGAGCCTGATAGCCGATGAAGAGCCACTGCGCATTGGCATTTATCGCGATAGCACCGCTCATCGGATCGCAACCACTGCTCGCGCAACCATCGGACGCGGTACGGGAATCGGCACTTGGTAATAGTCTCGCTTCATCCACTGACGGTTCGTTCCCCCGTGGAGTGTGGGCCGCGTTCTACTCAGTCGCGCTGATCGAAGATCCGGAGAGGCGTCGCAGTCACGCTCAAGAAATCACTCGCTTGCCGGAAGCTGAAGCAGCTCAGTTTGCGCGCTTCGCCGTCGACGCGTGGTCACAGCTCGAAGATCTGATGCTCAGTCAGGTCCGCAGAGCATGCGAAGATCAAGGCGTACCTTTGTCGCCTTCCGCCTTACTGCAGCGTATCCTCGATGATCGACACAGGATCGAGCGCTTTCAGCAAGTAGCAGTTGCTGATCTGCTTGAGCAACTCGGCCAGGAGGCGGCTGCCGTCATTGTGGACAGCGTCCAGCCCATGCGTACACAACTTCCTGAGCCGGACTATTTCCGGATTGCACAGCAGCAAAGTTCGTCCGAGTATTTTCGCGGCGTTTGCACGCAAGTAGATCCTCGGAACCTTCGTCGACAAAGCGCGGGCTCTCCATAGACAGGGCAGCGGGACTTAAACGTGATCGAACTTCACTGCATTGAGTTCAGCGTGTCGCCGCCTAACAAATGGCTGCAGCTGACGTGTCAACTTGTCACGCCCCGTGCAGGAGCAAGGGGCGCGCCAAGTTGCCCCGCAGCTGAGCCTGGATGTTAGGCGGCGCAGATGCGCGCGTGGAAGCGTGACAGCGGCGATCGGCTCTTCGACGCTATGCGGAGGTCAGGCGTGCGCCTATTTGGTTCCGTCTCCTTGATGGCAGTGTATGCGGCGGTAGTCAGCTTGCCAGTCGAAGCAATTGTCGTTCGCCATGACGTGGACGACACCGAGTTTCTGGAGTTTGCGCAACGATTTCCGGCAGTGGCGAGCGTCCGGTGCGCCGACGGCAGTTGCGGCCTAGGCGCTGAGAGTACGTTGATCGATCCACTCTGGCTGCTAACCGCAGCACACGTCGCAACGGACTTGCGGCCAGGTGATACTGCGGAGATTGGCGGCATGATCTATCCAATCGAGCGTGTTGTCCTCCACCCAGATTGGCGAAGCGAAGTAGATATTTACGTTGACATCGCTCTCCTGAAGCTCGCGCGGCCGGTTGCAGGTATAGCACCGGTACCGCTGTACAGCGACACCGATGAGGTGGGCATGCTGGCAATTTTCGTAGGTCGCGGCGGCACTGGCACGGGTCTTACTGGGCCAGTGAGGGAGGATCTACGCCTTCGTGCGGCTACCAATCGGGTCGAGAGCGTGGTTGGTGACTCACTGCTGAGGTTCCGCTTCGATTCTCCTGGTGAGCCGGATGTGACCGAACTCGAAGGGATCAGCGGTCCGGGCGACAGTGGTGGGCCTGCGTTCATCGAACGCGACGGAGCCCTCTATGTGGTCGGTGTGAGCGTAGGTCAGAACGCCCGTCCGGCGAACGGTAACCGCGGACACTACAAAGTGCTCGAGCTTTACACACGGGTCTCGGCGTTCGCCGGTTGGCTGAGTGCCACGCTCTCTGAGGCAGAGAGGCGTGAGTGACATGCGTATACGCCATGACACTCGTGTCATCGCGGCGCCGCCTAACAAATGGCTGCAGCTGACAGCCGAGCCTGGATGTTAGGCGGCTGAATCAAGTCTCTTGTGAGCCGTAACGCATAGGGTTACACTCATCGGGTGATCACGCGGTTCAAGCACAAGGGCCTGGTGCGGTTTTTCGTGCGCGGATCGCACGCCGGGATTCGGGCGGCCCATGCGGAGCGTATTCGGCTGATTCTGGGTTGGCTTCATTCGGCAGAATCTGCCCGTGATTTGAATCTGCCAGGGCTCTATCTGCATGAGCTCAAGGGCAGTCGCAAGGGGACATGGTCAGTGCGGGTTAGTGGCAACTGGCGGATCACTTTTCGGTTCGATGGCAAGGAAGCCATCGACGTGGACTACGAGGACTACCACTAGGTGACAAGATGAAGATGCACAATCCGCCGCACCCCGGAGAGGTGCTTAAGGCACTCTGCCTCGAGCCGTTGGGCCTGAGCGTCACGCGCGCTGCGGAGGCGTTGGGTGTCAGCCGCAAGACGCTTTCGGCCATTTTGAATGGTCGGGCCGGCATAAGCGCCGAGATGGCTTTGCGTCTCTCCAAGGCCTTTGGCACGACTCCAGAGAGTTGGCTCAATCAGCAGATGCACTACGACCTGTGGTTGACACAAAAAAGTGTCGGAAAGCTGGAAGTGGAAAAGCTGTCGGCTGCGTGACAACGACTGGCAATCAGTAGACCAGCAATCGGGTGCTGACAGTTGATCGAAGTTCGAAGTGTTGGGCGCATCGCACAGCCGCCTAACAAATGGCTGCATCTGACAAGCCAACTCGTCACGCCCTTTGCCTACGCAAAGGTCGCGCCGAGTTGTCTTGCAGCTGAGCTTTGATGTTAGGCGGCGCCGTGGACGCAACCAAACAGCAAGGCCGGATGTTCAGCCGCGGCGGTCGAATCGCGCTGGCAATCACTTCTCTGCTTTTTGGCCTCATGCTCCTCCTGTGGGCATCAGACCAAGGGGAGCTGTGGAAATACGCACCAGCCACGTTCTGCTTTGCGATATTCGGCGCAATTGTTTTTCCTCCCGGGCTGTCACGCTTGTGCGGTTACCTGATTTCATTGGCGGTATTGGCTCTCTGCATTCAGGTAGCCCTCGATGAATTCGACGGTGGATCACTGCGCTACTTTCTCGACATCGGGCACATTCTTTCCACATTCGGAATTCCGGCACTTGTCTTCCTGGCCAAGGGCAGGGCGCCGTTCGACTTTGGTGGAGATGACTCCCGGAGGTCATCGAATGACGAGAATGATTGAGCTACATGGTCAGGAATCTGCCGCCGTGAATTGTCCTACTTGTTGTGGTTGCCACTCGGCTGGCAGGACAATGTCGACAAATGCTCAAGCTTCGTGGCATTGAGGTCATCGCGGCGGCCCGGAACATGATTTCCATCCGCAACGCCAATGAGCATGACATCGCAGAGATCGAGACGATGGTTGCCGACTTTGGGTTGCGAATCTGGTAGTGGCAGAGAGAAACGGTGAGATCGTCGGGATGGCCCAATGGCGTCTCATTCACGACCGCGGAAGTGGGATCGTGGTCGCGCTCGTAGCACGGCTCTGCGCGCAGGCATCAGCGGCAGGGGCGGAGTTCTTGCACGGCGGCGGTGGCGACGGACCTTCCAGACTGTATGAACGAGTCGCCATTGGACAGGCCTCCCGGGACTGTCACCTTTCGGGCAAGGCCTTCCAGGTTTTCGCGAATCTTGATGGCCTGCCAGCGCGTGAGATCGTTCGGCGTCGGCCGCCCAAAGAATTCGATTTGCAACCAGCGGAACGTGAAGCAAGGAGATCCGAGTGTTCGAGATGAACTCACCGTCACAGACCATTCCGGAGAACGCGATCGCAGCGCTGCGGAGCGGCAATAAAATTGAGGCCATCAAGATCACCAGGGCAGAGACCGGGATGCACCTCAAGGAATCCAAGGAAGCCGTCGAACTCTACATAGAGAGCGTCCCCGCACTGAACGAGAGATTCAAATTCAAGCTTGGCCTACGTTTAGTTCTTCTTCTGGTGTTGGCTATCCTGGTTGTCGGCATTTATGCATCGGGGATACTTGGTTAAGTCCATGCGCCTGCGGTCGATGAGCGTATTGGTCCTGATGGCTGTGACGAATCTCGCGCATGCCCAGTGCGAGAACAGCGAAAGCAACGCACTATCAGCTGCTGAGGCTCTGCTTAATCGATCTCAAACGGAAGCAATCAATACCGAACTTGCGGCAATTCGGGCGGCAAGTCGTGGCGAGAGCAATTCCGTGTTCTTCATCGACATTTTCGGTGGCCTCATGCCGATACCAAATCGATTCGTGCCCTTTGCCAGAAGTCCTGGAGAGTTCCACGAATGAGCTTCGTCGCGATGTGGCCCCCAAGTGAGGCCAGGCGTATGTTTGGACATCGACAACAACCATTACCCAGAGCTGAGAGGCGCCATGTTTAGACGATCCCCCAATGCCGGAGACTCGCAGGCAAGGCCGGGCCTTGATTCCAAGGATCGGTCGCTTCCGGGGTTCGTATTTCTCATCAGCGCGGCACTGTTGCTTCTCGTTGGGGCATACCGCGAGCAAGGCAGCGTCATTAGCGCTGGCCTGATGTTTCTTGCTTTCGGAGCAGTCTTTGTGCCCGGAGCATTTCAAAAGAGTTGGATCATGAAGGTCGCGTTTTTCGCATTGGCCATCATTGGCGTTTTCTACGCACTGACAACCTGATGACACCACTTTTCAAGAAGCTCAATCTCAAGGACCAACGATCAATCATCGTTCTCAATGCACCGGAGTCTTTCGAGCCTGAACTCCGCGCTTTGAATGATGTCGTCGTGAACCGCAAGATTCGTAAAGAGGCAAAACTCGATTTCGCCATCGCCTTTGTCATCACCCAGGAACAATTGGACCAAGCTTCCAGGGCTCTTGCAGCTGCAGCGGACGGTGACGCTATTTTGTGGATGGCATACCCGAAGGGCACGTCCAGGCGATACAAGTGCGAGTTCAATCGGGATAACGGTTGGAATGTACTCGGCCGAGCGGGATTTGAAGGTGTTCGCCAAGTGGCCATAGACGAGGACTGGTCCGCGCTCCGTTTTCGCCGAGTCGAATTCGTCAAGTCGCTTTCCAGAGCACCAGGAAGTTAGGCGGCAGCATTGGGCTGATCATCAATCTTGAAGAAGGGGTGAACCATGCCGCGTTGGGTCGGTTGATATGTCTTCCCTCCGTGCTACACAGAGGTCGTTGATATCGGCAGTTCTGCTTGTGATGCTCTCGGCTTGCCGAGCACCGGAACCGGATGCCGCGCTACGCGCTGAGCTGCTGGAGATGGTGCGCGCCGATCAGGAAGTGCGAGAACGGTTGAATGCCATCGTGACTGCGGGCGGGTCAAACGAGTTGTCGACCCCGGAAGCACAGCAGGTTTTCGAAGAAATGGCCGCTGTGGATGAACGGAATCGAACACGGCTCGACGAGATAGTGTCGCAGCACGGATGGCCGGGTGCCTCGTCGGTTGGTACGGAAGCAGAGTCCGCAGCATCGTTGATTCTGCAGCACGCGGATACCGCCTACCAGGAGCGGTACCTGCCCTTGATCCGTGAGGCAGTCGAGGACGGTCACGCCGAGGCTTTGAGTCTTGCCGAATTGGAGGACGAGATTGCGGTTGCCAACACCGGCTCCCAGCTATATGGGACAGAGATCTCGTTTGACCTTGTCACTCAGACAGCCAAGCTCGTGCCGATCATCGATCCGGAGCGGCTTGATGCCCGGCGCGCAGAAATCGGTCTACCGCCCATAGACGAATACCTCAGGCAAGCGGAGGCTGAGCTCGGTTTGCCGGTGGATCGGAGTGCGCTTGCGTCGGAGTAGCGCTTTCAATCGGCAGCGCGCTGCCGCTGGACTGCGGTCACTGACTGGGCTTGTTCGAATTTTCGAGAGCCCGCGTGGCTGAGGTCATCGGAATCGATCACATCTACGTAACGGCGTCCGACCTCGAGGCCTCAGAACAGTTCTACGACCGGGTGATGATCGACGTCCTCGCCTTCCGCAAGAACCAATTCACTCTCGCGGGCGATCCGCACATTCAGTACTTCAATCGCCACTTCGGCTTTGTGCTACGACCGTCTCGCGCGTCCGCGAAGCACGACCCTTACTCTCCGGGACTGCATCACTTGTGCCTGCGCGTCGATTCCGTGGCTGATGTTCATGCGGTTGCGAATCGACTTCGCGCCCTCGGAGTCAACGTGACAGAACCAAGGTCGTATCCAGAGTACGCAAGCGACTACGTAGCCACCTTCTTTGAAGACCCGGATGGCATTCGTCTGGAGGTTACCAACTACCGACAAGAGCGGAAGGAACGCCATGATCATTGGCATCGATGATCAGCTGGCAGCGCTCGGCATCTCGGTCGAATCGCTTCGCGCGAGGGGCTTGAAGCGATACGCAGTGGCCGGCGAGCTTCAAGTGGCCGAGGTCGGATCTGACGGGCGGGAGCACCGCTTGGTGGCTCCAGCGGCGAAGGCCTGGATAGATCTGAAGCGCCAGGCTGCTCGAGACGGCGAAGTGGTATTCATCGTTTCGGCGTTTCGAGCCGTGGAGCGACAGATAGAAATCATTCAGCGCAAGCTCGATTCCGGGGAGTCAATCGACTCCATTCTCACGGTTTGTGCGCCGCCGGGGTACAGCGAACACCACACGGGACGCGCCGTCGATCTGGGTACGCCAGGCTCGGCGCTGCTGGATTCGGACTTTGAGCAGACGTCCGCGTTCGCTTGGCTGCAACGCAACGCGGCATCATTCGGTTTCAGTCTTTCGTATCCTGCCGGCAATTCGTATGGTTATGCGTACGAGCCATGGCACTGGTGTCATCGCGGTGCCGCATAACCACTTAGCGGCGGCGCATCAGCTCACGCATGTACATCATCCTCAATGGATCGTTTGGTGTGGGCAAAACCACCGAAGAAGATCGGTGTGGGTCTCAAGTACCTTCCCGGCTACAAGAGCTCCGATTTTCAGCACTTGCGATCCTGGAGGAGACTCACGATCTCGGACCTCGAATACTTGCGGGAGATCACCGCTGGTATCGAGTCGAAGGACAGGCCCGTGCGGCACTTCTGTCTGACGGCACCGCTTTCCACGATCGAAGAGCGGCTTGCGTCACGGGGTGAGGTGAAAGGCGATCCGCGCTGGTCATGGGTGTATCGCCGCGCAGTGGATCCCAGTGGGCATGTCGATAGGAGAACAAGATGCCAGACGTCGTTCCGTTTCTGACCTATGAGGACGGGATCGCCGCCCTGGAATGGCTGGCGGAAGCATTCGGATTCACGGAGACAGCTCGCTTCACGTCTTCCGATGGGAAGCTTTCTCACGCGGAAATGTCGATCGGGGACGGACTAATCATGCTGGCCAGTCCGTCGGCGGACTATGAAGGCCCCAAGCGACATCGTGGCAACTGCGCAATCGCCGCCTCCTGGTCCGCTCTGCCATGGATCATCGATGGTGTTCTCGTTTATGTTGAGGACGTCGACGAGCACTATGCTCGGGCCAAGGCCGCAGGAGCCGTCATCTTGTCTGAACCTGAGGATGGGCCGCCGGCGCGACGATATCGAGTTGAGGACCTGGAGGGACATCGATGGATGTTCATGGCCCGCGACTAGCCAGCGCCGTAGCCCTCGCCATATCTGAGCAGCTGCAGTCCGAAGGCATGCCAAATCGTCTCGGCGCAGGCGATTGACTGTAGAACCACCGATGAGATTCATGACCGACTTCGTCGTACTGATTAGCGGGCTGCTCATCTCCGGGAACGTGGCCGCCCAGTCGTGGGTCGTCGCCGAGGGCCCCTTCTGGTACTGGCCGGGGGCAGTCGAGTGGTCACCCGACGAAACGACGCTCGCGGAAGCGATGGAGAGGCTGGAAGTCGCATTCCAGCGCGCCGCCGAGGCGGAAACTTCAGGTCGTGTGCCGGATTGGAGCGCCTATACACTCGAATACCAAGGCCGCATCGTCGAAGGCGCTCGAGTCATACGCGTTGTCGGAGATTGCGATCCGGAGCGTCGCGTGGTTACTCGCGAGGATGGCACGAAGGACAGAATTATCGTCACCGGTGGTGGCGGGACGTGCATGTTTCGTGCGACGTATGACACGACAACGAAGGAAGTAGCGGGGCTCAGCTTCAATGGGCCGTACTGATTCGCCGTGCGAGGCGAGCCGAACAGTGGGTGTAGCGGAGTAGCTCTCGCATGCAAGGGCGCGCGTGCCGATACTGATCGCAATCGTCGCCATTGTCGCGATAGTGCTGCTGCTGCGATGGAGCGCAACGCGATATACAAGCGAAAGCAAAAAACAGCAATTGCTTTCGAGGTGTTTAGGGGATGCGTCGCAGGTTGAGCGGCTGGTGGCAGCCGAAATGCGGAAGGCCCCTGGCATCACGAAGGCAGAGGCGATAGACCGGGCGATAAGAGCCCATGCGCGAGACCAATAAGGAGACCAGCAATGAAAGCGACTATTCATGCTCTGATTGGTTTGATGCTCCTTTCGAATGCGGCTTCACTCGCCTGGGCGAAAGGCGCGACGACACAGATTGTCATCGACGGTGCGCTGCTGTCGTCGCCCGTCGAGATTTCCGATCCTGACATCGCCGGCAACTTTCACGTCTGGAACGGGCCCGGCGTTTGGGTCAACGACCAGTCCGTTCACCGGGACCCCGCCAATCTCGCTCACTCCGTCATCAACTGGGCGAAGGAAGCGGCCTCTGATCGACCGGAAGGCCTGGAAAGTTATGAAGTAACCCTGGTCATCGAAGGCAGGGAATCACCGGGCCGCAGATACGTGGTCACGTACGAGTTCGATCCTGCGACTCCCGGCGGGTACATCTATCTGCCCAGGCTCGCCTCCAATACGTCCTTGATCTGGCATGGCGTGGAGGGCAATTGGTTTTCCGCGTCAGAGGCATGGGAGCGGATGATTCGTCCGGTCATAGAAGACGCGCGAACGTCCGAGTGACGTCGCCACGCGGACTGTGATCGCGCGTAAGCAAATCGAAAACACCATCCCGGTGCTCGGGGTCAGCGATCTGGAGCGCAGCATCGAGTTCTATCGTCGCGTGCTCGGGTTCGAGGTGGAATGGAACGCAGGGCAGATTTGCTCGGTCGGCCGGGATGGCAGCAGCATCATGCTGCGATCGGAGCAGGAGTTGGCGCCGGCCACCGTGTGGATCGGCATCGACGACGCGTCGCTGTTCGACGCCATCGGGAAATCCGGCGCGGAAATTATCGAGCCGCCTGCGAACAAGCCTTGGGCGTACGAAATGACGATCGCGGATCCCGACGGCAATTTGCTTTGGCTGGGCGCTGAGCCGAGGGTGTAGCGTGCCGTCAATGCGGGAGGGTTCACTCGTGAATGAGGCGAGATCGATGACGAAACGCTTGCTCCCGGCCTTCCTGGCTCTGTCGGTGACGGCGCCGGCGAACGCTCACCACAGCCCGGCCCTTTACGACGTCCAGAGCACCGTCACGCTGACTGGCAGCGTGACGGAGTACGAGTGGGGCAATCCGCACGTGTACATTCACGTTCGCGATGCCGCCGATGGCGCGAGTGTATGGGAGATCGAAGCCGGCTCGCCGACGGTGATGGAACGGGCCGGCTGGACGAGGGAATCGCTGCGCGCCGGCGATCAGGTAATCGTCGAGGTCAACCCGACGCGAAACCCGGAGCGACACGTGGCCTTGCTCAGGGCTCTGCGGACTAACGATGGACGATTCACGCATGTGAGCGGCGGCGCTCTGCCGTCGTCATTGCCTGCGAACCCGGTTGCGGCAGCGAGCCTCACGGGCAACTGGCTGCCGATAGCGCCGGCCTTCCTGGGGTTCGTCGGTCAACCCGCGGACTGGCCGCTGACCGAAAAGGCGCGGGCAGCGCTGGCATCTCACACCGACGCTCTGAACGGGAGTCAGAACTGCGTATCGCTGAGTGCGCCGTTCCTGATGGTCTGGCACGACCTGAAGCAGATCGAGATCGGCGAAGAGACGACGATCATCCGGGCGGCACTCGTCGACAACGTCGAGCGCGAAGTTCGCATGAACGCGGTGGCTGGCGACGACGCAGAGCCGACCAATCAAGGCCATTCCGTGGGCCGGTGGGAGGGAGGTGCCTTCGTCGTGGAAACCACCGGCTTCCTCGAGCACGCTTCGGGGATTCGCGAGGGTGTGCCATCGAGTCCGCAGAAGCGCCTCGTCGAGCGCTTCGAGCTCAACGCGAATCGAACCCGGCTCACGTACTCATACGAGCTCAGCGACCCGGAGTATCTGAGCCGCCCGGTTACCGGCAGCGTCGAATGGGTGCACCGGCCGGACCTCACCTACACCGGTTACGAGTGCGATCGAGACATTGCCAGGCGATTTCTCCGGGAGGAGTAGCGCTCGTTGCCAAGGTCAAGTAGAAAGGTTGCCAATGGCTGAGGATCGCTGGAGCAATCTGAAAAGCGGAGTCGCTTGCCCGTTCTGCGGCGCAAGGCCGGACGAAAGCGACGCCTGGTCGAAAGTGGCCACGCTCAAAATATCGACGCTCTACCTGCAGAAGATTCAAACCTATCGCGGCCATGGCGTTCTCGTCTTCGATCCCCGCCATGCGACTCGGCTGACGGAGCTTTCGGCCGATGAGCGGCACTCGCTCTTCGACGATCTCTACGCCGCGCAGAGGGCTATCGAGCGGGTTTCGAGCCCGGAGCACGTCAACGTTGCCAGCCTGGGTAACGTCGTGCCCCATCTCCACTGGCACATCATCCCGCGCTACGTGAACGACTCCCGGTGGGGAGGTCCAATCTGGACGACGAAGGATGAAGAGATGGCGGTCGTGCGACTGCCCGACGAGGAACACCGGAGCCTGGTCGCGGCCCTTCGAGTGGAGATGAGCACATGAACCGAATCAGCACCTCACTCGTTTCCTGCATGGTCGGAGTTTCGCTGACTGTCGGCGCTTTCGCACAGGATCTTCCACCGTTCCTCGAGCGAATCATCGCGGAGTACGGGGGAGAGGCAGAGGTCGAAGCACCGGACGATCCGCCGGTCGACAGCACGACGACGTCAAGTCAGGTCGTGCATCCCTCCCGGCTCGAGATCTGGCGATACGAGTATCAGGGACAGCAGGTGTACTACCTGCCATTCGCGAGGACGCATTGCTGCGACGCGATGAGCATGCTCTACGATTCCGACGGCAAGCTGCTCTGCATGCCCGATGGCGGGATTACCGGCGATGGCGATGGCAGATGCCCCGACTTTTCGCCGCGCCGGTCTCCCGGCGTGCTCGTCCACGGCCCGACTCCAGCGTCACAGGAAGTTGGCAACTGACCATGGTGGTGACGTTCATCATCGCAGTGGTCGCCCTGGCCGTCGTGGTGACCGACCCCCACGCACGCGCACTCGCCGGCATCGCTTATCTGGCATGGAGCTTCGAACCGAACGCCTGAAAATCGTCTTGCAGACGCGCGAGGAAGTCGAGCGGATGATCGAGGCGATGTCGGAGCAAGTGCGGGCGCAGGTTTCGCCCGAGTGGCTGGCACGCATGCGCGCGGCGCAGGAACCGGATCCCTGGGCGTTTGCTTTCCAAGCCCTGGATCGGGACGGCGGATCGTTGCTGGGAACCTGCAGCTTCAAGGGTCCGCCCGTGGACGGCGTCGTCGAGATCGCCTATGGCACCGAGCCCGGGCACGAAGGCAAGGGCTACGCCACCGAGATGGCGCAGGCGCTCGTCGAGTACGCGGTGGGTACCGGCGAAGTCCGCCTCGTCATTGCACATACGCTTCCGGGCGGCGGCGCTTCGAAGCGCGTGCTCGAGAAGTGCGGATTCGAATACATCGGTGACGTCGTCGATCCCGAGGATGGCACGGTGTCCCGGTTCGAACGGAAATTGTCCTTTCCGTTGCCGGCAGACGTCTCACGGCCGTTCCAGCGAGTCCGGGCGCGCTATCTCGTAGCGCTCTGGTGCATGACGTTTCTCCCGCTCCTTGCCATGTTGTTGAACGGCGTCGGCGCGACGTGGCCGCGGTACTGGTGGGAGCAGATGTATTACTGGACCTACCACGGTCTGTTCCTGGCAGTTCTGATACCGCTCGTCTTCGGAGTCTGGAAGCTGCCCGTCAGGGAGTGCATCGGCAGGTTCCCGACTCGGGCGCAGATTCTTGGCGGCATCAAGTTGACGGCGTTCGTCTATCTCGTCTCGTACGTTGCCCTTTACGCGATGTTCTATCCGCTGTCGTCCTTCCGGCCCGACTTCGTCCAGTACTGGCTGATCGATTTGCCACCCTTGCTTTACGTGGACGGCGATACCTACCCGGTACTGCCGAACATCCTCTCGCTGCTGACGCTCTGCGTCGTTGCCCCGGTCATCGAGGAGGCGACGTTTCGGGGAATCCTGCTGCCGAGGTTCGCGTTCAAATGGGGACTTCGATGGGGGATCGTCGTCTCGTCGGCCATATTCGGGATTGCGCACCCCGATCCCGTCGGGGCGTTCATTTTCGGGCTCGCGATGTGCGCGCTATATCTGCGAACGCAGTCCCTGCTGCTGCCGATGTTTTGCCACGGGCTCTACAACTTTGCCGTGTGGGTGGAGGATTCCATATACACGGTCACGGCCGACCCCGGGTACCTTGAGACACTGGAGGATTTCCGTGCCGGCTGGGTCTGGGCTGCGCTGGCGGGCGCCGTCGCGGTAGTCTGGGCAATATTCTATTTGACGAGGCCGAGGAAAGACGCGCGTTGGGAGTTGCCGGTTAGCTGAAAAGCCATGAGTAATGAAGAGGAAATGAAGGGATTGCTGAAGCAAATCGCCGAGAATCAACGCGCGGCGCTCGAGCTGCAACGCGAGCATGTCGAGCTCGCGAAGGGCCACCTCGAACGCTCGAATCGGCAGGTCAACGAGAGCCTCGAGCTGCAGCGGAAGGCCGTGGCGAAGCAGGCGCTGTTGACCAGGATCGTGCTGCCACTCATCGGCGTCCTGACGGTGCTGCTCGTATACCTCATCGTCCGCTGGGACATTTTGTAACCTCGCCCAATGAATTGGCTGATCTTGATCATCGCCGGCCTGCTCGAAGTGGTCTGGGCCATCACGCTCAAGCAGACCGAGGGCTTCACGCGGCTCGTGCCTTCGCTCATTACCATCGGCACGATGGCGGCCAGCTTCTATCTGCTCAGCATCGCGCTGCGCACGTTGCCGCTCGGTACGGCCTATGCCGTCTGGGTCGGCATCGGCGCGATCGGTACGGCGATTGCGGGCATCGTCCTTTTCGAGGAAGCCGTGACGCCGCTCAAGCTTGTCAGCCTCGTGCTCGTGGTCGCGGGCATTGTCGGGCTCCGGGTGACGAGCGCGGCCTGACAGACAGTGATGAAGATCGGAGTTTCCATCGACGTGCCGTCCATCGAGGAGGGCATTGCGTTTTACGGACGCGCCTTCGGCTTTGCGGAAGCGTCGCGGCCGATCGAGGGTGTCGCGATCATCCGCGCGGGCGACGCGCAGATCTGCCTGCTCGCGAAGGCGTCCGGCTCATCGCCGGCACCGGGCTCTGACGACGTTCGCCGCTACGAGCGCCACTGGACGCCCGTGCACCTCGACATCCACGTCGACGATTTCGATGCGGCGCTCGAGCAGGCTCAGGCGGCGGGCGCCCGCTGCGAGCAGGTGCATCGGCGGGCCGGCTACCCGCCGGTTGCCTTCTGCTCCGATCCCTTCGGACACGGCTTCTGCATCATCGGCAAGCGCGGCTGACATCGTTGCCGGTTTCGCAGCCGTGTCGCGAGGAGTAACCTCAGCGGCTCAAAGTCGTCGAGGGTGTCGTGACGGTCGAACAGCCGAAATTCGAAGCCGCTTTCGGGTTCCAGGGCGATCCCCTGGCTTTGCCCGTCACCGACCTCGATGTCGCGTCGAGCTGGTATGCCCGGCACTTCGACATGCGGGAAGTGGAGCGGCGCGAGGCGCCCGTGCCCACCGTCGTGCTCGAGCGCGACGGCACCCGCATCGGCTTCGCGATCACTGGCGGTGACGCGGCCCAGGACGGCGCTGCGATTCTCGTTTCCGGCATCCGCGGGATCATGAGCGAACTCGAGGGGCGCGGCGTCAAGGTCGGCAACTGGCGCGTCGATCAGCGCGACGGGCAGAAGCTGCAAGTCTTCTTCGCCGTTGCGCCGGACGGGCTTTGCTACTACTTCCACGAACCAATCGAGAACTGAAAGGAGACGGCGATGGGTGCCTTCCTCGGAACTGTCGGCTGGTTGATCCTCTTCGTGCTTTGTTGGCCGATCGCGATTCTGGCTCTACTGCTCTGGCCGATCGTCTGGCTCATCTGCCTGCCGTTCCGGTTGCTCGGTATAGCCGTCGACGCCGTGTTCGCGCTGCTGCGCGCCGTGCTGTTCCTGCCGGCGCGCGTACTCGGCCATCGGGAGCGGGCGCGGTAGCGCAGAGCGCTGCACTATCACCGGCCGGTCAGCGACAGAACGGGCTGCTGTAGTTCCACGCTGTCCCGACAGCCTGCCAGGAAATCGAGAGACCGATCGTAGGCCGGCGAAACGACGTCAAAGAGCGGCAGGACGCTGTGAAAGATGGCGTCATGACTCGTCGGCTGCAGCGCCGCCTGCCGCAGACAGGTCTCGTCGATCCGCTCCGCGGCATAGAACTCCGGTGAGGCCCAGAACAGCATCGGCACCTGCGTCTGTGTGTCGGGCGCAATCGAGTAGGGCAGGCCGTGAAGGTACAAGCCGTTCTCCCCCAGCGATTCCCCGTGATCTGAAACGTAGATCATGGCTGTCCGGTACTCGGCCGACTGCGCCTCGAGCGTCGCGATGACGCGGGCCAGGACGAAGTCGGTGTAGAGGATCGTATTGTCATAGGCATTGTCGATCGCTGCGGGCGTACAGTCGGGCAGATCGGGCACGTTGCATTCCGGCAGCCAGGCCTTCGCCCACTGCGGCGTGTCCGTGTAATAGGCGGGACCATGGCTACCTCGCTGATGCAGCACGATGAAGCGGTCACGCGGCCCGTCCGCGAGCAGGTCCTGGAAATCCTTCAGCAGGATCTCGTCGACGCAGACATTCTCACGGCAAAGCGCGGGATCGTCCGCGCCCGCCAGCGCCTCATAGGACTCCGGCAGGCAGAGGTGCTTGCAGCCCGTGCTGTTGTCGCGCCAGCCGACGGCAACGCCGAGCCGCGCGAGAGAGTGCAGCAGCGACTCCCGTCGTGCAGCGGCGGCATGCGAGAACGCTGCACGGCCGAGGCCGGAAAAGAGGCAGGGTACGGAGTCGGCTGTAGAGGTTCCGCAGGATCTGACTTCCGGAAAATTCACGACATCGTGCTCGCGCGTATAGCGATTCGTGTCGCGCCGGTAGCCGTTGAGGGAAAACCGGTCGGCGCGCGCCGTCTCTCCCATCACGAAGACGAGAAGCAGCGGCTTTTCGTTTTGCGATGCCGCGGCGGTTCGCGTCGCGTCGATGGGATCGCGGACCGGCGGCGGTTTGTCATGAGCACGCGTCGCGTATGAATACACGGCATAGAGCGGGTAGATCGGATTGATCTGCATGCGCAAGTCGTGATTCTCAGGGCCGAAAGACGCCAGGGCGGCGAAATTCACGTAGATGGTTGTGCCGACGAGCGCGATGCAGGCGACCGCCGTCGAGACGCGCATGAGGAGCTGGCGCTTCCACCCGATTCGGCCGAGCGGCAGCAGGACTACCAGCAGTGCCGGAGCCAGGCCGAAGATGGCGATATGCAGGAACATGGCAGGCGTGACGAGCGGCGAAGCCTCACGAACATCGGTCTCGGCGAGATTACGGATCATCGAGCTGTCGATGATCACGCCGTAGTTGCTCATGAAGTAACCGGCGCCGGCAGCGCTGACCAGCAGGACGCAGGCGAGCGCCTTGAATGCCGTCCGGCCGGGCGCCAGGGCGAGGACCGCGGCCAACACGCCGATGACCAGCGCGAACATCGAAACGACAATGCCTAGGCGATGCGCGTTGCCTTCAGTCGCCGCGAAGACGCTGGCAAAGAAGGTTTGATTGTCGAACAGGGCAATAAAGAGCGCTACGCCGAGAATCGCGAGCAGCAGCGGGCTCGCCGCGGCCCTCGATCCCCGCCCGATATCGACAATGTCCGGCCGCCGCGTGGTCCACATGGCGGTTGGACGGGTCGACGCCTGGAAATCCTTCACGCCCGGGTGGGCAGCTCAGTCTTGTGTCGATTGCGCCAGTGTCTCGAGCAACACGGCTTCCGCTCCGGGAAACTCGCGCGAGGCGTTTGCGAGAAACACGCCGCGCGACATCGCGAGCGGCGTCCAGCCGAGCGCGTTCTTCGCTTCGGGGTCGGCGCCCGCCTCAATCAGGTAACGCGTGATCGACGGCTGGCTCGTGATGATCGAGCCGTGCAGCGCGGTTGAATCGTCCCAGCGCGGATCGCCCATGCCGAGATCGGCGAGCTCTTCGGTGTTGTAGGGGTAGTAGAGCAGGGTGTACTCGGCCGTGCCCTCCATTACGTAATCACCGAAGTCGGCGCGCGCGTTGACGTCGTTGCCGAGCTCGACGGCGAGCTTCACGGCCTCGAGGCGCTCGGCTTCCGGCACACCGGTGTGTGGGCCCGGCGTCTCGCCCTCCCAGGTGTCGAGGCCGGACGCGACCATCAGCGGCGTGATGCCGAAGCGATTTGTCAGAGTCGGATCGGCGCCGCCTTCGGCGAGCAGTCGCATGTATTCGACGTCGCCGTTCTTGGCGGCGATGTAGAAGGCCGTAGCACCATTGAAAGTGAGCAGATGCCGGCCGAGCACGAGTCCCGGGGGATTCCTTGCCGTGCCGCCGAGCTTGGCGAAGCGGCCCTCTTCCCAGTCGATGCGCACGTTCGGGTTCGCTCCTGCCGCGAGCAGTCGTGACGCGAGCTCGAGGCTCGTCACCGAGCCCGACGGGCGAATGGGCGCATCGGCCTCGGCGCCAACGGCCGCATTGCCGGTCGCGCCAGGCTTCCGCAGCCAGGCGATCGTATGCAGCGGCGACCCGCGCGGGTCGGGCAGGTTGGGATCGGCGCCGGCGGCGAGCAGCATTGAAGCCGCTTCGAAGCGACCGTTCACGATTGCGGCATTGAGCGCGCTCGTGCCGTCGGGAGCGACGGCGTCGACACCCGCGCCAGCTTCGATAAGCACCGCGAGCGCCGCAGACTCACCGTTGCGAGCCGCGAAGAGCAGCGCCGTGAAACCGCCCTGGGAGACTGTCTCGAGCTCGGCGTGACCCTCGATCAGAAGTTGCACCGCTACGAAATTGCCTTCGCCCGCAGCCCACATGAGAGCCGTCTGGCCGCGGAAGGGCTCGACCAGATCCGGATCGGCGCCCGCTTCGAGCAACAGACTGACGGCCTCGGGCCGGCCGTTGCGCGCCGCCAGCATGAGCGCAGTCTCGCCCTCGGACGAGAGGCTGTTGGGATCGGCGCCGTGCTCGAGCATCGTGGCGAGCATTTCGGGATTGCCGTTGATGGCGGCGAGGGCGAACGGCGTGACGCCGTTGCGGGTTCGCGCTTCGGGCGCAGCGCCGGCTTCGAGCAGGCGCCGGACGAGCGCGAGGTTGTCGCTCTCGGCTGCGTAGTGCAGGGCAGTGGCGCCGTCGTTTGCTGTCGCGGTGACGTCGGCGCCGGCGGCGAGGAATTCGAGCGCGGCAGCGGAGTCGCCTGCCCGCGCGGCTTCGAGCAGCGAGGCGGCCTGGGCCGGGACGACAGCGGTGACGACCAGTGCGGCAAGGGCCGTGAACGCGGCCAGCGGTGCAAGCCACGGCGCGGGGTAGCGCGAGGCAGCGGTCCCGTACTGCATTGCCGTCATGGGCAGAATATACAATGGCCGCGAACCGGGCGGGGACACCGATGGCAGTGACGAGGCGAGGGTTCGCGATGGCGACGGCGGTGTTGCTCGGCACGGCCGTCCTTGCCGCTCTCGGCCTGCTCGGCTGGCACCACCACGTCAGCGATCCGGATGTGCGGCTCATGGCTGCGACCGTCGAGCGCTACTGCGTCGATTGCCATAACGACATCGATCTCGCCGGGGATCTCGAGCTCGATCCTGACCTCCTCGGCGACATCGGCGCCAACCCCGAAATCTGGGAACAGGTCGCGCACAAGCTCCGTAGCGCGAGCATGCCGCCGGCCGGCGAGCCGCGTCCGGAGCCCGAGACCTACGCGCGAATCACGGCCTGGCTCGAGCGCGAGCTCGATGCCGCCGCCGCGGCCGCGCCGAATCCCGGCACGCTGCCGCAGCTGCGTCGGCTGACGCGGACGGAATACCGGAACGCCATCCGCGATCTGTTCGCGCTCGAGAACCTGCCCGCGGAAATGGACTACGAGCTCCTGCTGCCCGCCGACAACGCCCAGAGCGGCTTCGACAATATCGCGGACCTGCTCTTCGTCTCGCCGGCGATCATGGAACGCTATCTCGCGGCCGCGCAGAAGATCGCGCGCCTCGCCGTCGGCGATCCCGCGATGCCGACTATGGTCAACATCCATCGCCTGCCGCTCGAGCTGCCGCAGGACACGGGACTCGCCGGGCTGCCGATGGGAACGCGCGGCGGCTTCGTCGCCGAGAGCTATTTCCCCGTCGACGCGGAGTATGTCGTGCACATCGAGCTCGCTGGCGGCGCGCGCGAGCCGCACCTGCTCGAGATCACGGTCGACGACAGTCGCGTCGCGGAGCGCCAGCTCGGCGGTCGCGGAGCGCAGGACGCGCTCGAGTTCCGCTTTCCCGTCACGGCCGGGACGCACACGATCGGCGCGACCTTCGTCGAGCGCACCCATGCGCTCGACGAGTCGACGCTGCGCGAGAAACGCCGGAGCCGAGGCACCCTGCCCGCGATCGGGCTCGTAACGATCAGCGGGCCGTTCGGCGCAATGGGCGGCGGGCCGACGCCGAGCCGCGATCGCATCTTCGTCTGCGAGCCCGCGAGCGCGGCCGATGAGGACTCCTGCGCTCGCGAGATCCTGACGAGCCTCGTGCGCCGCGCCTACCGGCGTCCCGCCGCCGAGGGCGACCTCGAAACCCTGATGCCGTTCTTCGCCGACGGTCGGGTTGCGGGTGGATTCGATGCCGGCATCCAGCGTGCGCTCGAGCGGCTGCTCGTGAGCCCAAATTTCCTCTATCGCATCGAGCGCGTGCCCGAGGAAGTTGCGGCCGGCGAGGTTTTCGCCGTAAGCCCCGTCGAGCTTGCCTCACGGCTCTCCTTCTTCTTATGGAGCAGCCTGCCCGACGAGCGCCTGCTCGGGCTCGCCGAGTCCGGCGAGCTCGACGACGCTGCCGTGCTCGAAGCCGAGGTGTCGCGCATGCTTGCCGATCCGCGCGCCGAGTCCCTCGTCGAGAATTTCGCCGCGCAATGGCTGTTCCTGCGCGACGTGGAGATACGCGACCCCGATCTGTTCCTGTTCCGCGACTACGACGAAGGCCTGCGGGCGGCTTTCATCGAGGAGACGGAGCTCTTCGTCGCGAGCGTGTTCAACGAGGGGCAGAGCGTCCTCGAGCTCATCGACGCCGATTACTCCTTTATCAACGAGCGACTCGCCGAGCACTACGGCATCCCGTACATCCGCGGCAACCAGTTCCGGCGCGTGAGCTTTCCCGCAGACAGTCTGCGCGGCGGACTGCTCGGGCAAGGCAGCATCCTCACGCTGACGTCCTATCCGACGCGGACGTCGCCGGTGTTGCGCGGCAAGTACGTGCTCGACAACCTGCTCGCGGCGCCGCCACCCCCGCCGCCGGCCGACGTGCCCTCGCTCGACGCCGAAGAATCCGGCGAGCGCGCGACCGAGACGCTGCGCGAGGCGATGGCGCGGCACCGCGCGAGTCCCGAATGCGCGAGCTGTCATGCACAGATGGACCCGATCGGTTTCGCCTTCGAGCAGTTCGACGCGGTCGGCCGCTACCGCGAGACCGAAGGGGGACTGCCGATCGAAACCGTCAGCGAGCTGCCGGACGGCCGCGTCGTGGACGGAATCGACGGGGTGAAGCGCCTGCTGCTCGACGAGCCCGAGCGCTTCGTGAGCGCGGTCACGGAAAAGCTCTTGATGTATGCGCTCGGCCGGAATATACAGTACTACGATCGTCCGGCTGTCCGGGCGATCGTGGGCGACGCGGCCGGGAACGATTACAGGTTCGAGGCACTCGTACAGGGAGTCGTCCGCAGCGTGCCGTTCCGGATGCGGCGGGCGCCCGAAGAGGCCGGAGGAGTTTGAGCCGGATGTTCATCACGAAGAAGTCCCTGCCGAGGCGCAGCTTCCTGCGCGGTGCCGGCACCGCGCTCGCGCTGCCGCTCTTCGACGCGATGCTGCCGGCTTTCGCGGCCGACGCGCCGCGCGCCACGCCGCGACTCGGCTTCGTCTATGTCGGCAACGGCATCGTCCATGCGAACTGGGTGCCGACGACGACGGGCCCCGGCTTCGAGCTCACGCGCGACCTGGCTCCGCTCGCCAAGGTCCGCGACCACCTCACGGTTCTCTCGGGCCTCGCGCATCTCGAGGCCGATACCAAGGGCGACGGCACGGGCGATCACCCGCGCTCGTCGGCCGTCTGGCTCACGGGCGTGCATGCCTACGACCGCACGCGGCCCGGCGTCGAGGTCAAGCTCGCGACGACGGCCGACCAGATCGCGGCCCAGCAGATCGGTCGCGATACGGCAGTCGCCTCGCTCGAGCTCAGCGTCGACGCGCCGGTCCAGGGCGCCTGCGATTCGGGCGACTGCTTCTACGTCGGCACCGTCTCCTGGCGGAACGAATCGACGCCGAATCTCGCGGAGCTCCACCCGCGCATCGTCTTCGAGCGCCTGTTCGGCGACGGCGGCTCGAGCGCCGCGCGGCTGGCGCGCTCGCGCATCACGGGCAGCATTCTCGATTCGGTGCTCGCCGAGGCCGAGCAGCTCGCGGGCACGCTGGGGGCCGGCGACACGCGCAAGCTCGACGAGTATCTCGATTCCGTCCGCGAGATCGAGCGCCGCATCCAGGGCGCCGAGGCGCGCGGCGCGCAGGACATTTCCCTGCCGGAGCGGCCGACGAGCATTCCGGACAGCTACGAAGAATACGCGCGCATGATGTTCGACCTGCAGCGGCTCGCCTTCCAGGCCGACATCACTCGCGTCACGAGCATGATTCTCGCGCGCGAGCTCTCGGGACTGAGCTATCCGAACATCGGCGTGTCCGACGCGCATCACAATATCTCGCATCATAGAGATGATCCCGACCTCATCGACAAGAAGTCGCGCATCGACACCTACCATGTGCAGCTGTTCGCGGAGTTCGCGGAGAAGCTCGCCGCGACGCCGGACGGCGACGGCAGCCTGCTCGACAACTGCGCGCTGCTCTACGGCAGCGGCATGGGCGACGGCAATCTGCACCGCCATGTGAATCTGCCCTGCCTCGTCCTTGGCCGGCAGGGCGGGAAGCTCAAGAGCGGCGAGCACGTCGCCTATCCCGAGAGGACGCCGATGGCGAATCTGCTGCTGACGCTGCTCGACCAGGTCGGCGCGCCCGTCGACTCGATCGGCGACAGCACGGGCCGGCTCGCGCCGGACCTGATCACGGCCTAAGGCACGCGATTCCGCGGAATCGCCGGCAGCAGCGCGGCGACGACCTCGGCTGAACGGTGCGAAGCCGCGACAAGTCCCGCCAGAAATTCCTCGTGCGAGCGGCTCGACGCCGCATCGCTGATGCCCTTGGCAACCAGCCAGGGCAAGCGATGAAATTCCGCGACCTGGGCGACGGCCGCGCATTCCATGTCCACGGCGAGAGCGCCGAGCGCCACGAGCCGCGCGCGCGTCTCCGCGTCATTGACGAATGTATCGCCGCTCGCGAAGCGGCCGAAGCGGACGTGATCGAGCTCGCCGGCGAGCGCGCGCAGGGACTGTTGCAGGCTCTCGGGCAGCGTCAGCGCGACGTCGTCGCGGCGGTACTGCGGCAGCGGCGGATCGCCCGGGCGGTAGAGCTCGAGCTGACCCGGCCCGCGGCTTCGCCCATAGTCGTGCTGGATAAGTTCGACTCCGACGATGACCTGCAGCGGCTCGGCACCGTCGAGCCCGCCGGCCGTGCCGGCCGAGACGAGAGCGCGGCAGTCGAAGCGTTCGATCAGCGTCGCGGCCACGCGTGCGGCGTTGACCTTGCCCAGGCCGGATCCGGCGACGACGGCGTCGGTATCGCCGAGCCGGATGCGCGTGAGGCCGCTGGCGTCCGTCGAGCGCGACGTCGCGGCCGCGAGCACGCCGTCGACTTCCTCCTGCATCGCGCAAACGATGCCGATCACTGCGGAAGCTCCTGGTCCGAAGAGTGTGAATCGAGTCTAGCAGGGCGTGGGCGCCGCGCGGCCGGGCAGTCCCGCCTGCGGAATCAGCGCTCGAGCAGGTAGATCTGACCGGCCTGGGTGATGCGGTGGGTTTCGCGTCCATCGTCGGTGCCGAAGGCGCGCTCGACGAGGTGCTCCTGGAGCAGATGCCGGATGCCGTCCTCTACTGGCTGCAGTGCGAGCTTGAGCTTGCGGGCGATGTCGTCTGCCGTCAGCGCGCGCAGCGTGCCTTCGCTGCCGAAGCAGCGCAGCAGGCGCGTCTCGAACTGCGGCAGCGTGACGACGTCGACGCCGATGACGGGTTCGACGCGGTCCTTCTGTTCCCGGATCCGACCGAAGGCGCTCGCGATACGTCGGCGCAGGATCCGGATCTGCCGCTGCGCTTCCGCATAGCGGCCGGAGCAGTAGCTCGTGAGCTTGCGGTCGAAGTCGCGAATCTTCTCGACGGCGTAGCCGACGGCGAGCGCGACGGCGAGCCAGGCCAGGACTGCGAGCGTGATCGCGAGCGTGGCGCGGCCCCGGCCGTCGTCGACGGCGAAGAGCTCGGCCACGGCCGGCACGTGTTCGACGAGCCAGGCGGCGGCAGTCTCCCCCGGCAGGCGCAGCCATTCGAGCAGCGTGTCCACCATGCCGGAATCATGGCAGGCGGCCGCGCCAGTCCAGTGTGAACTGCGTCTCACTCGGCTGGGGCATAATCCCGCCCTGCCTGCACCGAAATGGAGGGGTCCATGTATCGCCTGATTCGCCGCCTGCTGCCTGCCGCGCTCGTCCTCATGCCGCTCGCCGCCCCGGCCCAGCCACCCGAGACCGCTCCGCTCACCGCTGAGGATCTCGTCGCGATCCGCCAGCTCATGGATTCCTATGCGCAGACGCTCGACCGTTGCACGAACAGCGGCCAGGACTACGCGGACCTGTTTACCTCAGACGCCACGTTCGGCGTGTCCTCGCAGTGGGGCGGCGGCGAGAAGATCTGGTTCCGCGGACGCGAGGAGCTCGTGCGCGTCGGTGGCAGCGGCTGCGGGCCGCAACGCAATCCGACGCCGAGTTATCACATCAACATCAATCCACGCATCTGGGCGACACCCGACGGTGCGCGCGCCGAGTCGACGTTGCTCACGATCACGAACGATACGAACGAGCGCGGCGATGTCGTGCACCACGAGGGCGGGTACGAGGATACGTTCGAGAAAACGCCCGACGGGTGGCGATTCAAGTCGCGCGTGCATGTCTGGTCGGAAATCGAGTGGACGGATCGGCCGCAGGACATGCCGGCCCGGAATCTGGCAGACGAGTAGACCGGTCCCGGCGACCGATAACAGGTGGGCGCTGGCTCAGACAGTCCTCGCGCGCCGGGTAGGCGCGCTGCGGAACTCGCCCTCGCCCACCTGTTATCGATCGCCGGGACCTGCCACATCGATGGCTGTGAAGAAGGAAGGGTCTGATGACTGCCGACGACAATGACGCCGAGATTGAGGCGCTGTTCGCGAATAACCGCCAGTGGGCGGCGAGCATGGAGCGCGAGGATCCGGGGTTTTTCACCAGGCTCGTGGGGCAGCAGCAGCCGCAGTTCTTGTGGATCGGGTGCTCGGACAGCCGGGTGCCGGCAAATCAGATCACGGGGCTCGCGCCTGGCGAGGTTTTCGTTCACCGCAATGTCGCGAACGTCGTCTCGGCGACGGATTTGAACTGCATGTCGGTGGTCGACTTTGCAGTGCGGCGGCTGCGTGTGCGGCACATCATCGTCTGCGGGCATTACGGTTGCGCGGGCGTGCTTGCGGCCTCGGAGGAGGGCACGATCGGGGTCACCGATGCCTGGCTCAGCGGGATTCGCGAGCTGCACGAGAGTCATCAGGCCGAGTTCGAGACGCTGTCGCCGGTCGCGGCGCAGAAGCGGCTCTGCGAGCTCAACGTTCTCGAGCAGGTGCGGGTTCTGTCGCGGACGACCGTGCTGCGCCAGGCCTGGAAGCGCAAGCAGCGCGTCGACGTCCACGGCTGGATTTACGGCATCGAGGACGGGCTGTTGCGCGATCTCGGCTTGCGCGTCAGCGCAGACGGTTCTCTCGAGGGCGAATCGCGCTAGCCGTCCCCGCAATCGTACTCATGCTCGCGACTGCCGCCGTCTTCTACTGAAACTCCAAGGAACTGCCATGGCCGAAAAGTTCGTCAACATGTACCCAGTCACCGGCGTCCAGGTGCGCGTCGGCACGGAGCACAAGCTCGTGATCGTTCACCTGCCGTACGTCACCGGCATGGGCACCCCGCAGCAGAAAGAGCACGGCGATCACGCTTACTGCTTGCTGCCGGAGCAGGCGGCGCTGCTCCGGGACACGCTGAATACCGCACTGATGCAAGTCGGGGCGCACTGAACTGACCGGTCGGGAGCGCGGACCGACCGGTCGGGAGCGCCAACAGGGGTCGCGCTGGCTCAGACAGTCCTCGCGCGCCGGGTAGGCGCGCTGCGGGAACTCGCCCTCGCGACCCCTGTTGACACT
>Ga0315912_10001817_pt1 | contig 24519 bp, 16 predicted proteins | sample VfabasoilMG_FD_204469 | JGI IMG/M metagenome (GOLD analysis project Ga0315912, IMG submission 204469) | Garden soil microbial communities collected in Santa Monica, California, United States - V. faba soil | ecosystem: Environmental > Terrestrial > Soil > Garden | place: USA: California... | reverse complement strand
GTCAGAGGAGATATTGCGCGTCCAGACAGTCCCTAGCCCTTGCCCATTGATTTTGAAGCCGCCGCTACCATCTATATTGTGGCAGAACGCACACGAGATGGTGGTGAAAATTTGATAACCGCGTTGCGTCAGCGCGACTTGTTCGGGCGTGCCCGTGGTGGGGGGCTTGATATAGGCGTTCGTAGCCGCCGCGATGGCCTCATCTGGCAAAATTTCGGGGAGGGAATAAATGGCGGCGCTCACCAAGCCACACAGGCTTACCATCACCGTTGCGCCCACGGCTAAAGCCCAGCCGCGCACTGTAGCCGGGAAGCGTTTTTCGCGTGGGCCGGCGATGACGAACACGATCAGCATTCCAGCCAACACCATCCATTGCGCCCACACCATCACCCGGCGCGGCCAATCGGCAGGCAAGGGGCCGGGGTTCGGGTCGCCGTAGGTGCCATCGGCATAGGTCAACATTTTGGGGAGCGGCACGGGCAAGGCCGGCGTGACGATTTTCATCACCACGGTTTCGAGGAAGCCATATTCCATGCGCGGCGGCACGCGACTGCGCACCGGCGCTAAATCTTGCGTGAGATAAGTGGCAATGGCCAGCCCATCTTCTTCTGACAATCCATAGAAAGCCTGCCAGGGCATCCCAAAGAAATTGACGAGGCGGTCATTGGCTTTGCCGCGCCGGATGATGTTGGCGATCTCTTCCACCGGGCGCGCGCCGAGGCCGGTTTCTGGGTCGGAGGTGAGGTTGCGCGAGACGAACACGCCATACGGATAGGCTTGGACTTGCATCCCGCCCGCTAGGTATTTCTCATCATAATAAACCGCTTGACGGCTGACTTGAGTATGGCATAACCCACAAATTGAAGAGTGCACCAGATATTCTCCCCGCTTGTGCGGGTCAGGGTCGGTGTGCGGCCCTTGCAATTGTCCGCCTGCCTCCCAGGGTTCCGGATGCGCGATGGAGAGGACGTAGTTCACCACATCCCAACGCTCTTCAGGAGTCAAGGTTTCGGCAAAGGAAGGCATGGGGCTGGGGGCGAGGCCATTGGTGATGCGTAACCACAGTTGTTCTGGTTCACTCCCACCGCGAAACGTCCACGGGGCGGTGAGATCGCGCGTATGCACTTCCGCACCTGTGCTATCTTTCAATTTAGCGCGGGCGCGTCCATCCGCGCCATGACATGCGGCGCAATTGTTTTTGAAGAGTTCCGCACCACGCGCGATGCTCGCGTCGTCGGACGTGACGCGCGCGGGCACGGGCATTGCTTCTGTTGTAGCATCGGCAAACACTGGCGAAAAGCCTTTGACATACGCCACCACAGCCTCGATCTCCTCGGCGCTGAGGAAGTCTTTAAAGTAGGGCATGGGGCTGGCGGGGAGGCCATTGGCGACGGTGCGGATCAAATCTTCGTCGCTCGGGGGGTGGCCGGGCGCAGTGGTCTTGTATTTAAATTGGCCTTGCGTAAAGTCGCGCGGGCGAGGGTAAATGGAAGACGCCGAGATGCCTTTGCCATTGCCGCTCGCACCATGACATACGGCGCAATTAGCTGTGTACACCTTTTCGCCCAGCGCCATCTCGGCGCGCACATTACTGCTGGGCGGCCAATTAAATGTGGTGTCAAAGGGTCGCCCATCCCAACGCGCGGCCGGCGTGGTATAAGCCATCCGTGCATAGAGCGAGCGACCGAGATCAAGCGCCACTAGCAAACCGATCCCCACTAACACAATGCGCCAACGCGAAGCGAGCAACCAAGACATGATCCGTCTCCTGAAAAAGGGGAACGTTACCCAACTCACATTATCTTGTTATTCACACGGATAACAAAAAATTTACGGAAACTTATAGCGGCTTCCAGTTGTATCAACCACAATCATCCTAAGCGTGCGGCGCGTTTTCGCCCCTCGGCTTTCATCCCTCACCCCTTTATTGACAGCCGGGCTCATATTGCTTCGGCGCGAGATAGAACGTATACACCGCGCAATCATTCGGGCCGGGCGGGGCGGGGAGCGGCACCGCATTAGCGACGGGTGGCAGGGTTCGCACATAGGCGATGACCGCGCGCACATCTTCTTCATCTAAGTTGGCAAAATGATCCCACGGCATCCCTTGCCAGTAGAGTGGGCGTCCGTCGCGGCTCACTCCGCTCCGGATCGCGCGCGCGATCTCGGCATCGCTCCACGCACCGATGCCAGTGGCCGCATCCGAGGAGATATTGCGCGTCCAGCGGGTGCCTAATCCTTCCCCGTTAACTTTGAACCCACCACTGCCGTCCACGCTGTGACAGAACGCGCACGAGATGGTCGTGAAAATCTGATAGCCACGTTGAGTCAGCGCCACTTGTTCGGGCGTGCCAGTCTGGGGTGGTTGGATGTAGATATTCGTATTGTCGTTGATGACCTGTGCGGGCAAGACCTCGGGGAGGTTGTTGATCACCGCGCCTACCAAGCCACACAGGCTTACCATCACGGTCGCGCCCACCGCCAACGCCCACCCGCCAAGAGTGGTCGGGAAGCGTTTTTCGCGCGGCCCAGCGATGACAAACAGGATCACCAGCCCCACCAATACCATCCATTGCGCCCCCACCATCACTCGGCGCGGCCAATCGGCAGGCAAGGGGCCAGGGTTCGGGTCACCATACGAACCCACCGAGTAGGTCAGGGCGCTTGGCACCGGCACGGGCAACGAGGGGGTGGCGATCTTCATGATCAAAGTTTCCAGCGCGCCATATTCCATACGCGGTGGGACACGGCTTTTGACCGGTGGCAAATCTTCTTTGAGATAGGTCGCAATCGCCAACCCATCTTCTTCCGATAATCCATAGAAAGCCTGCCAAGGCATCCCAAAGAAATTGACTGACCGATCATTGGCCTGACCGCGCCGGATGATGTTGGCGATCTCTTCCACCGGACGCGCGCCGAGACCGGTTTCTGGGTCTGAAGTGAGATTGCGCGCAACGAAGATGCCGTAGGGGTAAGCCTGCACTTGCATCCCGCCTGATAGATATTTTTCGTCTCGATAGACAGCCTGCGGGCTGAGTTGGGTGTGGCACAGGCTACAAATTGACGTATGCACCAAATACTCGCCGCGCTTGTGCGGGTCGGGGTCAGTGCGCGGCCCTTGCAACTGCCCGCCCGGCTCCCAGGGCGCGGGGTGCGCGATGGAGAGGACGTAGTTCACCACATCCCAACGCTCTTCGGGAGTGAGGGTTTCCGCAAAGGATGGCATGGGGCTGGGGGCGAGGCCGTTGGTGACGCGCAACCACAGTTGTTCGGGTTCACTGCCACCGCGAAACGTCCACGGCGCGGTGAGATCGCGCGTATGCACTTCCGCACCTGTGCTATCTTTCAATTTAGCGCGGGCGCGCCCATCTGCGCCGTGACATGCAGCACAATTGTTTTTGAAGAGTTCCGCACCGCGTGCGATGCTCGCGTCGTCGGGTGTGACACGCGTGGGGATGGGCATCGCTTCTGATGCAGCATCGGCAAACACTGGCGAAAAGCCTTTGACATACGTCACCACGGCCTCGATCTCCTCGGCGCTGAGGAAATCTTTAAAGTAGGGCATGGGGCTGGCGGGGAGGCCATTAGCGACGGTGCGGATCAAATCTTCGTCGCTTGGGGGGTGGCCGGGCGCAGTGGTCTTATATTTAAATTGGCCTTGCGTAAAATCGCGCGGGCGGGGGTAAATGGAAGATGCCGAGATGCCTTTGCCATTGCCGCTCGCACCATGGCATACGGCACAATTGGCGGTGTACACCTTTTCACCCAATGACATCTCGGGGCGGAGGTTACTGCTCGGCGGGAAATTAAACGTCGTGTCGTAGGGCTTGCCATCCCATTGCTCATAGGGCGTGGCGTAAGCCACCCGCGCGTAGAGCGAGCGGCCGAGATCAAGCGCTAATAGCAAGCCAACTCCTACTAACAAAACGCGCCAACGCGAAGCGAGCAACCAAGACATGATCTGACTCCTGAAAAGGGTACCTCAGATTAGTATACTCATCTTATAAATAAATGTGCCAAAGGTCATATTCGTGGTCATATTTTGCTCGTCGCTGAAGCGGACAGCTGCTGGGGTAGGGGGCAATTTCCCCTTTTCCTCCCAAAGCGACTAAAATAGCCGCCTCTATGAAACGCGCTGTCAGCATTAGCCTCGGGTCATCCACGCGCAATAAGTTGGCTGAAATCACTTTGCTTAATGAGACCATCGGCCTAGAGCGTCGTGGCACCGATGGCGACATGGAACAAGCGGCTCAACTCTACCGCGACTTGGATGGCACGGTGGACGCCTTTGGCGTGGGCGGCGCGGATTTAGGTCTGACGGTAGATGAGCACTGGTATCCGCTCCACTCGGTCGCGCCGATGGTGCGGTTTGTGAAGCACACGCCCATTGTAGATGGCTCGGGCCTTAAGAACACGTTGGAACGCCACACCGCGCCTTTTCTGGAAGCACAGCTCGCCCAACAGTTGCCCCCCAAACGCGTGCTGATCACCGTTGGGGCCGACCGCTGGGGCATGAGTCAATCTTTTTTAGAGAACGGTTACGACTGCGTTTTTGGCGATCTCATGTTTGGCCTCGGTCTTCCGATCCCATTGCGCTCGGCAGCCATGCTCAAACGGGTGGCCGCGCTGGTGATGCCCGTCGCGGGCCGTCTCCCCTTTCATTGGGTGTACCCGACCGGCGCACAACAAGAAAGCACCGCGCCCAAATATCCAGAGTGGTTTCAGTGGGCGTCCATCATTGCGGGTGATTGTCATTACATCAAACGGCATATGCCGACAAACCTAGCTGGCAAAATTATCTGCACGAATACGACGACTGAAGCCGATGTCGAGCGTTTCCGCGCCGCAGGCGTGACGCAGCTCATCACCACCACGCCAGTGATCGCAGGACGCTCCTTTGGCACAAACTTGATGGAAGCGGCGCTGATCGCCGCTAGCGGGCAACGCCGCCGCTTGACGGCGGATGAACTAAATGCTCTGATTCAACACATTGGTCTAACGCCCACTCTGCAAACACTTAACTGAGCAACGACTATGGCTGTCCTTGGCGCATTACTCTTACTAGGTTGTCTCCTCACGGCGGGGTTGTATCACGGTTGGCTGTATCTCTTGCGCCCGACAGACCGCGCCCCCTTAGTGTTAGGTGCCTGGTGTGCGCTGCTCGCCGTGTTCGTCGCCACGCGCCAAGCCGGGGTCGTCACCTTGCTCTTTCCATCGCTGTCATTATCCCTTAGCGCGCGGCTGAGCCTAGTGAGTTTGCAATTGATCTTGCCGCTGACGATTTCGTTGGTTGAAGCGTTTTATCCAACCCTCGTCCCGCAGTGGGTCGGGCGAGCGAGTTGGGGGTTGGGGGCGGTGTTAGCATTGATCGCGTTGATCATGCCCGAATCGATCCTGCCCGGCCTCCGCGTCGTGGAATGGATCGCCGATGCTGGCCTAGCAGTCTTTATCGGTGGCATGTTGCTACAAGCGTGGCGACGCAAACTCCCAGATGCGCGGCTGGTCTTAAGCGGGGCGGTGATCTTGGGGCTCGTCGCCCTCAACGATTTTCTTGCCTTTCAATTATCCGCGTGGCCGCTCTCCGATAACCTCACCGAGAGTGGTTTGCTCATCTTGGTCATGCTGTTAGCGTTCAGTCTCGCGCGCCGCACAGTGCGCACCGCCACTACGGCGCATACCGAAGCCGAACAACTTACGCTACAAGTCCAACGCTTGCAACGTCTCAACCAAGCCTATTTGCGCTTCGTCCCGCAATCGTTTCTGAACTTGTTGGGCAAGGATGACATCTTCACCGTGCGCTTGGGCGATCAGGCGCATAAGACCGTCACCGTCATGTTCGCTGGGGTGCGCGATTTCACCGCCCTCTCTGAAAACATGTCGCCCGCTGAAAACTTTGCGTTTATCAATACGCTCTTTGGCGGCCTCAGCCCGATCATCCGGGAACACAATGGCTTCATTGATCAATATCGTGGGGATGGGCTGATGGCGATCTTCCCCCGTCAACCCGAAGACGCCCTGCGCGCGGCGATGGCGATTGGGCGGTTGTTGGCTGCGCTCAACCTGCAACAAGAAGCGCGCAACCAGCCGCAGATTAAATTTGGCATGGGCTTGCATGTCGGGCCAATGATGATGGGCATTGTGGGCGAGCCAGAGTTTATGGACAACACGGTTATCGCCGAAGTAGTGCGCGTCACCTCGCGCCTCGACCGTTTGACAAAGCGCTTTGGCGCAACCGTCGTCATCAGCGAAGCCATCCTCACCAGTCTGCACGACTCTAGCGATTATGTGTTTCGGGCGCTGAGCAAGATTCAAGCGCGCGGCGTGGCCGAGCCCCAAACGGTCTATGAAGTTTTTGCGGGGCTAACGACGGAACAACTCGACATTAAGCGTTTTGAAAAGCCCATTTTTGAAGGTGGGTTGTTCTTATACTACGGGCGGCGCTTCGCCGAAGCGCGCGACTATTTCAAACAGGCCCTCGCGCTTGACCCACACGATCAGGCCGCGCAACTGTATATCAACCGCTGTGATGAGTTTTCGCAAGCCCCCCTCGCCACCGACTGGAATGGGGCGGAAACTTTTGTCCAGTAACCAGTAGTCAGAAGTCAGTCACCAGAAGCAATAACGGATGGTTAGTGTTCATTGGCGACTATCTCCCACCCGCGCGCTTTAGCATGCGCCGCTAATTTTTCGTCCGGGTAGACAGCCACCGGATGCCCCACCATATCAAATAAACCTAAATCGGCATACGAGTCGGCGTAGGCATGACTCGCGGCGAAGTCCACCATCAAGTTGCGTTGGGCCAGATATTGTTTGGCATAGCGCGCTTTATAGGCATCGAGGCACGGTTCGCCGGCCATGCCGCCGGTGTAGCGCCCATTTTTAAATTCGGCGGGTGAGCCGAGGCCGTGCGGCACCCCCCAGAGTTGGGCAATGGCGCTCACTATCGGTTGTGGTGCGGCTGAGACCAGTGCGACGACTTCGCCTTGGGCTAAGTGCGTTTGTAACCGGGCGAAGATGTCACGGCGTACATGGTGCGCGACGTAATCGTGCGCAACCCACCGCGCGAGTTCATTCATTTGCAGTTCGGTGTAGCCACGGAAAAACCAGGGGAGATGGGCCGCCCACTGCCGACGAAATTGCGCCTCACCGATGAGCGGGCGCACAAAATAGATTGGATAATGCACGAGGGAGAACAATAGATATGTCCCCCGCCGTTCCCCACGCTGTTGGAAAAACTGGATCAGCCCCTTCCAGACGTTATCCGAAGTGAGCGTGCCATCAATGTCGAAGAAAGCGGCGGCGGGCATGGGGAGAGAAGAAAAGGGGAGGAGAGATCTATGTTGGTTCTATTGAGCGCAGTATACACTCTAAACTTAAGGGTTCCCCGTTTTAAGGGAAGGCGCTCGTCTTGAGTTTATCGAAGGGCGGAAAATCACGAATATCTTTGGTATTCCCACTTACGGCACACCCTGCAAAACGCGCAGCAATCCTTTGCAGAGGTTACCCCGTTAAAACAGCAACGAATCATCACATTCTTCATGACAATTCGTTGCTATTCGTGTTAATTAGCGATTGATCTTAGATCGCCGCCTTACTTCATCCCCACCTTCTCCTTATGTTGCCGCACCAATTCGCGGCGCAGCACTTTGAAGACGGTCGTCTTGGGCAATTCGGTGCGGAACTCAATTTCCTTGGGCACCTTATAGGGCGCGAGATTCTTCTTACAATGCTCGCGCAGTTCCTCAGCAGTGGCGGTTTGGTCGGGGCGCAACACGACCCACGCCTTCGCCGCCTGATCACCCTCCTTGGTGGGAATGCCAGCCGCGGCGGCCTCTAGCACTGCTGGATGTGCCGCCAACACTTCTTCAATGTCGCGCGGCCACACTTGGAAGCCGCCAACTTTGATCAGTTCCTTCTTGCGATCCACTAAGAAGAAGTAGCCGTCATTATCCATCTTGGCGATGTCACCCGTGAAGAGCCACGGCCCGCCGCCATCCTTCAAATCGCGCAACGTGTTTTGCGTGCCTGTCGGGTCATTGTGATACCCCCACATCACTTGCGGGCCGCGCACAATCAACTCACCTTCTTGTCCAATCGGCATTTCGGCGAGGCCATCTTCCAAGCTGACGATCTTCATCTCGACATCAGGCAAGGGCAAGCCGACGGAGCCTTCTTTGTTGACGCCAAAGAACGGATTACAAGAAGCGGCAGTAGGGATTTCGGACATGCCGAAGCCTTCAAACACTTTGCCGCCCGAGAGTTTCTCAAAGCGCGTCTTGATATCAAGCAAGAGCGGAGCCGAACCAGAAATGCACGCGCGGATGGTGCTTAAATCCACCTTGCCCGCTTTGGCCTCTGGGTGGTTATTGATGGCGTTATACAACCGTGGCACGCCGGGGAACACGGTGGGGTGATATTTGTTGATGTTCTCGAACAGGTCTTTCAAATCGCGCGCATCGGGGATCATGACCATGTGCGCCGCGATCTTCACGCTAAAGCCCATACCGGCGATCATGCCATACACATGGAAGAGCGGGATCGCCATGAGCAGGGTTTCTTCGCCTTCGCGCGCGTCGTGCAACCAGGAGCGCAGTTGCATCGTGTTCGCCACGATGTTGCGATGCAAGGCGACAGCGGCTTTGGGTTCGCCGGTGGTGCCGCCACTATATTGGAAGAGGGCCCGGTCATCGCCGGTCACTTTCACTTGCGGGCGGTCACTGGGACGATAGCGCGTCAGCCAATCCTTGAGCCACTGGTCGCCGGATTGGAGCTGATCAACATGATGTCCATCCTTCTTTTCTTTGAGGAGGGTGAACAACAGACTGAGCGGGAAAGGCAAGGTCTCTTTAATGTTGGTGACGACGATGGTCTTGAGCGGTGTGCCTTCGCGCGCCTGACAGACCGTGTTGTAAAACTTGCTCATGGCAATGATGACATTGATGCCGCCATCCAAGATCGGCTTTTTCATCTCCGCCGCCGGGTAAGTGGGGTTGATGGCCACCACCACGCCGCCCGCCTTGAGGATGCCGTAGAAGCACATCACGAATTGGGGGATGTTGGGCATGACCAACCCCACGCGGTCGCCCTTCTTCACACCCACCGCCGCCAAACCCGCCGCAATTTGGTCGGCGCGCTCGTTCATTTGTTGGTACGTGATCTGCGCGCCCTTAAAGATCGTGCAGACTCGGTCGGGGAATTTGGCCGCGGTCTCTTCCAAGATCGAAAAGATTGGCTGATCAACTGGGTACGGCGCGAGGGTATGGGGAACCGGCTTGTCGTAATGTTTTAACCAAATCTTTTCCATGAGGGCTCCTAATAAGAGAAAAAAGACGGATCTAAACTGAACTAACGCTCACCTGTGCCAACAACAGCAACAAGATCAGCAACGCTACAATCAGCGCGCCGATGACCACGACCACAACCTTCTTTTTATTGTAGTGTGGATAGTCGGGATCGGGAACGCGGGGCATGAAGATGTTAGAGACCTACCGGCTCAGGCGACTTTGCCGTTCGCGCCCTCGGCCTCGGTGGCCTCCGCGAGAGTGCGGGCTTGCGCGATCCACTTGGCGAAATCGAGCGAGCGCCATTGAGGCGGGTTGAGCAAGCGTTGCAACTGTTCGGGCGTGGTGGCGGCTAACGCGGCGTAGCTCCCAATACCGCCTCGCCGGAGTTCGATTTGCGTGCGCGCACCAATGCCTTCAATAAGCGACAGGTCATCGGGGTGGCTGGTTTGGTAGCGCGTGAACTTGGTTTGCAGGCGCGTGAGTTGTTCGCTCAACTTTTGGTTTTCGGCGGTGAGTTTGCCAGCCTCGGCTTGGCGAAGTTCTTGCCACTGTTGCTCACGGCGGCCGAGCTCATGTTGCCACTCGTCATCGGCGTCGTTCTTCGCCGCCGAGAGTTCGGTGTTCTCCACGCGCAAGCGATTGAGGTCTTCCATCAACTTGGCCTCGCGCGCCGTCGCCTCTTGCCGCCACAAGTTATCGGTGGCGCTCATCTGCTCGAGCACCGCCCGGGTGCGCTTTTCGGCGTCTTCGCGCAATTTGGCCTCGCGGTCCAACCAGTCCCGTTCGCGTTGGGCTAAGTCGGAGCGCGCTTGGCGTTCGCGTTCCACCAATTCCGCGCGCAGGGCTGAAATTTCAGCGTCGCGTTGGGCAATGGCGCTCGATTCGCGTTCGCGTAATTCGCGCTCGCGCTCCGATTGTTCGGAGCGGATCGAGTTGAGGTCGGTGTCGCGTATGGTAAGTTGTTCACGCAAGGTCTGCACTAAAAGATTCTCTTCGGCTGGCATCAACTGGAGAGGCGCGGCGGCACTGGGCGCGCCGAGCATCGTCACCTTGCCCTCCACGCTTTCTTCTTCTTCAAAATACGAATGCCAATAGGCCAAGTCCATCCGCCATTCCACCAGCCAGCCAGCGAGGAAGCCTAAGAGCAGGCAGATGAACCCCACCACCACTAAGATCAAAAAGAAGGTCATGCGAACGCTCCTTCCCGTTCTAAAATTTCGCGCAAGGTGTCTTTGCGGGCCGTGCCGCCTAATAGTTCCAAACGCCGAATGCCTAAAGGATCGATCTCTTCGCGTAACAAGCGCACCTCTTCGGCTGAGGGCGGCGTGGTCGGCGCGCAATCCGGCGCGACTTCTAACTTGAAGCCGGTCTTAGCTTGGATTTGGTTAAGCGTCGCCTCGGGATGAATAGAAGTGACGCGTAGCCGGTGATCCGCGCCATTGAAATCGAACTGTCCCAAGTCAGTAACCAAGTAGCACGGCCCTGCGCCATGCCGCCGTGCTGGATGATGCCCCAAGCCCGCGATAAAGTCTACCTTCTCGACAAAGGTGATCTTGGAATGGCGCGGCACATAGAGATGAATGTTATCTTCAAAGGTCGTCACATCGGGGATGCCACCCGTGCCGGGCAAGCGCAAGCGCGGGTGGCGATAATCCGCGCCCAGCGCGATGTTGTTGAAGTTGCCATGTGCATCCACTTGCGCTGGTCGGAAAAATTCTTTGGGGCCGAGGCGCGGCAACACCTCCGTCGCGGCGCGCGCAAAACCAATGCTCTGCAATGACCGATCCAGCCACAGCGCCTCGACCCGCGCCAAACCCATCGGCGCCCACTCATGGCTCACGCTCTGCCCAATGGCCGAGGCGAACAGCAAATTAGGCGCGTGCGTGCGCTTGGCGAGCAGGTAGCCCGCCATTACCAAGGGCGTGGCGATGCCTTGCGCCACAATTTCGCCATCTACGATGCGGCGGGCAATACAAGTGGAGATGAGTTCGTCGAGGGTGAAGTCCATAAAATTTAATACTCAATAATCAATACACAATAAGCACTTTTTTTGAATTGATTGAGTATTGCGCATATTACATTTGCATTTCAACTTTCAAAACCGACGCCATTTGCTGATAGGCTGCTTTGGCTAAGGCCTTCGCGTCATCACCGATCTTCGGTTGTACAGCGGTGAGCGGCGTCACGGTCACCGTCATTGACTCGGTGGCACACACCAAACGCCAAAAGGCGGTGAGGAAAGATTCCTTTTGTCCCCAGACGATGATCTCTGGGTGCGAATACTCAATAGCGCACGGCAAGAACGCGATATGCCGCTCGACCGCGATCTCAAACGCGCCATAGTGAAACGGCTTGAGCGTGCGCCCCGGCCCGACGCCGCCCTCTGGAAAAATCACGAGCGGCGGGTAGGGGTCGGCGCTGACCGCCTCGGCCACTTGTAAGCGCGCCCTGAGTCGCGAGCCTTTATCGGAGCGGTTGACAAAGATCGTGCCCAGCGCGATGCTCACTAACCCAATGAACGGCCAAGTGCGAATCTCATACGTGCTGAGGAAGCGCAGGGGGTTGAGGCTGAATAAGACCAAGATGTCAAAGTACGAAATATGGTTCGGGAAGATCAAACCCCGATGGTTTTGCACCGCTTCGGGGGTGGCGCACTGGCGGCGCACATTAAACACGACCAGCGCCCATTGAGCAAAAACATTGGCCAACCACGGCGCGAGGCGGATGCCGCGCACTTTAACCGGTACCCACACCAGCGCCATGATCAATAACGCGCCGATGACGAGCACCACCACTGAGATCAAAATCCGCACCGAACCGAGGATGAGGCGCATAAGGAATCCACAAAAGTCACGAAGTGGCCCGGAATGGGCCCGCGCGTTTAGAAAACCGCTTTCCAACCAAAAATGCGCCGAAAAATCGCTCCGTTCGATTGCTTATATTCTACAAGCAAATGCGTGAGAAAAAAAATACATTAATCATCCTCCAAAAAAAATCTCAGCCACGCTTAATTTAGCCGTTGCATACTGCCCCCAACTCACCTTACACAGGGTCGCCTGCAATCTGGCCCAGTAACGGCGGTGACCACCTTTGCGACGCAAAGAGCTTTGGGCGCCTCATGCACCTGCGTTCAACTGTGTAAGGTAGAGTTGCCAGATTTTTTATCAAACGAGGAGCGACCGTATGTCTTTCAAAAAATTACTCTTAACCTGTGCCATGATCGGCCTCATCGGCAGTTCAGGCTTTGTGGGTGCGTTGGCAGGCGGTGGGGCGGTCTATTGGGCCGTGCGTGACCGATTGCAACAACCCGCACCAGTGGTGTCGCAACCTATTTCGACCTCTGCCTCCTCCGAAACCACCCCCGCTCAAATCCTCCACGTGGATGTGAATTCGGCGGTGGAAGATGCCGTCGCGCGCGTCAGCCCGGCGGTGGTCACGGTTATCAACACCCTTCCCGCTCAGGCTCAGACCGACTTCTTTGGTTTTCCAACTGGTCAGACCACCACGCCGCAGGCCTCCGGCTCAGGCGTGATCGTTTCTAAAGACGGCTATGTCATCACCAATCAACATGTGGTGCAGGGCTACAGCAAGTTGGAAGTCGTCTTCCGCGATGGGCAAACGGTGGAGGCCAAGCTGGTGGGCAGTGATGACTATGCCGATATAGCCGTACTAAAGATCGAAGGCCCACTGCCCGCAGTAGCTGAATTCGGCAATTCTGATGCGCTAAACCCGGGCGAGGCGGTCATCGCCATTGGCTCGCCGCTTGGCGACTTTAAGAACACGGTGACAGTGGGCGTGGTCAGCGGGACGGGCCGCTCCATTAACACCAGTCAGGGTTATCAAATGGAAGACCTGATCCAAACCGACGCGGCGATCAATCACGGCAACTCCGGCGGGCCATTGGTGAACCTGGCTGGACAAGTGATCGGCATCAACACGTTGGTGGTGCGTGGAGATGGCGGCTCTAGCGATCAGGCCGAGGGCCTGGGCTTTGCCATCGCGGCCAACACCGTCAAGGCGGTGAGCGATCAACTGGTGTCGAAAGGTTTTGTGGCGCGCCCCTACATGGGTATTTCTTGGGCCACCATCACACCGGCCGTCGCGCGCGCCAACGGGCTGGCGGCGCAGTGGGGCGTGTATATCAAGTCCGTCGGTCAAGGGAGTCCAGCGGATACGGCGGGGGTGCGCGCGGGTGATATTTTGACTCAACTCGGCGACACGCCTTTAGATGAAACCCATCCGTTCATCAACGCGATGTGGAGTTTCACTATTGGGCAAGAGGTGCCACTTACTATACTTCGTGAGGGACAAACATTGACGCTGAAGGTGGTGTTGGGCGAGCGACCACGCCCCTAAAAAAAAACATGCGAACTTATCTCGAAAGACACCTCAGGGTTAGAGATAAGCGCTAAGCACGCTCTTCCCATTTCCCCAATAGCAACATCGTATTATGCCCACCAAAGGCGAAGGTGTTCGAGAGCGCCACGCGCAACTCAGCGCGGCGCGCTACATTTGGCACGACATCTAACTCACAGCGTGGGTCGGGGGTTTGATAGTTAATCGTCGGCGGGATGAGACCGTTACGCAACGCCTGTACGCACCAAATCGTCTCCACTGCACCCGCGCCACCCAACAAATGCCCCGTCACCGATTTGGTGGAACTGATGGGAATATGGGCCGCTCGTTCGCCAAAGGCTTGCTTCACGGCGCGTGCCTCAAACACATCGCCGAGCGGTGTGGCGGTGCCGTGTGCGTTGATGTAATCCACCTCGGTGGGTTGCAAATGGGCTTTGCGTAACACGGTCGTGATCGCGCGCGTAGCTTGCACCGCCTCTTCATCCGGGTTGGTGAAGTGCGTGGCGTCAGATGTGTTGGCATAGGCCAGCACTTCGGCCAGTGGCTCTGCGCCGCGCCGCAAGGCAAAGTCTAACGACTCCAAAATCAACACACCCGCACCCTCGCTCATCACAAACCCATCGCGCGTCGCATCGAAGGGGCGGCACGCGCGCGCTGGGTCGTCGTTGCCGCGTGACAACGCACCCATCTGGTCAAACCCGCCGATGCCCAACATCGTCACTGCCGCCTCGGTACCGCCAGTGATCATTGCCTCGGCATCGCCGCGCCGGATGATCTCAACCGCCTCGCCAATTGAATCCGCACCTGTCGAACATGCCGACGCCAACCCAAAGTTCGGCCCATGCGCGCCAGCCATAATGCTGACTTGCACCGAGGCTGAGTCTACGGTGATCATCGGGATCAACAACGGGCTGAGGCGAGACGGGCCATGCTTGTCGAGCAAGGCTTGTTGCATGGTATACGTCCAAATGCCCGCCGCGCCGGAACCGATCAGCACGCCGACCTCGTTGGCGATGGCTGGCGTCGGGGTGAGCCGGGCGTGGGCGAGTGCCTCTTGGGCGGCGGCCAACGCAAATTGCACATTGCGGTCCGCGCGTCGTGCGTCTTTTGCCGAAAGATAATTCAGGGGGTCAAACCCCCACGCCTCACCCGCGATCTTGACGCGGAAGGCGTCGGTGGGGAACAACGTGATGCGCCCAATGCCCGACCGCCCCGCCACCACGTTTTCCCACGCTGTCTCAGCGTTCAACCCTACGGGTGAGATGACGCCCAAGCCCGTGATCACCACCCGGCGCGTGTTTAAATTAGTCATAATGGCCTCTAGGCAATCATACATCTTAAGGGGTGAATTATGAATTATGAGTTATGAATGCTAAACTCTCTTCATCCTTTATTTTTATCCCTCAGCCTTCATCCTGCCATGCTCATCCGCGGCGTTCAACTCAAATCTTACGATCCCTTCCTTGCGCCACGCCGTTGGTTGTTGCGACTCGGGTCGCGCTTCTATTACCCCATCGCCGCCGTCGCCGTCACGTTGATCATTGGGATCGTGGTGCGCGATGTGCTGAGCGGCGTTGGACATGATCGCGAGCGACGCATCATTGACCTCGGGCTGATCACCGGGCTGTGCGTGATGGTCATCTTTTGGCGCGCCGAACGCGCCTGGTTGCGTGGGCGCATCACTTGGCTGGTGCGGTTCGCTCGCCCCGATCTGGCGTTTCTCTATGCTGGGCTCGCCGTCATCTTCATCGCCTTGGGGATGACCGCGCTGATCATGGTCGCCCCCACCAGCATCGTCGCCAATCATCTGTGGCCGCTGTTCCTCTTCCCCTTGCTGTTTCTCTCCGAACGTTCTGAGACGCTCCCGTTTCTCTTCATCTTAGGCCTGGCCACCCTCCTGCTCACCATCTTTCGTTTCGCGCTCACCTTTTCGATCTCCAATATCCTCGTGCCGCCGTTATGGTTGCTCATCTTGGCGACCTCCAATTACTATTTAGCCCGTCGGCATCTCCTGCTGGAACTCCGCACTACGCTCTTGCGCCAGATCGCCAATCAACTCTCCAACACACCCGACATCGAAAACTCTTTTCAACCTATCGTCGAAATGATCGGGTTGCGTTTGCGGCATGAACATTTACGGTTGTGGGTGCTAGATGTTTCGGGCGGCTGGCTCAATTTGCGCGCGGCGCATGGTACGCCCCGCGAAAAGTGGGACGGATTAAGTTTAGCCGCGACGGGCGGCATCCCCGGCTCGGTCTTGCAAAGAGGGCGCATCGAACTCTGGGAGGACGTGGCGCATTGTTCCTACTATGAAAGCCAACCGCCGTTTGAGTGGATGCGGTCCGCCCTCGCCGTGCCGATCATCGTGGCTGGGCAGGCGGTGGGCGTCTTAGAAGCGTTGAGCCAACGCCCCGCCGAGTTTTGGGAACTGGACGAAGAGCATCTCACGCTCATGGCCGACTCGATTGGCGTGGCGCTAGCGCGCAGTCAACATGTGCGGCGCGAAGCCGAACGCCTGCGCGATACATTGTGGCGCGCGGTGAGTGAGTTAGGCGACTGCACCTCTATTCAAGAAATGTTTGACGCTATCGCTCGCGAAGCCCGCCAACATCTCAACGCCGACCTCGTGGTGTTGTATCAACTCGCGCCCGGCACGGGCTATCCACTCACGCCGCCGCTGTCCACCGGAAAATTTCAAGACCCAGTGAGTATGCACCAGGCCTCGCTCCCCGCCGATTCGGTATTGTTCGATCTGCTAGAAAAATGGGAACCCTACTACACCTCCGACGCGCAGAACGACCCGATCTTGGGACGCGGTTCGCGCACGTTGGATGGCACGACCATGATCAGCCAATCGCGTAAGCGGTTTATCTTCCGCGAAAATGTGTCATCGGTGGCGTTTTTGCCGCTGGGGAGTCGCAGTGAACGCGTTGGCGCGCTGTTCCTGCACTACCGCGCGCGGCGCGACTTTTCGCCGCTTGACAAACTCACCCTCGAAGCCTTTGCCAGCCTGGTGGCCGAGCAGATCAATCGGGAGCGCGCGCACTGGCGGAAATATGAAGCGTTTGGCGGCGTGATGTTTGGCGTGCATGGCCCGCTCACGCTCAGCGCCGATGCGTTGCGCCGCCTCACCGGCTCGGCGCGCGAGCTGATGCGGAGCGACCCCGCCACCGCCGAAGCCGCACTGGAGCAAGCGCAAAAAGTGGCGCGCAAACTGGAGATGGCGGCCATGCTCACACGTCTCGCACAACGTGATCAACTCGATGCCACCGGCCTGCGCGACGAACTCCGCCGCGCCGCGACCAAGATCGTGCAATTCATGGAGCCGAATTGCCGGGTTGAGACGAACATTGACCCGGGGGTAGATGACTTGCCGATTGCGGTGTTGGATGCGTTGTACTGCTTGGCGATGGAGGCGGTCGCGAATGCCTCGTTTCATGGACGGGCGAAGCGGATTGAGATCACAGTGGAATTAGAAGAGATGCGCATCCGCCTCGAAGTGCGCGACACGGGCCTCGGCTTTAACCCCGGACAAGTGCGCCCGGGTCCGAACGGAATCTTTGAGGGGCTAGAGTTGGTGCAAGCGCAATTTGCCGCGCAGTGGAAGGTGGAGAGCACGCCCGGTCACGGCGCGCGGGTGGAGGTGAATTTTCCGTGTTTGGCAGGGGTGACAGATGGCGGGTGATCCACGCAGGACACGCAAAGGCAAGAGAATAAACCCGCGCTCATCGTTAGCGTAAAGACAAGTGGGACCTGATTAGGCCAGGTAGGGTGGCGAGGCTAAAAAAATAGTTGACCCAACCTGCACTTTCAGATTTTCAAGTTGCTTCACAAATTCATCTACCTCAGCAACTTCAGCTGGTATTTGAAAGAATGCCGTCTCAGTTTGTCCATTTCCCCGACTAGAGTCGGAGCACATATTGACTGTGATCATAAGGTGCCCAAGATTGTCAGCACAGAAAAACTTTAACCTGATCCTACCGCCAGCCAGTTTCTCATTCCATGCGCCCAATTCAACTTCGCGCTCGTCACTTAACGAAGTTGGGAAGTCGCCGATAGCCTCGGCGAATTGTGATGACCAAAAGTGATCAGTATACAGATCCACTGAACCTGAAAAACGCCCATTAGAACAAGTTACGCTAAGTTCAATGACGTTTTCATCAAGCCAGATCACTTTGAAGTGAATCCCTTCATTCATAATATTCATAACTGAGTCAACAACGCGCGTAATTTGATTCGCAGTGTACTATAGGCCTACCCCCTCGTCCAAAGCGCATTGCATCTCCCGCCTTTCCCCCGTAAAATCACTTTATCTTGTCATTATAACTACTCAGCCTATAATCGCACATCGTCATTGCGAACGAGCGTTTCCCAGCGAGTGAAACAATCTCCCGTTACGTCGGGGAGACCGCCACGGCGCAAAGAACACGCCTCGCGGTGACACCTGAGCAGTTACTTGTCACTGGAGCCCCTATGGCTGAGTCTTACACTCCTCCTCTGCGCGTGTTGATGGTTGAAGATTACTCGCAATACTTTGAAGGCTTACGCTTTGAACTCCAACCGCACATCCAGCTCGAAAATGCGCCCGATGTCGCCACCGCGCTCAAACTGTTGGCCGCCAATAAATATGACGCCATGTTGGCCGATCTGGCTCTGCCCCCCACCCATTCGATGCAAGAAGGCTTAGGCTTAGTCGAACGCCTGATCAACGAGGCCGATGGAGAACGACCCTTCCCAATCATCATTTTGACCTCCAAAGACACCGATGCCGCACTGTTGCGCAAGTTGTTTAGTTGGCGGGTCTCAATGATCCACAAAGATGACCGGCCGTCGGGGGCCGAGGTGAGCCATGCCCTCCAATTAGTGATGCACGGTTATTTCGTCCTCTCGCGCTTGCCCACCAATGACCTCCCCGAAATCGCGACCAGCGTGCCAACGACCTCGGCCGAACTTTTCTCGGAGCGCGACTTTGCTATCTTCCGCCTCTTGGCAGAAGAAGGTTGCACCAATCAGCAGATCGCGTACCGGATCGGCGTTAAAGAAGACGCGGTGAAGAAAGGCGTCCAACGCATTTTCCGCCGCACCAATGTTGCCAGTCGCGCTGAAGCAGTGAAGTGGTGGTTTGAACATCGTGAACTGGTCGAGCAAAACGGGAAGGCCCCCCCGCCATCGCGTTAGGACTGGTGGCTAAGTTCTAAGTGTCAACCCCTATGGACGCTGATCAGTTCAGTATGTATCTGCCGATGGATCGGCGTCAGGCTCTCGCGCGGGGGGAAGACTTGCCGGCGCAGTGTGAGGGCGCGGCGCTGTTCGCTGACATCTCTGGTTTTACACCCCTTACTGAAGCTCTCGTAAAAGAACTCGGTGCCAAACGCGGGGCGGAAGAACTCACCAACCAGCTCAATCAAATTTATGACGCCCTGATCTTAGAAGTCAACCGTTATCGGGGGGCAGTCATTGGGTTTGGGGGCGACGCCATTACCTGTTGGTTTGATGGTCAAACCGACACCCGCGCGGCGGCCCGGCGCGCGGTCGCTTGTGGCTTAGCGATGCAACAGGCGATGACGCCCTTTGCCGCCGTCGCCACACCCGCTGGGGGCGTCGTTTCGCTTGCGATGAAAGCGGCCATCGCGGCAGGCCCCGCCCGGCGCTTCTTGGTGGGCGATCCGCGCATTCAACAGATGGATGTCCTCGCGGGCAGTACGCTTGATCGCATGGCCGCCGCCGAGAAACATGCTCAGCGCGGTGAGGTCGTGGTTGAGGCCAAAACACTAGAACTCTTAGGTTTAGAAGTACAAATTGCTGAATGGCGCGACGCGCACCAGTATGCAGTGGTAGCGGGGCTCGCCACGCCGCTAACACCAACGCCGTGGCCGCCGTTTGCGGCGCCCTTCGCTGAAGCTCAACTCCGTCCATGGCTTCTGCCTCCGGTTTATGACCGCTTGAAATATGGGCAGGCACAATTCCTCGCTGAAATTCGGCCCACGGTCGTGCTGTTTTTAAAATTTGCCGGGCTAGATTATGACCATGATGAGGCGGTCGGCGAAAAGTTGAACGCTTATATGCGGTGGGCCCAAAATGTCGTTGAACCGTATGAAGGCTATCTCTTGCAACTCATCATGGGTGACAAGGGGAGTTACTTCTATGCGGCTTTTGGCGCGCCGGTTGCCCATGATGATGACCCCGACCGCGCCGTTGCGGCGGCGCTTAAGCTCAGTCATCCCCCGGATGACTTAAAGTTTATTCGAGATGTTCAGGTTGGGATCACCCAAGGGCGCATTTGGGCGGGGGCCTATGGTGGGGCGACCCGCCGCACCTATGGCGTGCTGGGGGATGACGTAAATTTGGCCGCGCGGTTGATGGCGAAAGCAGAGCCGGGCCAGATCTTAATCACGCAAAATGTGGCTGAAATCGTGGCGCGGCACTATCACCTCCAACCGATTGGGCAAGTGGCGGTCAAGGGTAAATTGGAGCCAGTAGCGGTGTCACAAGTCCTCGAGCAACGTTCGGCCTCGGGGCAACGCGCCATCGCCATGTACTCCTCGCCGTTGGTCGGGCGCGAGCCCGAATTGGCGCGTATGGCCGATCTTTTGCAACGCGCGATCAGCGGCACGGGGCAAATTTTACGGCTGGAGGGCGGCACGGGGTTGGGGAAAAGTTATCTAGTGATGGAGTTTGCGGTGCGCGCCATTGACCGCGATGTGCGCGTGGTCGTGGGGGCTTGCCAAAGCACCAGCCAAGATATTGCTTACGCGCCCTGGAAACAAATTTTCCGAGCCTTGTTTAATATCCAAACCAATAATGACGAAGCGCTCACCGAGGTGTCCCAAGAACAAGCGGAACTGGCACAAGTTGAGGCTGAGATCAATCGGCTCAACGCCAGTTGGCTTTTACGTCTGCCCCTGTTGGCGGATTTATTAGACCTGGCCATCCCGGATAACACGACCACCGCCACTTTTGACGCACGGTTACGGCAAGAAGCCCTCTTTGCCTTCGCGGTAGATCTATTACAAGCCTGGGCCCAAGAACAGCCCTTGTTGATGGTGTTGGAAGATGCGCACTGGCTCGATGAGGCTTCGGAAAGTTTAACCATTGCGCTCAGTCGGGTAGTCGCCAAATCCCCGCTCATGTTATTGGTCGTCCATCGCCCCGCGCTCGACCGCCGCCAGCCTATTTTGCCCGAGCTGGGACGAGCGGCGCATCAGCAGTATTTAAATCTTAACGAATTGTCGCTTGAAGGCATCGCGGAATTAGTGACGTATCGTTTAGAGGGGTCCCCCTCGGCGCTCTTGTTATCGTTGATCCAGGCGCAAGCCCAGGGCAATCCGTTCTTCACCGAAGAGCTACTGACGAATTTGGTGGAGGCCAATTTTTTACAGCGCACGCCGACCGGCTTATGGACCCTGACCGAGGCCATGATCACGGCCCTCTTAGAGGCTAAATGTTTGGTGCGCTCTACGGATACCCAACAGGGCGATTGGCTCTTGGCACCCAACGCCCAAATCTCCCAAGCCTTGGCGCTCCCGACCTCGATTCATGGCGTGGTGTTGTCGCGGTTAGATCGCTTGCCTGAGACGCAGAAACTCACCATCAAGGTCGCCAGCGTTATCGGGCGCATCTTTGAAGTGAATTTACTTAATCGCGCGCACCCCGGCCACCCCGAACGCGGTGTGCTCTTGGGGCAGGTGCGCGCCTTAGAAGACCGCGACTTCACTCGCTTAGAAGTGCCCCCGCCACATCTCGCGTATATGTTCAAGCACAACGTCACGCAAGAAGTAGCGTATGAGACTTTGTTGGAAGCGCAACAACGCGAGTTGCATCGCATCGTGGGCATCGTCTTGGAAACGCTTGAACCAGAAGCGGTTGAGCAACTTGCTTATCATTTCACCCGGGGGCAGGTGCCCGACAAGGCGATGGTGTATTTGGATCAAGCGGCCCGCAAGGCTCAGGATGAATATGCCAACGAAACTGCGTTGAGCTATTACTTGCAAGCTTTAGCGTTGGAGGAGCGGTGGGAGTGGCGGCGCGGCCAAATCGAAGCCTTGCATATTTTGGGCCGCCGCGAAGAAGAATTGGTCGCTTTGCACGCGCTAGAGGCGCTCCCGAGTGCGCCGCTGTTCGGTGTCCAATATCTATTTGGTCAATATTATGAAGCCGTCGGGGATTATGCCCACGCCAACGAGGCCTTTCAAGTCGCGCTGGCGGATGGGCAACATCGGGCGGACCAGTTGGGGGAGGTGCGTTGTTTAGCGCAATTGGGGCTGATCGCTCGGCGACAAGGCAACTATGATGCCGCGCGGCAATGGTATGAAAAGGCGTTGGCCCTACTCCAAAACCAAACTGTGTATTCTAACGATGAGGCATATGCCCTGGTGCAGGCCCTCAATGGCTTAGGCACGGTCCAGCGGCAACAGGGAAATTTTGAGCGGGCCACCGAGAGTTATGAACGGGCTTTGAGCCTCAGCCGCGAGCGCGGCAACCGCCGCGGCGAAGCTGATGTGTTAAACAGCTTAGGCGTCACGATGTATTATCAACATGATTTCGGACGTGCTTTGGCGTACCACAAACAAACTCTGCAAATTCGCCGCGAATTTGGCGACCGGGCTGGAGTCGGCACGAGCTTATATAACATTGCCGCTACCTCCCTCGATATGGGCGACTACAGTTTAGCCTTAGAGTTTTTTTCGGAGGCCCTCACGATTCAACAAGCCGTGGGCAATCGTTGGGAGGAAGTCAACGTCTGGAATGGGTTGGGGGCGTTATATCTGTTATGTGTGGGTGATTTAGCACAAGCCCAAAAATGTTTAGAACAAGGGCTCATGCTCAGCCGTGAGATCGGGGATGAAGCCGGACAAGTTTATTTGTTATCCAATTTAGGGCTCGTCATGCGGGACAGCGGCGATTTATCTCACGCCGAGCAGTTGCTCAGCGAGGGGCTAAATCTCGCGCGGTTACAAAATGATGCTTATCAGGAGGCGCTGTGCTTAAGCTACCTGAGTAGCGTCACTTTACTCCACGACAAACTCAGCGAAGCGGAAGCCCAAGCCTCGCTGGCTTTAACCAAGCGGCAAGAACTCGGCCTAAACCTGCTCATCACCGCCGATTTAGCGACTTTAGCTGATATTTATCTTAAGCGCGGGGAATTGGCTCAAGCTACAGCGTATGCCACGCAGGCTTTTGATATCCTCATTCAATGTCAGGGCGAAGGGCCGGAGTTTCCACAGCGCGATTTTTTTATTTGTTATCGAGTTTTTTTAGCCCACCACTTGGAGTCCCAAGCCACCCGCGCTTTACACGCGGCCCGCGACCTGATTTTGAGCCGCGCCCAAAAAATCACCGATCCGGCTCTCCGCCAATCATTTTTAGAGAATGTCCTCAGCAATCGTGAGGTTTTATTGGCGGCCCAACCAACGTGATCGGTTAATCACTAACGTTCCACTGTATTCGCCTCAGCTAGGGTGGGGGGATTAAAAATAAAAGACGATCGGGATGATGCCAGATCGTCTTAAGGTGTGAGCCGTGAGGGATTCGAACCCCCAACCAAGTGCTTAAAAGGCACCTGCTCTGCCATTGAGCTAACGGCCCAACCAACGAACGGCATTGTAACATGGGCAAAATTGAGCGTCAATATGGTTGCGCGCTTTTCGGCTTGACAGGCTAGCGCGGTTTATATATAATCTATTCGTATCCCCCCCCCACCTGGGGTGGGGTAAAGGAACTCAACATGGAAACCACCAAGCCCGAAGCTCTCCGCCGCATGAAAAGTATCGCCGGTCATGTCAAAGGCATCGAACGGATGTTGGAAGAGGACGCCTACTGCATTGACGTCATCAAGCAAATCCAAGCCGTGCAAGCCGCCCTCAACAAAGTCTCTACACTGTTGCTGGATGGGCATCTCCATTCCTGTGTCACCACCGCCGTGCAAAGCCGCAACGTCGCCGAGCGCGAACGAGTGCTCCAAGAAATCGCCGATGTGTTTGAAACCGCCACTAAAGTTTGACAAGTGACTACTTGAAAGGACGACCATGACGACCCTCACCTACAAAATCCCTAATATCTCTTGCGCTCACTGCATTCACACCATCCAGACCGAACTCGGTGACCTGGCGGGGGTGCGTTCAGTGGAAGGCCAAATCGAGACGAAGCTCGTTACGGTGCGCTACGATGACCCCGCCTCATCCGCCCAAATCGAAGCCCTGCTCGCCGAAATTGATTACCCAGCCGAAAAGTAACGCTCTCTAGTTACTGCCTACTGGCGATTGATTTCTATCCTATGTCTACCAAAGCCCTCACCCTCCCCATCACCGGCATGACATGCGCCAATTGTGTCAACACGGTTGAGCGCAATCTAAAAAAATTAGAGGGGATGCAAACTGCCTCCGTCAACCTCGCCTCCGAACGCGCCACAGTGGAGTTTGACGCGGAGCGTGTGGGCTTAGAACAGATCATCGCGCGTGTGGAGCGGGCTGGCTATGGCGTAGCCCTGGGTGAAGCCATCTTTCCCCTGCGGCGCGTAGCGGATGACAACGATGCGCGGCGGTTGCAAAAAGTGTTGGCGGCTTTGGAAGGCGTCACGGAAGCCAACGTTCAATTCACGACTGAGCAGGCGGTCGTTAAATACATCCCGACCCTCATCAGCCAGGCCGACCTACGGCGCGCGGTGGAAGCGACGGGCTTTGAAACACTTCAAACCACCGGTAACGCTGAAGACGCCGAACAACAAGCCCGTGCCAAAGAGATCGCCCATCAAAAACATTTGCTCACGGTCGGCTTGCTATTTACCGTGCCATTATTTGCACTCTCAATGAGCAAAGATTTTGGCCTGTTACCCGCGCCGTTCGTTGAAGTTCACCCAATGCCTGGCATGGCACCCATGATC
>Ga0315912_10001816_pt1 | contig 24534 bp, 24 predicted proteins | sample VfabasoilMG_FD_204469 | JGI IMG/M metagenome (GOLD analysis project Ga0315912, IMG submission 204469) | Garden soil microbial communities collected in Santa Monica, California, United States - V. faba soil | ecosystem: Environmental > Terrestrial > Soil > Garden | place: USA: California... | reverse complement strand
CAGTGCGTTTGAGGGGAGGCGAAGGGAACACGCCCAACGGCGAGAGGAGAAAACGATGAAAGTCGTTCGTCTTGTTGCAGCATTCGCGTGCGCGCTCGTATCCAACGGGCCGGGCATGGCCGCCGAACCCGCGTATCCGGCGCGGCCGATCCGAATGGTCGTCCCGTTCCCGCCCGGGGGCCCGACCGACGTCGTCGCGCGGATCGTGGCGCACAAGCTGACCGAGTCGTGGGGCCAGCAGGTGGTGGTGGACAATCGCAGCGGCGCGGGCGGCAATATCGGCATCGGTCTGGTCGCGAACGCCGCGCCCGACGGCTACACCGTCATTCTGGTGAGTTCGAGCTTCGTCGCCAATCCGGGGCTCTACAAGAAGATTCCGTACGATCCCCACCGCAGTTTCGCGCCGGTCACCAAGATCGTTGCCGCGCCCCATGCCTTCTTCTCGCACCCGACCCAGCCGATGAAATCCGTCCGGGAACTGGTCGAGCAGGTGCGAAAGAGCCCGGCCAGATTCAGCATGGCCACCCCGGGTGTCGGCACGACCCCCGACCTGTCGGCGCACCTGCTCAAGCTCGACGCCAAGCTCGATCTGGTGCTCGTGCCCTATGCCGGAGGCGGTCCGTCGCTGGCGGCGGTACTGGGCAACCAGGTGCCGTTCGGCTGTCAGGCGATTCCGCCGGTGACGCCGCATTTCAAGGCCGGGAGGCTGCGCCCGCTTGCGATGACGAGTTCCCAGCGCGTGGCGACGCTGCCCGACGTGCCAACCATGGCCGAGATGGGATTCAAGGGCCACGAAGCGGACACGATGACGGGCATGCTGCTGCCGGCCGGAACGCCGCGGGCGCTCGTGGACAAGTGGTACGCCGAAACCAGGAGAATCATGGCCTTGCCCGACGTGAAGGAACGCATAGCGGAATTGGGATTCATCACCGTCCTCAATCCGCCGCAGGATTTCACCGCGCAGATTCAGGATGAAGTCGCGCGGTGGGGCAAGGTCATCCGCGACGCGAAGATCGAGGCGAACTGACGGGACGGGATTCGGGATTCAGGATTCGGGTTGTCACTCACGAAGTATCGGGAATCGATGAGGCTCCTGCAACAGGAACCGTGCTTCCGATTTGCGCCTATGCGAGGTAGGTTGAATCGAACACATGAGAATCACCGACGTACGTGAAACCGCCGTTCCGCTTAAATCGAGCCTGCGCAACGCGGTGTTCGATTTCAGCGAGATGACGACCTCGGTCGTCGCCGTCATGACCGACGTGGTCCGTGACGGAAAGCCGGTCGTCGGCTACGCCTTCAACTCCACCGGCCGTTACGCCTGCGGCGCGCAGATGCGGGCGCGCTTCATTCCGCGTCTCCTGGCCGCGAATCCCGAAACGCTGGTCGACGCGAGCGGCGATAATCTCGACCCCGAAAAAATCCTTGCCTGCATGATGCAGCGGGAGAAGCCGGGTGGGCATACCGAGCGTTCGATCGCGATCGGCTCCATCGAGGTGGCGGTGTGGGACGCGGTCGCGAAGATCGCCGGCAAGCCCCTGCATCGCGTGTTGGCCGGGCGTTATAACGACGGCAAGGCCGTGGACAGGGTGCCGTGCTACGTCGGCGGCGGCTGGTACGAGCCGGGCAAAGGCATAGCGGAATTGCGGGACGAGATCCGCGCCCGGCTCGATGAAGGCTATACCACGATGAAGATCAAGGTCGGTGGCGCGACTATCCCGGAGGACGTGGCGCGCGTCGAGGCCGCGCTTACGGTCGTGAGTTCGAGCGCGAACCTGGCTGTGGACGCCAATGCCGGCTTCGATCGCGGCCGCGCGCTCGCATACGCGGCTGCGCTCGCTCCGTTCAAGCTGCGCTGGTTCGAGGAGCCGACCGATCCGCTCGATTACGGGCTGCTCGGCGAGGTGGCCGCGATCTACGATGCGCCCATCGGCACCGGAGAAAACCTGTTCTCGACCCAGGACGTGCGGAACCTGGTGCGCTTCGGCGGGCTGCGCGCCGATCGCGACATCATCCAGACCGACGTGCCGCAGTCCTACGGCATCGTGCAGTTCTCGCGCACCCTGGAGATGCTGCGGCGCGAGGGCTGGAATCGCGGTTCGGTGTTTCCCCACGGCGGCAACCAGATGACGCTTGCCATCGTCGGCGGATTCGGCCTCGGCGGCTGCGAGGCTTATCCCGGCGTCTTCGGCGTCTTCGCCGGTTTCGCCGACGATGCGAAGGTGGAGAATGGCCACCTCAAACTGCCCGACCGGCCCGGCATCGGCTTCGAGGCCCAGAACGCGCTTTACGCCGTCATGCGGCAGTTGGGGTGACGGATCTCACGCGCGGGATGCGCGCCGCCGGCGCGTGTAACAAGCCCCCAATACGATGAGCGCGATCAGCGGAGCAATGGCCCAGAGCGGCCATCCGCTGGCTGCGCTGATCGTGGGCTCGGCATAATAGACGCGCGCGAATTCGGCGTCGGCATCGCGACCCGCGCCGACCCAATTTTTCTCGTTGGCTTCCAGTTCGGCGTACCACGCGCGGGCTTCGTCGAGTTCCCGGCGGAAATCCCGCTCCAGGCGATCGAGTTTCATGCCCTCTGTGGCTGGCAGCGCCTCTCCCGCGCGCTTGCGGTAGGCCTCCCGCACCACTGGGTCCTGTACGTGGTGCGAGGCCATGAGGTAAGCGCGTGCGGCGAGTTGCGCCGCGTTCTGGTCGCGCATGACGGCATAGCTGCCGTATAGCAGCAGGTCACCGACCACTTCAAGGAGTATGGGTGATTCGTGGTTGCCGAACTTCATCATGCCGAGCGCGCCCTTTATCGCCCTGGCTCCTTCCGCTGCTTGCTCCCCCCTGGCAACACCGCGCATGATGAAGCTGTAGAAGTTGGGCGCATCGTTTGCCGCTTCCTCGCTGGAGGCAGGGGCAAAAAATGCATCGCGACCGAGTGGCAACAGCGATCCGGCGGCGCCTCGCTGTTGCTGCCGGTGCATGACGTACTCGACCAGCAGCGCCTGATATTTCTCGCGCCCGAAGTGAGCGTCGGGATTGATGCGCAGGGCTTCACGGATGTGGGCGAGTCCTTTCTCGCGATCGCCGGCATGGATGTAGAAGGACCCCAGATTGGCCTCGGTCTCGTAGCGGCCCGGCCGCTTCTGGCGCGCCGCCAGCATGATCGCGATGGCCTGCCCATGCTGGCCGGTCTTGTCGTACGCGACTGCGAGGTCGTCGTGCAACGCAAGATCGTCCGGTGTGCTCTTGAGCCGTGCGAGCCGATTCCCGATGCGCCAGTGGTAGAACGCCGCCGAATGTCGCAGGAACTTGCCGGTGATGAGTTCGAGCGCAGTCGGGAAACGCTGCCGTTCCATGGCAAGCGTGTCACTGTCCCAGATGCATGCCTGAACACCGGTCCCGGCGACAAGGCAGGAAACCAGAACGATGCGTGCCGACCGGCCGACCATGGCACCTCCCACGCAGACGGGGGCGGCTCTGCCGCGCGCCGGCCCCGAAACCCACATTCTATTCCTAAGCTGTCCCGGGACCCGAAGCAGGCCACCCGCCGGTTCGCGCGTCGGACCGGGTGCAAACGCGGGAACGTGCATTCCGCGCGGACGCGCCACCGTTCGTGAGGCGCGTGATTGCTCCATGCGGACACCGGCGCTATAGTCGCGATTCCGAACGCGCTGTTGTTTGTCACCTCATCCCTCGAATACGTCAACAGGAGGCCCTCATGCCGCACGTCATGCGCATCTACGAACACGGTGGACCCGAGAAACTGAAATGGGAGCAAGTTGAAGTTGGCGATCCCGGCCCCGGCCAGGTGCGCGTGCGCAGCACCGCCATCGGCCTCAACTTCATCGACACCTACCAGAGAAGCGGGCTTTACCCGATGCCGATGCCATTCACTCTGGGCTCGGAGGGCGCAGGGGTGGTGGAGGCGGTCGGGCCCAAGGTGAAGGAATTCAAGGTTGGCGACCATGTGGCATATTCCGGGCCGCTCGGCGCCTACGCCGAGGTGCTGCTGCGCCCGGCTGACCGCCTGGTGAAGGTTCCGGCCGGCATCGACGACAGGACCGCGGCGGCGATGATGCTGAAGGGACTCACCGCCCAGTACCTGTGCCGTCGCACCTATCGCGTGAAGAAGGGCGACACGGTCCTGGTGCATGCCGCGGCGGGCGGGGTCGGGCAGATCCTCTCCCAATGGTGCAAGGCGCTGGGCGCGACCGTTATCGGCACCGTTGGCAGCGACGAGAAAGTCGCGCTCGCGAAAAAAGCCGGCTGCAAGCACGTCATCGTCACATCCAGGGAGAATTTCGTCGACCGCGTGAAGGAAATCACCAAGGGCAAGCGCGTGCCGGTCGTCTACGACGGCGTGGGCAAGGATACCTTCATGGGCTCGCTCGACTGCCTGCGGCCGCTCGGCCTGATGGCAAGCTTCGGTAATGCCTCGGGTGCGGTGCCGCCGTTCAACGCCGGCATCCTCGCGCAGAAGGGCTCGCTCTTCCTCACGCGTCCCACGCTCGCGACCTACGCCGCAACACGCGAGGAACTGGTGAAGGCTGCGCGCGAACTGTTTGCGGTCGTGAAGAGCGGGAAGGTGAAGATTTCGATCAACCAGACCTACCCGCTCCGGGACGCCGCGCAGGCGCACCAGGACCTGGAAGCGCGCAAGACCACGGGTTCGACTGTTCTGCTGCCGTAGGGTGGAGCAGCGGCCCCATTCATGGGGATGCGACCCCGGAGGCGGCTGGCGCCTGGCACGCAGATGCCTGCTATTGTTCGCGCTTGCTCGTTCAGAAGGCGCACTGCTGCCATAGGGCAGGGGGCGACTCACGCGGCTCATTCGGTCGAGCGATGACCGGGCTGCGCTGGTCGCTCATCGTGGTGACGGCGCTGCTGGGCGCCGGCTGGATCCTGCTCGTCGTCTGGGCGGATTCCTTCCGCCGTTCGTTCGGGGCGTCGCCGAATGCAGCCGTCACGGTGATGCTGCCGGTGGTCGTCCTGGGCCTCATCCTCGCATCACTGTTACTGCCTGAAGTGCGGTGGCTGCAGCATCTGGTCGCCGCGGTCGCTGCCGCGGTCGCGGTAGGCTGCGTCGTACTGATGGTGGAGACGGTGTTCATGGGCACGCTGGGTCTCGCCTATGTCGGACTGTGGCTGCTGCACTACTGGCACACGGTGTGGAACGTGCCGCCCAAGGGCTGATCCGAGATCAGGGGGCATTGCCCACAACGGGATGGCTACGCTCCGCTCGCGATGACAAGCAAACCCGTCGTCGCGGGGAAGCCTTGCTGACGAAGCGATCTCCGCGCCAGGCGCGGCTATTTTTCGAGGAACCTGAAGATCGCGGTGTGATCGCTCGCCGCACCCAGCGACTGCTCGGCGCCGTTCCAGATGTCCGCGGTGTGGCGCGCCATGCGGGTCGACCCGCCCATCGCTGCTGCGACCTCCAGCGCAGTGCGCACGTCCTTCGCCATCAGGCCGGTGGTGAATCCCGCGTTGAATGCGCCCGATAGCATGAACTGCTTGACCTTGTTTTTCGTCGTGTTGTTCATGCCGCTCGAGGCATTGAGGATATCGACGATCACGCCGGGATCGAGGCCGAAGCGTTGTCCCGCGATCACGGCTTCGCAGGTGGCGACCAGACCCGCCGCGTTGACATAATTGTTGAGCGCCTTGATCGCGTGCCCGGCCCCGAGCGGCCCGGCATAAAAAACCTGGTTGCCGAGCTTTTCGAACAGCGGCCGGCATTCCTCGAAGAGCGTGCGATCGCCGCCCACCATGATTGCCAGCGTGCCGGCGATTGCGCCGCGCACGCCGTTCGATACCGGCGCGTCGATCAGCCGCACGCCGCGCGCTTCCAGAATGGCGCCCAGTTCACGCGTGCCGATGGGCGAGGACGAACTCATGTCGATCACCAGCGAGCCGGTATCAAGCCCCGCCGCGACGCAATCGCCGAAATTATCGGCCTCTCCGCACAGCACCTGGCGCACCACCTTGCCGTCGGGCAGCATGGTGATGACCGTGGGGCAACTGCCTCCCAGTTCGGGCAGGCTGCGGGCGACCTCAAGTTCGTGGGTCGAGGCGAGCGCGGCGGTATGCTCGGGATCGGCATCGTAGATCATGAGTTTGTAGCCTGCCTTGACGAGATTCGCGGCCATCGGCGTGCCCATGGTGCCGATGCCGATGAAGCCGATCTTTCCTGATAGCGAAGTCATGTCTGCTCCTCAAAACCGTTGCCGATAGAACGTAGGCTGGGGTGAGCAAGGCGATCCCCAACGATTCGTGCGAGCGTCGCGGTGTTGGGGTGCGCTGCGCTTACCCCAACCTACGCCCATGCGCCCGCCTGCGCGATTACGGGGCAATCGTGTTCGCCTCTAATCCCCGATGGGAAGATCGGTGCCCACGTTACGTTCGCGCGCAAGCTGCAGGATACGCGCGCCGACATATAGGTCCTGCACCGCCATGCCGTGCGATTCATAAAGGGTGATCTGATCGTCGCTCGCGCGGCCGGGCAGCCTTTGCAGCAGGATCTCCGCGATTTCAGGCAGCGCTTCCCATTGGAGCGCACCCTTCTCGACGGCGGGCAGTAGATCGCCGCATTCGTTCTGCGCCGTGGCGCGCGAGTCGACCGCGATCACGCTGCACCTGGCGACCGCGGCCTCGTCGATCTCGCGGCGGATCAGCGAATTGGAGCCGGCCGCGTTGATATGCTGCCCGGGTTCCAGCCACTTGCCCTGGAGCACGGGACTCGCGGCATTGGTGATGACGTTGACGATATCGGCACCGCGCACGGCGTCCGACGCATCGGCGACGACGCGCAATTGCGCGCCGATCTTCGATTTCATCACCTCGCAGAACTTGCGCGCCCGCTCCTCGGTGCGGCTGTAAACGCGCACTTCGCGGATGCTGCGCACCCGGCACACCGCCTCCAGCTGCCCCACGGCCTGTTTGCCTGCGCCTATCATCGCCACCACCGCCGCATTCTTGCGGGCGAGATAGCGCGAGGCGGTCCCGCTCGCGGCACCGGTGCGCACCATGCCGAGAAAGCTCGCCTGCAGGATCGCTTCGGGCACGCCGCTATCCATGTTGAAAAGATGAACGAAGAAACGGGTGCCCTTGCCGCGGCACGAGTAGTAGGCTTTGTAGCCGATCAGGCGCAGCTCGTGGGACGCCGCCTGCATCACGTGCTGGGTGCCGGCCGGCACGTGCGTGCGCACGCGCGGGACATCGACCGCGCGGCCCAGGGCGCGATCCTTCAGCGCGCGCTCGACCTCCGCCAGCGCGTCGGGCATCGTCAGGAGCTGCTTGACGTCGGATTCACTGAGATATCGGATCATTTCTTCGTCTTGAGCGCCTCGGCGCGCAGCGCGGAGAGGGTGGTGCGCGGCGTGATCGCCTCCGGATCGACCCGCAGTTCGAGCAGCGCCGCGGTCTTGGCGCTCGACGCACGCTCGAAGGCGGGTTCGAAGTCCGAAGTGCGCTCGACGACCTCGCCATGGAGCCCATAGGCGCGGGCGAGCGCGGCGAAATCGGGATTTCTCAATTCGGTGCCGCTCACGCGGCCGGGGAAGTCGCGCTCCTGGTGCATGCGGATCGTGCCGTACATGCCGTTGTTGACGACGATGAACACGATCCTGAGGTCGTACTGCATGGCGGTCGCGAGTTCCTGCCCGTTCATGAGGAAACAGCCGTCGCCCGAGAACGACACCACCGGCCGGTCGGGATGGACGAGCTTGGCCGCCACCGCCGAGGGCACGCCATACCCCATGGCGCCGCTCGTGGGCGCCAGTTGCGTGCGGAATCCGGTATAACGGTAAAAGCGGTGCACCCATAGCGAGAAATTCCCGGCGCCGTTGGTGACGATGGCCTCGGGAGGGAGCCGTCGCCGCAGGAAATTCACCACTTCACTCATGTTGAGCGCGCCCGGCGCGGCAACCGGCTGCTGCCAGGCCTCGTAGTCGGCGCGCGCGCCTTCGGTCCATTCGTCCCAGGCGTTGCGCGCCGCGGCGAGCGCGCGCGCCGCCGCCGCGAATTCGGGCATGCCGGCGTTGATCAGCAGGTCGCCCTGGTAGACCCGGCCCAGTTCCTCGGCGCCCGGATGGACGTGAACGAACTTCTGTTTCGGGCGCGGCACGTCGATCAGCGTATAACCCGCCGTCGTCCATTCGCCGAGGCGTGCGCCGATCGCAAGCAGGAGGTCGCAGTTCCTGATGCGCTCGGCGAGCCTGGGATTGAGGCCGACCGCGACGTCGCCGACGTAATGCGGATCGCGGTTGTCGATCAGGTCCTGGGCGCGGTAAGAGGCGGCGACCGGCAGGTTGTAAGCCGTGACGAAGGCGCGGAAGTCGTCGCACGCCTGGCCGCTCCAGCCGCCGCCGCCCACGATCACGATGGGATGCTCGGCCCGCGTCAACATCTCGCGCAGGCGCGCCATCGCCTCCGCACCGGGATGGGCAGCGACGCGCTGATAGCGCCCGCCGACGGGCACCGTGGCGGTCTGGAGCTGCATATCGTCGGGGAGTGCCAGCACCACCGGGCCCGGACGACCCGATACCGCGGTGTGATAGGCGTGGCTCACGAACTCCGGCACGCGGTCGGCACGGTCGATCTGGGCGACCCACTTGCACATGGGGCCGAACATGCGCCGGAAATCGACTTCCTGGAATGCCTCGCGCTCGGCGACGTCGCTGCCGACCTGCCCGATGAAGAGTATCAGCGGCGTCGAATCCTGATGCGCGGTATGGATGCCGACGCAGGCGTTGCTCGCGCCGGGGCCGCGCGTGACGAAACACAGGCCCGGACGCCCGGTGAGCTTGCCGTAGGCGTCGGCCATGTTGGCCGCGCCGCCTTCCTGGCGGCAGATGATGAACCGCAACGGGTCGCCCGCGTCGTGGAATGCATCGAGCACCGCCAGATAGGACTCGCCCGGCACGCCGAACGCAAGGTCCGCGCCGTGGACTCTAAGTGCGTCTATCAACAACTGCCCGCCGGTGCGGGCGCGAGGGGTGTCGCTGGGTTTCATGGCTCTGCTGGTGCGCTGCGGGATGGGGAGTGGCGCCGCCGGAGCGGTGCCTCGCGGTGCCGGACCGCGGCTTTTCCTGTCCGTCATTCTACCGCTTTTGCTAACATGCGCCTGAATAGAATGCGGTGCGCCGAAGGTCTGACGGCTGGCTCGATGCAGGTCGGTCCGCCAATCACTCAACAGGGAGACAGAGCAATGCCGAAGGGAACCATGTCCCAACCGAAGGATTACAAACTCATCGTCGAGAAGGACGTGCAGATCCCGCTGCGCGACGGGACGATACTCTACGGCGATATTTTCCGCCCCGATGGCGGGAGCGAGCGCTTTCCCGTGATCATGACGATCGGGCCGTACATGAAGGACAAGCTGTGGGTGCCGCCGCCCGATCTCGAAGAGAAGCCCAATCCCTACATGAACTGGGAGACGGTGAATCCCCTGTGGTGGTGTCCGCGCGGCTATGCGACTCTGCGCGTCGACACGCGTGGCTCCGGCAAGTCGCCCGGGAAGTCGGATCCGAGCTCGTACCAGGAGGCGAAGGACGCCTACGACTGCATCGAATGGGTCGCCAAGCTGCCGTGGTGCAACGGCAGCGTCGGCACCTGCGGCATCTCCTATCACGCGGCCTTCCAGTGGCGCGTCGCCGGGCTGCAGCCGCCATCGCTGAAAGCGATCATGCCGTGGGAGGGCCGTGCCGATCAGTACCGCGACCAGGCCTACCACGGCGGCATCTTCGCGATGGGCTTCATCGCGCGCTGGGCCAACAACAACACCGCGCTGCATCTGCTCGGCAAGCCGCGCTCCTACAACCCCGACTCGTTCGACAACAACCTGCTGTGGAACTACATGAGCAAGGATCTCGATTCCGAGTACTGGCGCCTGAACAGCGCGCGCTGGGAACGGATCAAGGTTCCGCTCTACAGCGTCGGCAACTGGGGCGGCTCTTCGCTGCACCTGCGCGGCAACACCGAGGGTTACATGTGCGCGGCGTCGCAGCACAAGAAACTGCGCATCCACAGCGGCACGCATTTCCACCCGTTCCACGCCGAGGAGGCACGCATCGACCAGTTGCGCTGGTTCGATCACTGGCTGAAGGGCATCGACACCGGGCTCATGGATGAGCCGCCGGTGAAGCTCGAGATCCGCACCGGCGGCAGCACCAAGCCGTACCCGTTCCGCTTCGAGCACGAGTGGCCGCTTGCCCGCACGCAATGGACGAAATTCTATCTGAGGATCGACCGTTCTCCTTCTGAGGATCCCAAGGCGGTGGAGGGCGAACTGACCAAGACCCTGCCGCCCCAGACCGGGAAAGCGAGCTACGGGCAGGCTGCCCCGACCCGGCCCGGCAAGATTCCCCGCGGCGTGTCGTTCGAGACCCCGCCGATGGCCGCGGACACGGAAATCACCGGCCCCGTCGTGCTCAACATCTGGGTATCGAGCACCGCGGAGGACATGGACATCTTCGCGACGATCCGCAACATCGCGCCCGATGGGAAAGACGTGCTCGAGATGGGCCAGCAGGGCGAGCCGCTGCAGTGCGTGACCAAGGGCTGGTTGCGCGCCTCGCATCGCAAGCTCGACCCCGAAAAGACCTTGCCGTACCGGCCGTATCACGCGCACGACGAGCGGTGGTGGCTGAAGCCGGGCGAAATCGTCGAGTGCCAGGTCGAGATCTGGGCGACCTGCATGGTGTTCAAGAAAGGGCACAAGCTGCGCCTCGACGTCTCGCCGGCGGATGGCGTGGGCACGCAGCATTTCACGCACTTCGCCGCGGACTACAACTCCGAAGCCGAGGCCACGATCCATTCCGGCGGGGACAAGCCGTCGTACCTGCTGCTGCCCGTCATCCCGCCGAAGTGAGCGTCGTGCGCTGGTCCCGTTTGAGCGGCGTGATCGCCGCCCTGCTGGCGGTGGATTCGGCGGGGGCGCAGGAATGGAAGCCCGCAAAGAACGTGGAGATCGTCGTCAATTCCGGGGCCGGCGGGGCGGCTGATCGGGGCGCGCGGGTGGCGCAGCGGCTGCTGGGCGCCGGGCCGGGATTCTCCAGCATCACCGTCGTCAATAGGCCCGGCGGTGCAGGCACGGTCGGGTTCACCTACGTCTTCCAGCATGCGGGCGACGCGCACATTATTGGCACGATGGGGACCAGCATCCTCACCAACGAGATCGTCGGCACCAGCAAGTTGGGCTATCGCGATCTCACGCCGCTCAACATTCTGATGCGCGAGTACGTGGTCGCCTGGGTGCGGGCCGAATCGCCGATCGCCTCAGCGAAGGAGGTGATGGCTCGACTGAGGAAGGACCCGGCGTCGCTCAGCTTCGGATTCGCGACGGCGCCCGGCAACCAGAACCACATCGTGATCGGAATGCTGGCGCGGGCAGCGGGCGTCGATCCCAAGTTGCTGAAGACGGTAATTTTCTCCTCGGGCGGCGCCGGCATGACCGCGGCGCTCGGCGGTCACGTCGACGTGTGGATCGGCACGAGCGGCGGAGGGCTGCAGCACCAGCGCGCCGGCAAGGCGCGCGTGCTCGGCGTGAGTTCGGCGCGTCGCCAGGAAGGTGGACTCGAAGCGGCGCCGACGTTCCGCGAGCAGGGCATTGATGCCGAGTACTACGCTTGGCGCGGATTCGTCGGCCCGAGGGGCCTTACCACGGCGCAGACCGCGTTCTGGGATCAGGCCTTCGCCGGCGTGATCAAGTCCGAAGAGTGGAGGAAGGATTTGTTGCTCAACGCCTGGGCCGAGGATTTCACCGGCGCCGCCGAGACACGCAAGCGGCTCGATGCCGAGTACGAGCAACTCACCGAGCGTCTGATCGAGCTGGGCCTGGTCACGCGCCCGGGGCGCTAGTTTCCAACGCTTACGGCGAGCCGACTGCGCGTGTCCTGGTGCGCGCGAATGGATCGTACGGCGCCATGATGTCAGCGGCGGGGGGCGCCGCTGGCGCGCTGGCACGTGCATTGACGGCCGCCCCGGATTCAATCGTGCTGACGTCGCCTGAGAGTTCCCCGCCTTCCTCGATGGTGATCTTGCCGTAGCGGATCTTGCCGGATACTTTGCCGGTCGAGCGGATGACGAGTTGTTTGCGCGCGGTCAACTCGCCTTCGAAACGGCCGTGAATCTCCGCGAGATCGATGCCGACGGTGCCGGCGAACACGCCGCGCTCGGCGATGTTGATCACGCGACTGTCCATCGAGGCTTCGACCCGCCCTTCCACCACGAGGGTGTCACAGTCGGTGATCTCCACGCCCTTCAGCTTGATGTCCGGGCCGACGATGAGCTTGCTGCCTTTCGCCTCTTCACTCCTGGGAGCGGCTTTTGCCGGTTCCTGCGCCTGGCGCTCCGGTGGTGCTTCCGGGTGCCCCCGCCCGACGGCGGCACCGAGCCCTGGTGTGACGTTGACGTTGCCGCGGCTGTCCGTGCGCACGTTGTCCTCCTTCTTTCCGAAGAAACCATCCCTGTTGAACATTGCGAGTCCCTCGCCCTCTTTGACGATCTCGCCGCGCCGCGACCCGTGCCGTGGCAGGCATATCACCGGAAGTGCTAAGCAAGACCCGCGCCCGCTGGAACTTGTCGAGCGGAATCAGTCACCCTGGACGTACCGAGCATAAGCAATGGCCGCAAACGCCGCCTGATTTGTCGTATGCCGGCGACGTCACGGCAACGCGATCGACCTAACGTGCTGATTACAGGAACATGAGCCTGTCGTTGAGCAACGACGCGAATTTCACCCCGGCGCCGCGTCGCCGCGGCCGATGCGATGGGGTACCGCATCCGGCACGTCGTCGAGGATCATGATCTTCTGCCACACCTTCTGCGACAGGCTCGCGGCCAGCGACTCGATGTCGTTGACTGCCGCAAGAACGACCACGTCGTTCACGTGTTGCAGGTACAGCGCGGCCACCTTGCTGCTGAGCGCGTACAGCTCGGAGCAGTAATCGAGGTAGCGCACCATCTCGAAACGCGTGAGAGTGCGTGCGGGCGATGCCGGGGTCGCCATGTCGGGTGAGATGACAAACTCGGGGTCCTTGGTGAGCTGATGCATATCGACGACATGAACGATGCTGCGCAGGCGGTAGAGCGCTTTCAGCGCCGCGCGCCGTTTGACGCGCGTCTCGAACGACAGCAGGAAAAAGATGCCGATTGCGAGCAGAATCACCTCATTGGCGGCGGCTTCGATCCCTTGCAGAAACTCGGAGAAGCCGCCCATGTCGAGCGGGCCGGCCACGCCTATCATGAGCAGCGCTGCAGAGATGCCGAGAATTCCCAGGATGCCCAGCGCCGCTCCGATGCGCGGCAGCCAGAGCGGCCGTTGCAGACGCGCGATATCCGCCGCGGCAGCGGCAGCCAGCCGCCCGAGATCCGCGCTCACGCGGCTCAACCCGGACCCGGGGAATCGCTCCGAGATCCGGCGTTCCAGCTTCTCGATGGTTACCTGGATGTGCTCGCCGCTCAACTCGGCGTACGCCAGCGGGCCATCTGACGCGGTCTCCGCGGGAGCGCCGCCACCGGCTTCCCCGGTTGGCGAGCCGCGCGCATCCATCATGTTCCACCCTGGCCCGGGTCGAGGGCCTGGCGCACGAGCCCGGCCATCGCTGCTGCCGTCTCCGTTCCTTCCCGCATCAGTCCTTCAACCACGCCTGCCCGGTCGCGCGTGGAGCGGTTCTGGCTCACCTTCCACTTTCCGGTGAGCCGCGCAATCGGGATCTCGAGTCCGACGATGGCACCCAGCATCTTGTCGATGTAATCAGCGGGTGCGTCCGTCACCTTCCATGGAACGGGGCGTCCCGACTCGTGCCGGGCGGTCAGTTCCTCCACATGTGCGCGCAGCCAGGCGGAATCATCGATGACCCGGAGGTTTCCGTACGCATGCACGACGGCGTAGTTCCAGGTTGGCACGACTTTCCCCGTTTCGCTCTTGCCGGGATACCACGAGGGCGATATGAATGTCCCGGGGCCCTGAAAGATCGCGAGCGCCTGCACGTCGGACGAGAAATCGCGCCACAGCGGATTCGCGCGTGCAACGTGGCCGCGCAGCGTTCCAAAGGGCGCCGGCTCCGGACGCAGGAGAAAGGGGATGTGGTTGGCGTTGAGGCCGCTGGCAGTGAGTGTGACCAGCGCGCCCAGAGGGTACGCACGGACCAGGCGATGAATAACGCCTGTATCCGTTTCTTCAAAGTGTTTCGGGACGTACATCCGCGTACCTCGCGTGGAGATGGACCGGGCTTGACCGTGGGTTGCCGGGACGCCTGTTCCGCGACGGGCCTGCGGTGCGTCCCGGGTGATTCCGGCGCGAGCTTCGTGCCAGTGTAACTCCACCCGTCGAACCGTTCCATCATGCCGCCGGACGCGATCACGGTCTCCGGGCTGGATCGACCTGGCCGGTCCCGCGCGCGGCTGGCGACCGCCGTTGTACTATTGCCGCTGGACGATGTCGGCACGACACCTTCAACTGGAGCGGCCGACCGCCGGAATCCATGGACCCATGGGTATGAACTATTCGACACGGTCTCATCGCGGCAACCACCCGGGATCCGGAGCATGAAGCTTTCCTTCGGCCTTACCCTTGCCATCGCGGGGGTCGCGGTCGTGCTCGCGATGGCGGGAGGGATCTGGTGGTGGTGGAACGACAATGCGGAGAAGTTGCAGGAATCGGGCACGGTCGCATTCGATGAAGGACGGAAGGCGGGGGCGACACTCCGTGAGAGCGGCTGCGTCGACAAGGCCGTCGAGCGGCACCGCATTGATGAAAATCGGAGCGTCTTCGGCACGGTTCGCACCAATCTCTTCCTGCGTGCCTGCCTGGACGTGAGCGAGCCGGAGGCGAAGTTTTGCGACGGCGTGCCGGCACAAGGGGAAATCGTTTCCATGGGATTGTGGTCGGGCCAGAGTTGCGCGAAACGCGGCTTCACCGATGCCTATTGCGCCCAGGTGTTCAGCCAGATTGCGGACTACTGCTTCTCTCCGGAGCGGGCCTCGAAGCTGAAGCCGCCGCCGCGCAGCGGCGAGCCATCGCATGAGCGCGGCGCGTAGGCCGCGGGTGGGGCTCGCGCTGGGCAGCGGCACGGCGCGTGGCTGGGCGCATGTCGGAGTCATCCAGGCGCTGGAGGCGGCCGGCATCCGCCCCGACCTGGTCTGCGGAACATCGGTCGGCGCGCTGGTGGGCGCCGCCTACGCAGCGGGCGAACTGGCGCGTTTCGAGCAGTGGGTGCTCGGAATGGGGATCAGGGACGTGGTCGCGTTCATGGACCTGGGTCTGGGCGGCGGGGTGCTCAAGGGCGAACGGCTGATGGAGTACTTCCGGCGCAACTTCGTCGACCGCCCGATCGAGGACCTCGCCATGCCTTTTGGCGCGGTGGCCACCGCGCTCAACACCGGAGCGGAAATCTGGCTGCGCACGGGCTCGACGGTGGAGGCAGTACGCGCCTCCATCGCCCTGCCTGCCCTGTTTGCGCCGGTACAGCGGGACGGTCTGCTGCTCGCGGACGGCGGGCTCGTCAACCCGGTGCCGGTCTCGCTGGCGCGCGCGATGGGGGCGGAAATCCTGATTGCGGTCGACTTGAGCTCGGATATTCTGGGCCGTCACCTGCGGGAAGACCCTCAGCCGGAAGCCTCCGCCAGCCAGGTCGGCGAATGGATGCGCAAGCTGCAGGACAATCTGGGCGCGCTCATGCCCGCGCGCGATCCCGACGAACCTAAGCCGCCGTCCATGCTCGACGTGGTGGCCTCGAGCGTCAACATCATGCAGGTGCGGATCTCGCGCAGCCGCATGGCGGGCGACCCACCCGACGTGATCGTGGCGCCGCGGCTGGCTCACCTCGGTCTGCTCGATTTTCACCGTGCCAGGGAAGCCATCGAGGAGGGCAGGCGTGCGGTCGAGGCGAGCCTCCCGAGCCTGCGCGCGCTCGGCATTCAGGCGCCGCGAGCGTGGTGACAATGGCCTCACAGCGCCGTAGTATCGATCGATGAAGCGCCTGAACGGATTGAAACGCGCCGCCAGGGGCCGACCTTGGCCGCGACCACGCATGCAGGCGGGCCTTGGCTGACGCTCCCGCGCGCCCAACGTGGCGCTTGATGCTGGGACACCCGGCGCACTGCGTCGCGTTCGGTTTCGGCGCGGGCCTGGCGCCGGTCGCGCCCGGCACCTTCGGCACGCTACTCGCCTTCCCGATTCACTGGTACCTCGCGCCGCTGCTGACAGCCACCGTGTATCCGGCGCTCCTGGCGGCGCTGTTCGTGCTCGGGGTGTGGGCGTGCGAGCGCACCGGCCGCGCGCTGGGCACTGCCGACCACCAGTCGATGGTGTGGGACGAGACAGTGGCGTTTCTCGCGGTGTTGTGCTTCACGCCGGCCGGCCTCGCCTGGCAGATGGGGGCCTTCCTCCTGTTTCGAATCTTCGACATACTGAAACCGCCGCCAATACGGTACTTCGACCGCACCGTCAAGAACGGCTTCGGGGTCATGCTCGATGACATGTTGGCGGCCTTTTATGCGGTGCTGGTGCTGATGATGGTGAAGTTCCTGATCGAATAGGGAGAAACATGGCAGACGCGCAACTCTATCAACTGGCGGAGCAGGTCGGAGAAGCCCTGAAGACGCACGGCTTGATGCTTGCCACCGCCGAATCATGCACCGGGGGCTGGATCGCCGAGGCTGCGACCATGATATCCGGCAGCTCGGCGTGGTTCGAGCGCGGCTTCGTCACCTACACCTATATTGCCAAGCGTGAGATGCTCGGCGTCAATCAGGAGACGCTCGGCCGGCACGGAGCGGTCTCGGAAGAAACCGTGCGCGAGATGGTGACCGGGGCGATCGCGCGCAGCCATGCGCAGGTCGCGGTGGCGGTGAGCGGCACGGCCGGGCCCACCGGCGGCACGCCGGAGAAGCCGGTCGGAACCGTGTGCTTCGCCTGGCTCGCGCCCGACGGCAGGGTGGTCAGCGAAACGCGGCATTTCCCGGGCGACCGTGAAGCCGTGCGCCGGCTGGCGGTGGCGCACGCGCTGAATGGCGTGTTGCTCGCATTGGAGCGCCAGAAAAAATGAATTCGGCGTCATCGCCGCATCGTGGGCGCGCGTTATGCGGTCCGTGGTGCCAACTGTGACATAATTCGAAGATCATTTCCGGGGGAAAGTCATGGACGAGAACAAGAGCAGAGCGCTTGCCGCAGCGCTCTCGCAGATCGAGAAGCAGTTCGGCAAGGGCTCGATCATGCGGCTCGGTGAATCCGATGTCGCGAAGGACATCCAGGTGGTATCGACCGGGTCGCTGGGCCTCGACATCGCGCTCGGCATCGGGGGCCTGCCGCGCGGGCGCGTGGTCGAGATCTACGGGCCGGAGTCCTCGGGCAAGACGACGCTGACGCTGTCGGTGATCGCGCAGATGCAGAAACTGGGCGGCACGGCCGCCTTCATCGACGCCGAGCACGCGCTCGACCCGCAGTACGCCGGTAAGCTCGGCGTGATCGTGGAACAGCTGCTCATCTCCCAGCCCGATAACGGCGAGCAGGCGCTGGAGATCGCAGACATGCTGGTGCGCTCGGGGTCGGTGGACGTGGTGGTGATCGACTCGGTGGCGGCGCTGGTGCCGCGGGCCGAGATCGAGGGCGAGATGGGCGAGCCGCAGATGGGGCTGCAGGCGCGGTTGATGAGCCAGGCGCTGAGGAAGCTCACCGCCAACATCAAACGCTCGAACACGCTGGTCATATTCATCAACCAGATCCGCATGAAGATCGGCGTGCTGTTCGGCAATCCCGAAACCACGACCGGCGGCAACGCGCTCAAGTTCTACGCCTCTGTGCGCATCGACATCCGGCGCATTGGCTCGATCAAGAAAGGCGAAGAGGTGATAGGTTCCGAGACGCGCGCGAAGGTGGTGAAGAACAAGGTCGCGCCGCCGTTCCGCAACGCCGATTTCGACATTCTCTACGGCGAGGGCATCTCGCGCGAGGGCGAGATCATCGAGCTGGGGGTCGCCCACAACATCATCGAGAAGTCAGGCGCCTGGTACGCCTACGGCAAGGACCGCATCGGCCAAGGCAAGGACAACACCCGTGACTATCTGCGTGAACATCCGGAGATGGCGCAGGAGATCGAGGCGAAAATCCGCGCGGCGGTGGGAGTGGCGGGGCAGGCGCCGGCCGTGGCGGCAGCAAGCGAAACGGAAGAGGTGGCGACGCCTGCGGCGGGGCGCAAGCGCGCCTGAGGCCGGAGCATCGATCCACCGGCGGTCGAGGTTGCAGCACCGTGCGGGAGTTCCCGAAGACCAGGAGCCAACCGACTCTGCGGGTACGGGCGCTGCAGCTGCTTGCGCGGCGCGAGCATACGCGGCACGAACTCGGGCGCAAGCTCGCGCCGTATGTGCAGGACGAAGCCGAGGTCGACCTGTTGCTCGACGAGTTCGCGAAGCAGGGCTGGCTGTCGGAAGCGCGCACCGTGGAGCAGTTGGTGCACGCGCGGCGCGGGAAGTTCGGCAGCCGGCGTATCCGCCAGGAGCTGATCCAGCGCGGCGTCGATGCGGAGCGCACGGCAGGCGCCATGGCAGGCCTCAAGGCGGGTGACATGGCGGCATTGCGCGCAGTCTGGCGCAGGAAGTTCGGCGCGGCGCCGCGCGATTCGGCGGAACGGGCGCGGCAGATCCGCTTCCTCCAGGGCCGCGGCTTCGAACTGGACATGATATTGAAAGTGATCGTCTCTTCGGGCGCGGACGATGTCGTCGGTTGAGCGCGCCGTCACGGCATTGTGCCTCTGCGCGGCGCTGGCGGGCTGTGATTACCTGCCCTTCGGCTACACCTCGGCGCAGGAGATCGCCGCCGGCCCGGCGAACTTCGAGGGCAAGGAAGTGAAGCTGAGGGGGAGGGTCGCGGACGTAGTGAGGCTTCCGGTGCTCGGCCAGGGTTACGTCCTGGAGCAGGATGGAGCGCAGCTGTACGTGGCGACCACGGGCGAGTTGCCGGCGGTGAAATCCGAAATCGCGCTGAAGGGCACGGTGCGCAGCGCCGTGATCATCGGCGGCAAGGCGCTCGGCACGCGGGTGGACGAAACGAAGCGGTTGCGTTAGAAGATGGGATCGGCAGGACACGGCGACAGGGGCAACGCATCATGAAGAGCAGCGAAATACGGGCGAAGTTCCTGGAGTACTTCGCCGGCAAGGGACATAGCGTGGTCGCATCGAGCCCGTTGGTGCCGGGCAACGACCCGACGCTGCTCTTCACCAATTCCGGGATGGTGCAGTTCAAGGACGTGTTCCTCGGACAAGACAGGCGCCCCTACACGCGCGCGACTACGTCCCAGCGCTGCGTGCGCGCCGGCGGCAAGCACAACGACCTGGAGAACGTGGGCTACACCGCGCGCCACCACACCTTCTTCGAGATGCTCGGAAATTTCAGCTTTGGCGACTATTTCAAGCGCGATGCGATCCGGTTCGCGTGGGAACTGCTCACCGACGTCTACAAACTGCCGCGCGAGCGGCTGTGGACGACGGTCTATCACGAAGACGACGAGGCCTACGACATCTGGGTGAAGGAGATCGGGGTGCCCAGGGAGCGCTGCGTGCGTATCGGCGACAAGCCCGGCGCGCCGAAGTACCAGAGCGACAACTTCTGGCAGATGGCGGACACCGGCCCGTGCGGGCCATGCACCGAGATCTTCTGGGATCACGGTGCGGGCATCCCCGGCGGCCCGCCGGGCTCGAAGGATGCCGATGCTGACCGCTACGTCGAGATCTGGAACCTGGTCTTCATGCAGTTCAACCGCGACGACAAGGGCGTGTTGAATCCGCTGCCCAAGCCATCGGTCGATACCGGGATGGGACTGGAGCGGATCGCCGCGGTGATGCAGGGCGTGCACTCGAACTACGACATCGATTTGTTTCAGGATCTGATCGGGGCGGCTGCGCGCGAAACCCGCAGCAAGGACCTTGCCAGCAACTCGCTCAAGGTGATCGCGGACCACATCCGCGCGACGTCATTTCTAATCGTGGACGGCGTGATCCCGTCGAACGAGGGCCGCGGCTACGTGCTCCGGCGCATCGTGCGCCGCGCGATTCGCCACGGCTACAAGCTGGGGCAGACCGATCCTTTTTTCCATCGCCTGGTGGACGATCTCGTGCGCGTCATGGGCGCGGCGTACCCGGAGCTGTCGAAGGCGGGCGAGCGGGTGAAGCAGGTGCTGAAGCAGGAGGAAGAGCGTTTCGCCGAGACGCTGGCCAATGGCATGAAGGTGCTGGAAGGGGCGCTCACGCGCGAGGACAAGATGCTCGACGGGGAGACGGTGTTCCAGCTCTACGACACTTTCGGCTTCCCCGTCGATCTCACGGCGGACATTGCGCGCGAGCGCGGCGTACGCGTGGACTATGCCGGTTTCGAGGCGGCGATGGAGCGCCAGCGCGAGCGGGCGCGCGCCGCGTCGAAGTTCACGATGGCTGCAAGCGTCGAGTACAGCGGCGCCGCGACCGAATTTCACGGCTACGACGCGCTCACCCTCGAGAGCAAGGTCGTCGCCCTCTACAATGCCGAGGGCGCGCAGGTTGAGGAGATCGCCGGGGGGAGCGGCGCGATCGTGGTGCTCGACCGCACCCCGTTCTACGCCGAGTCCGGCGGGCAGGTCGGCGACAGTGGCGAACTCGCCGGCGTGGCGGGCACGTTCACCGTCGATGACACGCAGAAAATCCAGGCGGCGGTGTTCGGGCACAAGGGAATGCTCAAGACCGGGCGGCTGCGCGTCGGCGACAAGGTGATGGCGGCAGTCGACGCCGCGCGGCGCGCGCGCACCGTGCGCAACCATTCGGCGACCCACCTCATGCACAAGGCGCTGCGGGAGGTGCTGGGACCCCACGTCCAGCAGAAAGGCTCTCTGGTTGACGAAAATCGCACGCGCTTCGATTTCTCGCACAACGAGCCGATGACGGACAATGAGCGCCGGCGCGTCGAGGCGAACGTCAACGCCGAGATCCTGCGTAACGACTCAACGACGGCGCGGATCATGAAATTCGACGAGGCGGTGAAGGCCGGGGCGATGGCCTTCTTCGGCGACAAGTACGGCGAAGAGGTGCGCGTGCTCGACATCGGTTCCTCGCGCGAGCTGTGCGGCGGCACCCACGTCAAGCGCACCGGGGACATCGGTTTCTTCAAGGTGCTTTCGGAGGGCGGAATCGCCGCGGGCGTGCGTCGCATCGAGGCCACCACCGGCGAAGGCGCGCTCGCATGGGCGCAGCAGCTGGAGAAAGAGGTATCCGAGCTTGCGTCCGATGCCGGCTTTCGCGAGGTCAATATCGCGGGCGTGCGGCAGAGAGTCGCGACGCTGCAGGAGGCGAACCGGGCGCTCGAGAAGGAACTCGCGCGGCTCAAGTCGAAGCTCGCGTCCTCGCAGGGCGACGAACTGGTCGCGCAGGCGGCGGAAGTGAAGGGCGTCAAGGTGCTGGCGGCGGTGATCGATGGGGCCGACGCCAGGGCGCTGCGCGAGTCGCTGGACAAGCTCAAGGACAAATTGAAATCGGCGGTCGTGGTGCTGGGCGCCGCGGACAACGGAAAAGTGTCGCTCATCGCAGGCGTGACGGCCGACCTCACGGCCCGGCTCAAGGCCGGCGAGCTCGTCAATCACGTCGCGCAGCAGGTCGGCGGCAAGGGCGGGGGGCGGCCTGATATGGCGCAGGCAGGGGGCAGCGTTCCGGACAAGCTTCCAGAAGCGCTGGCCTCGGTGCGCAGGTGGGTCGAGCAGAGGCTGTGATGCAAGCGATGGGCATCGTGCGCGATCTCGCGCTCGGCATGGCGCTCACGGCAGCCATCGCGCCGCTGGCTGGGGCGCAGGCCCAGCCCGGCGCGATCGAGGCGACCACGCCGGGCGGCGACAAGGTGCTGCTCCATCCGAATGGCCGCTGGGAGTACGTCGATTCCGCGAAGGCGACCGAGGCCAGGCGGATCTCCTCTCAGTTTCCCGAGAACCAGGGATGCCCGCCGGGCTCGCAGGGCGGGTTGCTCGGCATCGGCCGTTGCATTCCGCCCGGCGACCGCGACTACAACCGCGGCACGCTCAACCCCGGACGGCGTTGATGAGGTAAAACATGTCCACTGCGCCCGCTTCCCCGCGTCCCGCGCTCCTCAAGGCCGAGCAGATCGAAGCCATCCCGGAGAAGCGTTTCGTCCATCAGCTCAACCCGCAAGCGATACGCCATACCCGTTCTTTGGGCGATGCGACGGGGCTTGCCAGCATCGGCGTGCATCGCGTGCGCCTGACGCAGGGCCACGAGAGCACGGAGTACCATTTCCACCACCAGGACGAGGAGTGGATCTACATCCTCTCCGGGCGCGGCACGGCCACGATCGGCGGCGAGAAACTGGAGGTCGGGCCGGGCGATTTCATGGGCTTTGTGACCCGTTCCGCGCCCCATACCCTGCTCAATCCGCACGCGGAGGACCTGGTGTACCTCGTGGGCGGCAACCGGCTGCCGTTCGATGTCTGTGACTACCCGAGGCTGCGCAAGCGCCGCTACCGCATCGACGGTGAGGGCGAGTACGTCGACTGGGACAAGCTGGAAAAAAGAGTGCAGCCGCGCTAGCGAGGCGCGTCAGCAGCCATGAGGTGACCGCAATTCGGATTTCACCAATCAGGAGGGGATTATGAAGAGCATTTCGCAGTGGTGGTTCGGAGCGCTGCTCGTGGTAGCGGCAGGTGCTGCAAGCGCGGCGTCGGCACTCGCCACCGTCGACCGCGCGCTCCAGGCGATGGGCGGGGAGAGCGCATTGCGTGGCGTGCGCACGATGGTCATTACGGAAAGGGTCCAGCACTGGGAGCCTAATTCATCGGTGGTCACGGGGGGAGAGTTCAAGTTCACGGGGAATTCAAACATAGTGATCACCCGCGACTTCGCTGCGAAGGCAATCCGTCTCGATTGGGACCGTACCAAGGTGGGCCCCGGCGGCAACAGCTTCAAATTCAGCGAGATCTATGCAGACGGGGTCGGGATGGTGGACGGGGTGCGCACCGGGCGCGCGTATCGGACCGACCAGAGCCTCAAGACCAATCAGCACACGATGTCCGGATCGCGGCTGGCCGGCTTTCTGCGCGAGCAGCAGCGCGCCTCGCCGTTACTGGTGCTCGACATGAAGTCCGATCTGAAGGCGCTGGCGGCGCTGCCCCAGCAGAGCTCAGGCGGGAAGAAGTTCCATGCCATGCGCTACGAAGCGGGGCGCAACACCTTCACCGTGCTGTTCGACCCGCAGACCGGTCTGCCGGCGCGCGTGCGCACGCTTGACGTCGATCCGCACCTGGGCGACGCCAACTACGATTTGGTCCTGTCCGACTGGCGGGCGGTGAACGGCGTGCAGGTCGCCCACCACCTGGCATGGGAACTGGACGGCAAAGTGCTGGCGAAGGCCGAGGTGAGCAAGGTTGAGGTGAATGCGGCAGTGCCGGCCGAACGGTTCGCCATCCCGGCCGAAGTGCGGGCGCGGCGCATCCTGCCCGCAATGGGCAACGTGCCATACCAGTGGATCGAGCGGCGTACAGTGTGGGGCTCGTTCCGGGACAGCGACGAGCTCTCGTTCGACCCGGAGAGGTTACAGAGCCTGACGTTGATGGACATCGCGCCCGGCGTGAGCCTGACGCAAGGCGGTTCCCACAACAACCTGGTCGTGGAGATGGACAAGTTCCTCGTGGTGTTCGACGCGCCGATCCACGAATTTCAGTCGCGCTGGGTGATCGATGCCGCCAAAGCGAAGTACAAAAAACCGGTGAAGTACCTCATCCTCTCGCACCATCACTGGGACCACACCAGCGGCGCGCGCACGTTCGTGGCGGAAGGCGTCACGGTGATCGTCGGAAAGGGCAACAAGGACTACTTCGCGCGGATGTTCAGTGCCCGGAATACGGCCGCCCCCGACGAGCTCGAGCGCAAGCCGCGCAAGGCCAGCATCATAGAGGTCACGGACAGGCACGTGATCGCGGACGGCAAGCGCCAGGTAAGCGCCCATTACATCGAGCATTCGCACTCGACCGGCACGTTGATCGGGTACATTCCCGATGCCCGGCTCGGCTTCGTCGTGGACATCTGGAGCCCAGGTCGGGACCCGCTCCCGAAGAAGGCCCCGTCGGGATTCGTCGAACTGGTGAAAGGCGTGCGGCAGCACAATCTCGACATCGAGCGCTTCGCAGGCGGTCACGGCTCGACCGGCGTTTATCGCGATCTCGTCACGCTGGTCGAGAAAACGGGGCCGCGAAGCGAACTCGCGCCGGCCAGGCTCGCCGGCGGGTCCCGACCCTGAATGCCGGGAGCTAAAAGGGCAGCACCGCTTCCGGCTTGACGGCCAGTATCGCGCGTCGGAATTGCTCCTGTATGCGCTTCAGGGCGGCTGTGTCGTCCGCCTCGAAGCGCAGCACGATCACCGGCGTCGTGTTGGACGGGCGCGCCAGGCCGAAGCCGTCCGCGTATTCGACGCGCAGGCCGTCGATGGTGATGACTTCGCGCGCGCCTTCGAAGCGCGCGGATTTCCCGAGCGTTTCCATCAGCGAATAGTTTTCGCCTTCGGCGAGCTTG
>Ga0315912_10001815_pt1 | contig 24553 bp, 26 predicted proteins | sample VfabasoilMG_FD_204469 | JGI IMG/M metagenome (GOLD analysis project Ga0315912, IMG submission 204469) | Garden soil microbial communities collected in Santa Monica, California, United States - V. faba soil | ecosystem: Environmental > Terrestrial > Soil > Garden | place: USA: California... | reverse complement strand
CACTGTCGGGCGCCCCCGCGGCAAACGTGCAGAAGGTGCGTGAGCGCTCGACGGCCCGCTGGGCTCGCCCGTTGCTCGGCCTCGGCATCGCGGCCACCGTCGCGGTCGCGGCCATAGGCACGCTGCGGTCGTTGAACGAAGCGGCGGTGTCTCCCGGAGTTTCAGCGCCGCTCGCGGCGTCGCAGCGTCAGGCACTCGAAGCGGCGCAGGCGCAGCTCTACGTCGTGCCCGAGCCGTCGGACCTATCGGGCACGGTCGCGCCGATCAGGCTCACGAACTACCTGATGCACCATGGCGAATACGCTTCCGGTCTCACGAGGACGTCCGTGACTTCCAACGTCGTCGGCGGCAGCATGGAGCCCGCTGTGAACGAAACCGCCGTCACGAAGCCCGTTCCCCAGGAAGGGTTGGAGTAAACGATGCGACTGGCTCATCCCGTCGCGGCCCCCTCGTTGGTCTTGTTCGTTTTTCTCGGCGGTCATGCCGCTGCTCAAGACCAAGGCGCGCGCGATTGGCTCGAGCGCATGAATCGCGCCGTGGACGAGCTGAACTACCGCGGGACGTTCGTGCACGTGCTCGACGGCACGGCAGAGACGCTGCACATCGTGCACCGCAGCGAACAGGGTCAGAGCGGGGAGCGAATCGTGTCGCTCGACGGCGCCGGCGGCGAGTTCGTGCGCGAGGGCGCTCGCGTCCAAGGCATTTTCCCGGATCGCCGAGTCGTCGTGCTCGAGTCACGCAGCGACCTGAGCCCGCTCGTTGCGGCTCTGCCGAGCAACACGGACGAGGTCGTGCCGAATTACGAGATCACTTTGGGCGGTACTGCGCGCGTTGCGGACCGGCTCGTGCAAGTCGTCGAGATCCAGCCGCGCGACGAGTACCGTTACGGCTACAGGCTGTGGCTCGACCAAGAGACCGCGATGCCGCTGCAGTCGACTCTGATCGACGAGCAGGGCGCGGTCGTCGAGCAGATTCTTTTCACGGACATCGAGATTCTCGCCGACATTCCGGCGTCCGAGCTCGAGCCCACGATCGACACGACGGGTTTCACGACGCTGCGAGCGCCCGAGGCGACGTCGCTCGCGGCCGAGATCCCGTGGCGTGCCGCGACCGTGCCGGGTGGGTTCAAGCTGTCGGTCGCCACGCAAAGTTCCATGGCGGGCTCCGACACCCCGGTCGAGCACCTCGTCTACTCCGATGGCCTCGCGACCGTGTCGGTGTTCATCGAAGCCCCGGCCACCACCACCGACGTGCGCGACGGTTTCTCGACTGCCGGCAGCACGAACGCGTTCACGCTGACGTTGAACGACGGCCGCAAGGCTACGGCAATCGGCGAGGTTCCGCGGCAAACCGTGCGCACGATCGCCTCATCGCTCGTCGCTCAGTAGCGCGAGGGGATCCTCCATTTCATTCCATGCCTGCAGCGCGACCGGCGTTGTCCGCGGGTCGGAGAACGGGCTCTTGACCGTCGAGCTTCATGGCCCGCCGCGCTGTGAAGGCTGCGCGGGCGCATGTTTCTGGTATCGCGTGTCGCAGAGCGAGCGGCTGACACTGCCCACGAACGACGCGTTCCCGGCTGGCGCCGCGGTCACGATAAGCCTGCCGGAGCGCTTCGTACTCGTCGGCGCGTTGACGTTGTACGGCTTGCCGCTCGCCGCGCTGCTCGCGGGCGGCGCAGTGGCGGCCGCGGCGTTCGGCTCCGATCTCGCGGCGGCCGCGGGCGCTGCCGCGGCTCTCGTTGCGGCTCTGCTGGCTGCATCGCCGCTGCGCAAGCGCCTCGAACGCGCGACTTTGCGCCGCCTGGTCGTCGGCAGTCGCGCGTGAGCCGAGCATGACCAAGCTGACGCTCTACGGTCGCCCCGAATGTCATCTGTGCGAGGCCCTGCTCGACGACCTCGTGCCGCTGCTGCCGGCCGGCGTGGGCGTCGAAACGGTCGACGTCGATTCGAGCGTCGAGCTCGAGCGGCGCTATGGTCTGCGTATCCCCGTGCTCGCGGCCGGAGAGGTCGAAATCTCGGGCTATCCGCTCGACCGCGCGAGCGTGCGGCGCTTTCTCGAGTCCGTTTAGCCGCCGAAGAGCCGGTTCAGCGGGATACCGCTATAATCCGCGCCGCCGCCAGGGGCGGCTGACCCGAGCACCATGGAACGGATCCGCAATTTCTCCATCATCGCGCACGTCGATCACGGCAAGTCCACGCTGGCTGACCGGCTCATTCAGCTTTGCGGCGGCCTTGCGGCGCGCGAGATGGAAGATCAAGTGCTCGACTCGATGGATCTCGAGCGCGAGCGCGGCATCACGATCAAGGCGCAGACCGTCGCGCTGCAATATCGGGCCCGCGACGGGCAGGACTACCAGATCAACCTCATCGACACGCCCGGGCACGTCGACTTCTCGTACGAGGTGTCGCGCTCGCTCGCCGCGTGCGACGGGGCGTTGTTGGTCGTGGATGCGGGTCAGGGCGTGGAAGCCCAGAGCGTCGCGAATTGCTACACGGCCATCGAGCAAGGGCTCGAGGTGTTACCCGTCATCAACAAGATCGACTTGCCGACGGCCGATCCCGAGCGCGTCATCGAGCAGATCGAGGACATCATCGGCATCGAGGCGAAGGACGCGGTTCGCATCAGCGCCAAGACCGGTTTCGGCGTAGACGAGCTCCTCGAACGCATCGTCGAGCGCATTCCGCCTCCGAAGGGCAGCGTCGACGCGCCGTTGCAGGCGCTGATCATCGACTCGTGGTTCGACAGCTACGCCGGCGTCGTTTCGCTCGTACGCGTCGTCAACGGCGTCATTCGCAAGGGCTCACGCATCGTCGTGCACTCGACGCAGCGCAAGTACGAAGTCGAGCGGCTCGGCGTCTTCACGCCGCGGAGCGCACCGCGCGAAGAGCTCAAGGCCGGCGACGTCGGGTTCCTGATCGCAGCGATCCGCGAGATCAACGCCGCGCCGGTCGGCGATACGATCGTGGATGCCAACGTGCCTAACGTGCCTGCGCTGCCGGGTTTCGCGAAGATCCAGCCGCGCGTGTTCGCAGGCATGTTTCCGGTCGATTCGGAAGACTACCCCGCGTTTCGCGAGGCGCTGCAGAAGTTGGCGCTCAACGACTCGGCGCTCGCGTTCGAGCCCGAGGTCAGCGCCGCGCTCGGCTTCGGAATGCGCTGCGGATTTCTCGGGCTTCTGCACATGGAGATCGTCCAGGAGCGGCTCGAGCGCGAGTTCAACTTGTCGTTGATCACGACGGCGCCGACCGTCGTCTACGAGGTCGTGCAGTCGAACGGTGAGACCATCAAGGTCGAGAATCCGGCCGATCTGCCCGACCAGAGCAAGATCGCGGAGATCCGCGAGCCGATCATTCTCGCGAGCATTTTCGTGCCGCAGGAATACCTCGGCGCCGTCATCCAGCTCTGCATCGAGAAGCGCGGCGTGCAGAAACGTTTGCACTACTCGGGCAGGCAGGTGCAGCTCGAGTTCGAGCTGCCGCTCGCGGAGGTCGTGCTCGATTTCTTCGACCGGCTGAAGTCCGTGAGCCGCGGTTACGCGTCGTTCGATTACGACTTCGTGCGGTTCGAGGCCGCGCCGCTCGTCAAGCTCGACATCCTCGTGAACAAGGACAAGGTCGATGCGATGGCGTTCATCGCGCATCGTGACGGCGTCGAGCGCAAAGGACGCAAGATCGTCGAGATCCTGAAGGAAGTGATTCCGCGGCAGCAGTTCGAGGTTGCCGTCCAGGCGGCGATCGGCTCGCAGATCATTGCGCGTACGACCGTCAAAGCGTACAGAAAGGACGTGACCGCGAAGCTCTACGGCGGCGACGTCACGCGCAAGAGGAAGTTGCTCGAGAAGCAGAAGGCCGGCAAGAAGCGCATGAAGCAAGTGGGCTCGGTCGAGATTCCTCAGGAGGCGTTCCTGGCGGTGCTCAAGGTAGACAAGTAGCGATGCGCTCCGTTCTCGACTTCATCGGCGGCCTGGACTTCGCGCTGATCATCGTCGTGTTGACGGCGCTGGCAGGCATCATCGTGGCGCTGGACGCGCTCGTTCTGCGCGGCGTGCGGCGCGGCAAGGCCGCCCGCGGCGAGCCGGTTCGGGAGCCGATCGCCGTCGAGTACGCGCGCTCGTTCTTCCCGGTTCTGCTCATCGTCCTCGTGATTCGCTCGTTTCTATTCGAGCCGTTCAGGATCCCGTCGGGGTCGATGACGCCCACGCTGCTGACGGGCGATTTCATTTTTGTGAACAAGTTCGCGTATGGCTTACGTCTGCCGGTTATAAATACCAAGATCGTCGAGCTGGGCGAGCCGCGGCGCGGCGACGTGGTCGTATTCCGCTTGCCGGCGGACCCAAGGGTGAACTACGTCAAGCGGGTAATCGGGCTGCCGGGTGACGTAGTCGAATACCATCCGTCCAACAAGCGGATTACGATCAACGGCAAGCTGGTGCCGATTGAGATGGTGGCAGGCCCTTACAAGGAGGAGCCCGGCACTGAGCTCGGATGGGAGGTTCTCGACGAGCATCGGCATCGTGTCTTGCTGACGCCCGGTGCTCCGCTCAGTCCCGGAGGCGAGTACGTGGTCCCGGCAGGGCACTACTTCATGATGGGCGACAATCGGGACAACAGTGAAGACGGGCGTTACCGCGATGAAGTCGGGTTCGTTCCGGAAGGCAACTTGGTGGGTCGAGCGACGGGTGTGTGGATGAACTGGCGCCGACCGTCCGAGGGAGGACCGCAATGGAATCGTATCGGTACGGGCATCGAATGACGCAATCGACGCGGCACTCGCAAGCCGGCATCACGGCGCTCGGGTTCCTGATTCTCGCCGCGCTCGTCGGGATCATCGGCCTAGGCGTCATGAAAGTCATGCCGATGTACTTGCAGAACATGCGCATGACGACGATCTTGGACGACGTCGCGCGCGAGCTGAGCGGGCAATCCCCGACGCCGCAGACCATTCGCAACGAGCTCTATCGCCGCTTCTCGGTCGAGGACATCAACCTGCCCAGCGACGAGATCAAGATCGCTCAGAGCAAGAACGGTTACTCGCTGCACGTGCAATACGAAAACCGAGCCTCGTACGTGGCCGATATCTACCTTTTGGTCGCCTACGACAAGCAGGTCGAGATAACGAGGTGAGCGCTCGCGCCCACTGGGCGGAAGCGCAGCTCGAGTACACGTTCAAGGATGCGGCTCTTCTCGACCTCGCGCTGACGCATCGCAGTGCGTCGAAAAACAACAACGAGCGCCTCGAGTATCTCGGCGACTCGTTCCTGACCTTTGCAATCGCACGCCGGCTGTTCGAGCTGCGCAGTTCCGACACCGAGGGCGACTTGAGCCGCGCGCGCGCTGCGCTCGTCAAGGAGCCCACGCTCGCGGCCATTGGCTTCGCGCTCGGCGTCGACGCACATCTGATCTTGGGTCCCGGAGAGCTGCGCACGGGCGGAGCGCAACGCGCGGCCGTTGTCGCCGACGCCGTCGAGGCCCTGATCGGCGCCGTCTTGCTTGACGGCGGCGCGCCGGCGGCAGAAGCTGTCGTCGACCTCATGTTCGCCGAGCAATTCAAGAGCTTGCCCGACGCGGCTGCGCTCAAGGATCCGAAAACACGGCTACAAGAGTGGTTGCAGGGCAGGGCATTGCCTCTGCCGTCGTACGCGGTCACGGCCGTGCACGGCCGCGACCATGAGCAAACGTTCGTCGTCGAGTGCGAAGTTCGAGAGAAAAATGTTCAAACGACCGGCAAAGGACAGAGCCGTCGCGCAGCGGAGCAGGATGCTGCCGCCGCGATGCTCGTGGCGTTGACCGGTGAGCGCACCTGATGCAAGCGGCGGCCGCTGCGGTTTCGTCGCGATAGTCGGCAGACCGAACGTCGGCAAGTCCACACTGCTGAACACGCTCGTCGGCGAGAAGCTCAGCATCGTCACGGACAAGCCGCACACGACGCGCCAGCGAGTGCTCGGCGTGCTGAATCGCGGGCCCGATCAGGCCGTGTTCATCGACACGCCAGGCCATGCACGGCGCACGAAGCGTGCGTTGCACCGGCTCATGGCGCGGCAAATACACCAGGCGCTCGAAGACTGCGATCTCGCGCTGCTCGTCGTCGAAGCGGGCCGGCTCACGAGCCAAGACCACACGTTGATCGAGATGCTCGGCGACAAGCTGCCGAAGACATTCCTCGTGCTGAACAAGGTCGACGCGCTGGCCGCCAAATCGGAGATGCTGCCGACGCTCGAGAAGCTTTCGACTCGCCCGTTCGCGGCGCTCATGCCCGTGTCCGCGCGGACGGGCGACAATCTCGAGCGGCTCGTCGAGCAGATCTTTGCTCACCTGCCGGTCGGCCCGAAGCAGTTCCCGGACGGCATGGTCACCGACCGCGATCTCGCGTTTAGGATCGGCGAGACGATCCGCGAAAAGCTCATGACGCTCGTGCACAAGGAAGTCCCGTACGGCTTGACGGTCGAGGTCGAGCACTTGGGCACGAACGACGAAGGCCAGCGGCTCGTTCATGCGCTGATCTGGCTCGAGCGCGAGAGCCAGAAGAGCATCGTGATCGGCAAGGCCGGCAGCGTGCTCAAAGAGGCCGGCACGTTGGCGCGCCAAGAGCTGCGCGGGCTTTTGGGCGAGCGCGTGCACCTCGAGCTGTGGGTCAAGGTCCGCGAGCACTGGGCCGACAGCGAGCGCGAGCTGCAGCGGCTCGGTTTCGAGGTGTAATGGCCGAGCGCGAACAGGTCTTGCTCGAGCGCGGGTTCGTGCTGCACCAACGTCCCTATCGCGACTCGAGCCAACTGCTCGAGTGCATGACCGCCTCGCGCGGCCGGATGGGACTCGTTGCGCGCGGCTCGCGCAAAGCTCCGACGCGGCAGCGCGCGTTGCTGCAGCCGTTCGTTCCGATCAAGTTGTCGTGGGTGCGGCGCGGCGATCTCGGGCGCCTCACGCACGTAGAAGCGGACGGTCCGAGCCACGCGCTCGAGGGTCAGCGCTTGCTGGCGGGCTTCTATTCGAGCGAGCTGCTGCTGCGGCTCACGGCGCGCGGCGATCCGAATTCCGACGTCTTTTCCTGCTATAGTCGCTGCCTCGCGCGGCTCGGCGAAGCGGCCCACGTCGCTCGCACGCTGCGCATTTTCGAGCTCGAGTTGCTGCAGGCTCTCGGCTACGGGCTGGAGCTCGACGGCGATTCGACGACGGGCGAGCCGCTCGTTGCCGGTTCGAGCTACGTCTACGAGCTCGAGCTTGGGATTAGACGCGCCGGCGTCGCCGATTCGGGCGCGGACTCGGACGCCGACGTGTATCAGGGCAGCGATTTGATATCGCTGCGCGCGCACGCGCTCGACGACGAGGGCAGTCTACGCACGGCGCAGCGGCTGCTCGGGCGGGTGCTGCGCGTGCACCTCGGCGAGCGCCCGCTGAAAAGCCGCCTCGTCTTGCAGGACATCGTGAGCCGCGGATTGCAGTGACTGTCATGGAACCGATTCATCTAGGCGTCAACGTCGATCACGTCGCGACACTGCGCCAGACGCGTCACACGCGCTATCCCGATCCGGTCACGGCGGCGCTGATTGCGGAGCAGTCGGGCGCGGACAGCATCACGGTTCACCTGCGCGAGGACCGCCGGCACATTCAGGCGCGCGACGTCGACGTGTTGCTGCGCGCGGTGCAGACACGCGTGAATCTCGAAATGGCGGTCACGGATTCGATGCTCGAGTTCGCCATCAAGCACCGGCCAGCCGACTGCTGCTTGGTGCCGGAGCGCCGCGAGGAGCTCACGACGGAAGGCGGGCTCGACGTCGCGGGGCAAAAGAACCGCATTGCCGACGCTTGCAGGGCGCTCGCTCAGCACGGCATCCGCGTCTCGTTGTTCATCGATCCCGATGCCGCGCAGATCGAAGCGAGCGCGGAAGTAGGCGCCCCCGTCGTCGAGTTGCACACGGGCGCGTATGCGGAAGCGTCGGGCGCCGCGGTCGCGCGCGAGCTCGCACGCGTCGAGGCGGGCGTCGGCCGCGCCCATTCGGCGGGGCTCGTCGTGCACGCGGGTCATGGCTTGAACTACCACAACGTTGCTCCGATCGCGGCGCTACGCCCGATCGTCGAGCTCAACATCGGTCACGCGATCGTCGCGCAAGCCTTGTTCGACGGTTTTGCGGGAGCCGTCGCGAAGATGAAGGCGCTCATGGTGGCGGCGCGCGCGTGATCTTCGGCATCGGCACCGACGTGTTGCAGGCGGAGCGCGTCGACAAGGCGTGGCAGCGGTTCGGCGACCATTTTGCGCGCCGCCTGCTGCTCGACGAGGAGCTCGCGTTGTTCGCGAAAGCGAAGCGCCCCGCGCGTTTTCTTGCGATGCGCTTTGCCGCGAAGGAGGCGATCGCGAAAGCGCTCGGGACGGGGTTCGCGAACGGCATCTGGGTGCGCGACGTCGGCATGGTGCCGAACAAGCTCGGGCAGCCGCAGGTAATCTATTCGGAGCGCGGCCGCGCGCTTTGCAAGAAGCTCGGTGTCGGCGAAGGGCATCTCACGCTGAGCGATGAGGCCGGGTTGATCGTGGCCGTTGCAGTGCTCCTGCGCGCGGAGAAGACATGAACGTGCTCGCGTTCGACATCGAAACCGTTCCCGACGTCGAGCTCGGCCGGCGTCTCTACGATTTGGACGGCCTCGACGACGCTGCCGTCGCGCAGGCGATGTTCGCCAAGCAGCGCGCCCTGAAGCAGAGCGACTTCCTGCCCGCGCCGCAGCAGCGCGTCGTCGCGATCTCCGTCGTGCTGCGTACGCGCGACGGTCTCAAGATCTTCAGCTTGGGCGACGAACGGTCGCCGGAGCGCGAGCTCGTGCAGCGATTTTTCGACGGCCTCGAGCGATTCACGCCCGTGCTCGTCTCGTGGAACGGCTCCGGCTTCGATCTGCCCGTGTTGAGCTATCGCGCGCTGCGGCACGGCGTCAACGCGCACCGCTATTGGGAAATGGGCGAGACCGATCGCGATTTCCGCTACAACAACTACCTGAGCCGCTATCACTGGCGGCACATCGACCTCATGGACGTGCTATCGGGTTACGGCGCGAGCGGCCGCGCGTCGCTCGATCTCGCGGCGCAGCTCGTCGGCTTGCCGGGCAAGCTCGGGATCGGCGGCGCGCAGGTCTGGCCGGCGTACCGCCGCGGCGAGCTTGCGGCGATCCGCGACTACTGCGAAACGGACGTTTTGAACACGTACCTGATCTACCTGCGCTTCCAGCTCGCCCGCGGCGAGCTCGACTCCGCGACCTATCAGAGCGAGATCGCCGTCGTCGAAGCGAAGCTCGCGGAGTCCGATCGGCCGCACCTCAAGCAATACCTCGAGCTCTGGCAGACGACGCGGCATGCGGGCTGAAGGCCCCGCAGTCGAAGCTGCGATCGTCGATCTCACGCATGACGGCGTGGGAGTCGCCGATCTCGACGGCCGGCGCGTGTTCGTGGCCGACGCGCTGCCGGGCGAGCGCGTCGAAATCGTTCTACGCAAGCGCCGGCGCAAGATCCAAGAAGCCGATCTGAAGCGCGTGCTCGAGCCGTCGCCGAATCGGGTGCAGCCCGAGTGCGAGTACTTCGGCCGCTGCGGCGGCTGTGCGCTGCAGCATCTCGAGCACTCTGCGCAAGTCGCTTTCAAGCAGCAGGTGGTTGCGGAGACGTTGAAGCGTATCGGGCGCGTCGAGCCGCGCGAGTGGCTGCCGCCGGTCGTCAGCGCTCCATGGCATTACCGCCGGCGCGCGCGGCTCGGTGTCAAGCACGTCGCCGCGAAGGGTGATCGCGTGCTCGTAGGGTTCCGCGAGCGCGCGGGACCGTACATCACGGACATGCGCGGCTGCCCCGTGCTCGTGCCGCCGATGGACGCGTTGCTCGGCGAGCTCGCGGATCTGATCGGCGGAACCGGTCTCAAATCGCGGCTTCCGCAGATAGAGGTCGCCGTCGCCGACCACGTCGTCGCGCTCGTGCTGCGCGTGCTCGACGACCCGACGGCCGCCGACGCCGAGGCTTTTCGCGCTTTCGGCGCTCGTCACGACATCGATCTTTACTGGCAGCGCGGTGGGCCGGGCACGCTCGTGCCGCTCGACCGCGCTCGGCCGCTGACGTTCGGGTTGCCAGAGTTCGGGCTCACGTACGAGTTCCTGCCGACGGACTTCGTGCAAGTGAACGCTGGCATCAACGCGGAGCTCGTCTCGACGGCCGTGCGCTTGGCTGCGGTGCAGCCAACGGAACGCGTGCTCGATCTATTTTGCGGGCTCGGCAACTTCAGCTTGCCGCTCGCGCAGCGCGCGGCTGCGCTGCTCGGCGTCGAAGGCGATGCCGGCCTCGTCGCGCGCGCGGTCGCAAACGCGGCGAAGAACGGAATCACGAATACGCGGTTCACGACGGCCGACTTGATGGCCACGGATTGGCCCTTCTACCGCGAGCCGTGGGATGTCGTATTGCTGGACCCGCCGCGAACGGGCGCCGAAGCGCCCGTCGCCGAGCTGCATGCAACGGGCGCGCGCCGCGTCGTCTACGTGTCGTGCCATCCCGCGACGCTGGCGCGCGACGCAGCGGTCCTCGTCGAGCGGCACGGCTTCGAGCTGAAGACTGCGCGCGTGTTCGACATGTTTCCGCACACGCACCACGTCGAAGCGCTGGCGCTGTTCGTGCGCGACTGAGCGCGCGTTCGCGGCTATCATCGCGCCATGCCGCGAGAGATCGAGCGCAAGTTCTTACTGAAGGGCGACGCGTGGCGCGCAGAGGTGCGCGAGAGCCAGCCGATGAGCCAGGGCTACCTCGCGAGCAGCGCACGCTCGTCCGTGCGCGTTCGCGTCGCGGGCGACAATGCGTGGCTCAACATCAAAGCGGGCGGTCTCGTCGCGTCGCGACAAGAGTACGAGTACAGCGTCCCCGTCGAGGAAGCGCGCGAGCTGCTCGCGCTGGCCGAAGGCCCGCTCGTCGAAAAGACTCGCCATCTCGTCGAGCACGGCGGCATGACGTGGGAGATCGACGAGTTTCACGGCGAGAATGCGGGCCTCATCGTCGCCGAGCTCGAGCTCGACTACGAAGACCAGCCGTTCGCCCGCCCGGCGTGGGTCGGGCAGGAGGTCACGCAGCTGCGCCGCTACTACAACGTCCGCCTCGTCGAGCATCCCTTTAGCGCATGGACCGACGCCGAACGGAACCCGTGAAGCTGCGCGTTTCGCTGGCCGCGCAGACGCTCGCGCTCACGCGCGGCACTACGCTCGTGAAGACATATCCGGTGTCGACGTCGAAACATGGCGCCGGTGAAGTGCACGGCAGCTTCAAGACGCCGCGCGGCCGCCACGTCGTGCGCGCCAAGATCGGTGCCGGTGCGCCGGTGGGCGCCGTGTTTCGCGGCCGCCGGCCGACCGGCGAGATCTACTCCACCGAGCTCGCACGCGCGAACCCCGACCGGGACTGGATTCTGACGCGCATCTTGTGGCTCTCGGGCACCGAAATCGGCAGAAACCGGCTCGGGCCAGTCGATACAATGCGCCGCTACATCTACATCCACGGCACGCCGGATACGGAGCCGCTCGGCGTGCCGGGCTCGATCGGCTGCGTTCGGATGGCGAACGCCGACATCGTCGAGCTGTTCGACGCCGTTCCCGTCGGGACGATCGTCGACATCGCGGACGGCTAGCGGGGAGTGTCGTGTCGCTCGGCCCTTTGATGATCGACCTGCGAGGCAAGACGCTCGCCGCCGACGAGCGCAGCTGGCTCGAGTCGCCGCTCGTGGGCGGCGTCATCCTGTTCACGCGTAACTTCGAGAGCGTCGAGCAGGTTCGGCAGCTCGTGGCCGAGATTCATGCGATTCGACAACCGCCGCTGCTCGTGACCGTCGACCAAGAGGGCGGGCGCGTGCAGCGGTTTCGCGAGCCGTATTTTCGGCTGCCCCCGCTGCGCGAGCTTGGGCGGCTCCACGACGAAGATCGCGAGCTCGCTTTGCGCACCGCGGGCGCGTTCGGCTGGCTCATGGCAGCCGAGCTTCGAGCCGTCGGCATCGACATGAGCTTCACGCCGTGCGTCGACCTCGACCGCGGACTTGCGAAGGTGATCGGCGACCGAGCGCTGCACGGCCGAGCGGAAGTCGTAGCGGCGCTCGCGCGCCGCTTCGCCGCAGGCGTCAGGAAGGGCGGTATGGCCGTCACCGCGAAGCATTTCCCGACGCACGCGGGCGCGCACAGCGATTCGCACGCCGAGTTCGCCGAGGATCGCCGCGCGCTCGCGGACCTCGACGACGACTTGAAGCCGTACCGCGACCTGATCGCGAACGGGCTCGAGGCCGTCATGGTCGCGCACGTGGCCTTTCCGGCCGTCGACTCGCAGCCCGCGAGCCTGTCGAGCTGGTGGATCGGCCGGTACTTGCGCGGCGAGCTGGGGTTCAAGGGTGCGGCGATTTCCGACGACTTGAGCATGGCCGGGGCATCGGTCGTCGGCTCCGTCGAAAAACGCGTGCAGCTCGCGCTCGAAGCCGGTTGTGACCTCGTGTTGCTGTGCAATGCGCCCGAAAAGGTTCCCGGCGTTCTCGACTCGTTGAAAGGCTACGTGAACCCGACCGCGCAGCTGCGGCTCACGCGGCTGCACGGCCGCGGCGAAACAGATTGGGAGAATCTGCATGGCTCGGCCGACTGGCACAAAGCCAGCGCGCTCGTCGCGGCGCTCCGCGCGCGCCCGACGCTCACGCTCGAAGGTTGAGCCGCACGCGTCGTCTGCGGAAGCGGAAGACGCGCTGCGCACGGCGCGGCGCTTGTACTCGGCGCGCGACGTAGCGCGCGCGTTCGATCGTATGGCCGGCGAGCTCGCGCCCAAAATCGAGCACGCGAATCCCGTCGTGCTCGCCGTCATGCACGGCGGCGCATTCGCCGCGCTCGAGCTCTGCAAGCGGTTCAAGTTCGCGCACGAGTTCGACTACGTGCACGTCACACGCTATCGCGGCGCGACGCGCGGCGGCTCGCTCGTCTGGCGCGTTCGCCCGAGTAGGGAGCTGAAAGGCCGGACCGTGCTCGTCGTCGACGACATCCTCGATCACGGCAAGACGCTGCGCGCGCTCGACGCTGAGCTGAAACGCATCGGCGTCCGCAAACGACTGAGCGCCGTGCTCGTCGTGAAGCGGCTCGCCGGCCGAGCGCGGCCGAGCGTCACGGTTTCCGGCCTCGTCGTCGACGACGTCTACGTGTTCGGCAGCGGCATGGATTACCGCGGCTACTGGCGCGAGGTCGGCGGCATCTACGCGGTCGCAGAGCGCGCATGACGATCGCGCTGATCTTGGGCAGCGGCTTCGAGCGGCTCGGTTTCGCAGTCGTCGCGCGCAGCCCGACGAAGACTCCTTACGGTGACCCGAGCAGCCCCATCCTGACTTTGGACGTGGGCGGCGCACGCGTGCCTTGCATCGTGCGGCACGGCGAAGAGCACGCGCTTGCACCGCACGAGATCAACTATCGCGCGAACATCTCCGCGCTCGCGCAACGAGGCGTGCGCGCGTGCGTCGGCGTCAACACGGTCGGCGCGATCGACGCGGGTCTCAAGCCCGGCGAGCTCGCGGTACCGGATCAGCTCATCGACTACACGCACGGGCGCGTGTCGACGTTCGGGGGCAACGGTGCGCCCGTGCGCCACGTCGACTTCACCGAGCCGTTCGCGCCCGAGCTGCGCGGCCGCATTGCAGACGCGGCCGCGTGTTGCGGCTACTCGGTTCGCGGGGGCACGTACGGCGTCACGCAGGGGCCGCGGCTCGAGACGGCGGCGGAAATCGATCGTCTCGCGCGCGACGGGTGCGCGATGGTCGGCATGACGGGGATGCCCGAGGCCGCCTTGGCCAAAGAGGCCGGCGTCGACTACGCGATTTGCGCCGTCGCCGTGAACTTCGCGGCCGGCCGCGCCCCGGACGCGGCGCCGATCTTGGCGCAGATCGAGACGTTCATGGATGCCGGATTGCGGAAGGCCGCGGCGGTGCTCGAGCGCCTGGTCGCGGACCGAGCGAAGGCAGTGTGATGTGCTTCATAGACGCTCGTCGTACGCGTCATCGAACATAATCGACATGGAAACCGGCAGGGACGCAAACGGCATCAGATCCCTGAACCGCCACACTTTGGAACAGATCGTTGCCGCTTGTCCGGCAGGGGTTCTCGTCGTCGAAGCGGGGCGGCCGGATCTGCCGATCGTCTACTCGAACACCGCCTACGAGCGCTTGACGGGGTACGCGCTTGCCGAGCTTGCGGGCAAACCGTGGGCGCCGCTCGCGCGCGCCGGCGAGGACGAGACACTCGGCGCGTTGAAGGCAGCCATCGGGCGCGGCGACGCGTGCCGTGCGTCGGTTGCGGACGTTCGCAAGGACGGCGCGTCGTTCACGAGCCAAGTCACCGTCACGCCGCTGCAAGGGCCGCGCGGCGACTTGCGCTATTTCTTGTTGAGCTTCGAGCCGGCTACGCCAAGCTCGCAACCTGTCGAGGAGCCGATCGGCGCCACCGATGCGATCGGCGAGATCTCGCTGCTGCAGCGCGAGCTCGGCAGCGCGCGGCAGAAGATCGCGACGCTCGATCGCGTCGACCAAGGCACGGGCCTCGCGCGCTTCTCGTATTTCCAAGAGATGCTGCGCCGCGATCTCGCGATGGCGCGGCGCGATCGGCGTTTCGTCACGCTGCTCGTGTTCGAGATCGTCGAGTTCGGTGTCTACCGCCAGACCTTCGGCGACAAAGCCGCAGACTCGTGTCAGCGGATGATCGGCGCGCAGATCATGCGTGCGATGCGCCGCGCAGGCGACCTCTGCGCGCGTTACGACGACGGAACGCTCGTTGCGGCCGTCATCGGGCAGCACGCGAGCGAGGTTCAGCCGCTGGCCGATCGAATTGCGGACAGCGTTGCGCAGCTCCGGCTGCACAATCCGCGCGGGAAGGCGAGCCGCTACATCGAAACGCGCGTGATGTTGATCGGCTGCCCGCCGGGGGCGCACGACGATCCGGAGCCCCTGATCGCGCGCGCTCTCACGGAGTCGCGCGGCGCCGAAGTGCCCGTTCGCGCGGCGCTATCCTGATCTGATTCTTCAGGCCGCCGGCCGGCGGCCGCCATCCTGCGTCGCCACGGGCGTCACGCGGATGAGCACTCCGAATGCCGGATGATCGAAGTAGTGCAGCTCGTTGCTGCGCGCGCTGCGCGTGGCGGTCAGCCGGTACTGCGGTGCGAACGAGATCTCACCGAGCTCGTCGTTTGCGGAAGCGGCCGGCCCGCCAGCCAATGGCGCCTGGTAGGTCAGGTCGAGCGTGATGTGCAGGAAGCGGCTCAAGTGCACACGCACCGTGCCGCGCGGGTTCAGCACGCCGAGCGTCTTCAGATCGAACGGCACGGCCTGCGCCTCGGGCAATCCCGGCTGAACCCAACCCGTGTGCAGCAACGGCGTGTACGCGGCAATCGCTTGCAGCTTGCGGTACTCGGTGCCGAGCTTGAGCTCCTCGGGCGCGAGCGGGCGAACCTGCAGCGCTTCGGCGCGCGCGGCCACCAGCGGATCTATGGGCGCTGGTGCCACGGGCTCGAACGGCTGCGGCGGCGCGCCGGCGGCCGGGGTGTCGAACGTCGTTGCGTCGAAGGCGGGCGCTTCGAGCAGCGTGGGGCTGTCGTCTTCGCCGAAACCGCGCGGCGCGACGTCGAAACGCTCTTCGGCGGGGTCGAAATCGCGGTGCGCGAACACGAGGATTTCGACCTCGTAACGCGGCGGCAACGACGGATCGGTTGCCGGAGCAGGAGGCGCTTGGGCAAGCGCGGCGGCTGCGCACGCGGCCAATGCGAGGGCGAGAATCCTTCTCATGGCGGGAGAGTATAGCCTGTTGCCGGCCCGTCAGGCCGCGGCAGCCGCCGCGTCCTCGGCGCCCAAGCGCTTCAACAGCTTGTCGAGCGCCGAGATGCGTTTTTCGGGGTTCTCGAGCGTCCACGAGAACTTGAGCTTGTACGGGCCGTCGAGGCGGTAACGCTTCGCGTCGCTTTCGATGAGCTTCAGGAGCCGCGTCGGGTCGACGCGCGACCGCTCCGCGAACTTCAGGCTGCCCCCTTCCGCGCCGGCTTGAATCTTGGCCAAGCCGAGCTGCTCCGCGAGCAGCTTCAGCGCCGTGATCGCGAACAGGGTTTTCAACGGCGGCGGCAGCAGCCCGAATCGGTCGATCAGCTCGATCTGCAGCGAATCGAGCTCCATGCTAGAGCGGCAGTTGGCTATTCGTTTGTAGTGCACGAGGCGCATGTGCACGTCGGGCATGTAATCCTCGGGGATCAGCGCCGCGAGCCCGATCTCGATCTCGGGGCCATGCGTGAACGGGTCGGCGAGATCCGGCTCCTGACCCGCGCGCAGCGCCGCGACCGCACGCCCCAAGAGCTCGTTGTACAGCGTGAAGCCGATCGCGTGAATCTGGCCGCTCTGGCCTTCGCCGAGCAGCTCGCCGGCGCCGCGGATCTCGAGATCGTGCGTCGCGAGCGTGAAGCCGGAGCCGAGCTCCTCGAGGGACTCGATCGCTTCGAGGCGCTTGATCGCATCCGGCGTCAGCGCGTTCCGCGGCGGCGCGAGCAAGTACGCGTAGGCTTGATGGTGCGATCGGCCGACACGGCCGCGCAGCTGATGCAGCTGCGCCAACCCGAGCCGATCCGCGCGATTGATGACGATGGTGTTGGCGGTCGGGATGTCGATGCCGCTCTCGATGATCGTCGTGCAGACGAGCACGTTGAACTCGCGATGGTAGAAGTCGAGCATCACGAGCTCGAGCTCGCGCTCCGACATTTGTCCGTGGCCGACGCGCACCTCGGCTTCGGGCAACAGCTTGCGCAGATCTTCGGCCACCGCTTCGATGTTCTCGACGCGGTTGTGGACGAAGTAGATTTGTCCGCCGCGGCGAATCTCGCGCAGCACGGCCTCGCGGATCTGCCGGTCGCTCCACTCGCCGACGAAGGTCTTCACGGGTAGCCGCTCGGCCGGCGGAGTGGCGATGATCGACAGATCGCGCAAGCCGCCGAGCGTCATGTTCAGCGTGCGCGGAATCGGCGTCGCGGTCAGCGTCAGCATGTCGACCTCGGCGCGCAAACGCTTCAACCGCTCCTTGTCTTTGACGCCGAAGCGATGTTCCTCGTCGACGATGACTAGACCTAAGCGTTTGAACTTGATATCGCCCTGCAGCAGCTTGTGCGTGCCGATCACGACGTCGACGGTGCCCGCCGCGAGGCCTTCGACCGCGGCCGCCGAGCCGCTCGCGCCGCGGAAGCGCGACAGGAGCTCGACGCGCACGGGCCAATCGGCGAATCGGTCGTTGAACGTGCGATGGTGCTGCTCGGCCAGCAACGTCGTCGGCACGAGCACGGCGACCTGAAACCCCGCTTGCACGGCGACGAATGCCGAGCGCAGCGCGACTTCGGTCTTGCCGAAGCCGACGTCGCCGCAGACGACGCGGTCCATCGGCTTCGTGCTCTCCAAGTCCTCGAGCACACGGTCGATCGCGGTTTGCTGGTCCTCCGTCTCCTCGAACGGGAACTGCAGCACGAACCGCTGGTACGCGGCTTGGTCGAGCTTGAGCTCCGTGCCTTGTCGCGCGGCGCGCTGCGCATAGAGGTTCAAGAGCTCGGCGGCCGTGTCGCGCGCCTGCTGCGCGGCTTTGCGCTTGGCTTTCTCCCACTGATCCGTGCCGAGCCGGTGCAGCGGCGCCTCTTCGGGCGACGCGCCGCTGTAGCGCGTGACCAAGTGCAGGCTCAGCACGGGCACGTACAGCTTGTCGCCGCCCGCGTACTCGAGCAGCAAGAACTCCGTCGGCATGCCCTCGACGTCGAGCGTCGTGAGGCCGCGATAGCGGCCCACTCCGTAGTCCTCGTGCACGACCGGCGCGCCGATTTGCAGATCGGTGAGCTCCCGAATGATGGCTTCGGGATCGCGCGCGCGGCGTTTGCGCTGGCGTTGCCGCGGGCGCTCCATCCCCAAGTCCGTCGCCGTGATCAACCGCAGGCGGCGCGGAGCGAAGCGAAAGCCGTCGTGAATCTCCGCGACCGTGATCCCGAGCGGCGCGTCGCCTGCGAGGAACTCTTGCCAGCTCGAATAGACGTGCGGCTCGTAGCCGCGCCCGCGCAAGAGCTCGAGCAGCATCTCGCGATGGCCCGGCGACGACGTCGCGAGCAGCGTGCGCTCGCCGGTTTCTGCGCCGAGCCAGCGCTCGATGCGGTTGTCGCTGGCCGCGATGCCGGCCGCGAGCGTGTGCGTGATGCCGGCGTTCTCGTCCGCGCTAGGCGAGGCATGCGGTGTCAGCTTCAGTGTCGGCCGCGCATCGATGTGCGCGCGCAGCTCCGTGGGCGTCCAAAACGCCTGCGCAGGTTGCAAGATCGGCCGCTCGATGTCGCCGTGGAGTTGCTCGTAACGTTCGCCGATCAGATCCCACGACCGGTCGATCGCGTCGAGCGCGCCGTCGGCGACGACGAGCAGCGTGTCGGCGCGCAGATAATCGAACAGCGACGCGGTCGCCTTGAAAAACAGCGGCAGGTAGTACTCGATGCCGGCCGGCAGCTGCGCGTCCGAGATCGTGCGGTAGACGGGGCAGCGCCCCGGCTCGACCGGGAAGCGCTCGCGAAACCGCTCGCGAAAGAACTTGATCGCGGCCTCGTCGAACGGAAACTCGCGTGCCGGCAGAATCTCGATCTTGTCGACTTTGCCGGCCGAACGCTGCGTCTCTGCGTCGAACGTGCGCAGCGTTTCGATCTCGTCGTCGAACAAGTCGACGCGGACCGGCCCCAGGCTGCCCGTCGGGAAGATGTCGAAGACGGCGCCGCGCACGGCGAACTCGCCGGGCTCCGCGACCTGCTCGACGCGCAGATAGCCGTGCTCGCTCAAACGTTTCGTCATCTCGGTCGGGTCGAATCGGTCGCCTTTCGCGAGATGCAGCGAGCGGGAGACGATGAACTCGGGCGGCGGCAGGCGTTCGAGCAACGCGCCGGCTTCGAGGATCAGCGTCTCGGGCTCGCCGCGCGCGAGCCTGTTCAGCGCGAGCAGCCGGTCGGCGAGCAAGTCCTGCGGCGGCGAGATCGGCTCGTACGGCAGCGTCTCGTAGTCGGGGAAACGCCTCAAAGGGCGCCGGCCGAAGAACGCCACCTCGCGCTCGAGCCGGTCTGCCTCCGCTGCCGAGGAGGTGATGATGCAGACGGACCCCGAATGGCGAGCGGCCGCCTCGGCCGCGGCGAGGCTCACGGCGCCGCCGTGCAGCTCGGCCCAGGTGCGGCGCGGCGTCGCGGCGCCCGGCAACTCGAGCGCCCGTAGCAATAGGTCAAATTCCATCGGCTTTTACGAATGAGGCGGGGAACGCCGCGAATTATCCCATAGCGTCGCTTGGAGAAGCGGCGTGCGCTGTGCTTCAATGGCGCCCCATGATCGCGCCGCGCCACTACCGGTTCTGGTTTTATGGTTATCCGAAGCCACAGGCGGAGGACGGGTCGCGATCGTTGTAACGAACTGAAAGCGAAGAACACCCGAAAGCCGCCAGCGAACCTGGCGGCTTTTTTTGTGCCGTCGGGATCTAGCGAGCGGCCGACGGGCAACGGAGAAAGTACATGCCGCCCTACACCGATGACTTACGTATTCGCAGCTTCGCGCCGCTGTCGACGCCGGCCGAGATCGCGCGCGAGCTGCCGTGCACGGAGCCGATGTCCGACAACGTCGCGAATGCGCGCCGCGCGCTGCACCGGATTCTGCACGGAGAGGACGACCGCCTCGCCGTCGTGATCGGGCCTTGCTCGATTCACGATCCGAAAGCCGCCCTCGAGTACGCGCACCTGCTCCGGCCGCTGCGCGACACGCACGGGGACGCGCTCGAGATCGTCATGCGCGTGTACTTCGAGAAGCCGCGCACGACGGTCGGTTGGAAGGGGCTCATCAACGACCCGGACTTGGACGGCAGCTTCAACATCAACAAGGGCCTTAGGCTCGGCCGGCGCCTGCTCTGCGACATCAACGCGCTCGGTCTGCCCGCCGGCGTCGAGTACTTGGACACGATCTCGCCGCAGTACATCTCGGACCTCGTCGCCTGGGGCGCGATCGGCGCGCGCACGACGGAGAGCCAGGTTCACCGCGAGCTCGCGTCCGGGCTTTCCTGCCCGGTCGGCTTCAAGAACGGCACGGACGGGAACGTCAAGATTGCTGTGGACGCCGTCGGGGCTGCCTCTCATCCGCATCATTTTCTGGCCGTGACCAAGGACGGTCAGGCGACGGTTGCAGCGACGGCCGGCAACCCGGATGGGCACGTGATTCTGCGCGGCGGCAAGGCGCCGAACTACAGCGCGGACGACGTGGGCGCCGCATGCCAGCTGCTGACGCAAGCGGGTTTGCCCGCGCGGCTCATGGTCGATGCGAGCCACGCGAACAGCTTGAAACGGCACGAGAATCAGCCCCGAGTGGTCGAGGACCTTGCCCAGCAGATCGAGGGCGGCGAGCGCCGCATCGTCGGCGTGATGGTCGAGAGCCACCTCGTCGGCGGGCGCCAGGACCTGGTTCCGGGCAGGCCGCTCGTCTACGGGCAAAGCATCACGGACGCCTGTATCGATTGGCCGACGTCCGTCGGCGTTCTCGCCCGTCTCGCGGCCGCCGTCCGTGCACGGCGCCGCGGAGCCGCGGCGGCTTAACAGCGACGCCGGTCCACCGGTAGAATCGCCTCGACCGGTGGGCCGCGTGGGCGGCCCGAAGAACCGCTACCTGGGAGCTCGTTATGCGTACGCGCTGGTCATTGATCGCAACCGCTGCCGCCTTGACGGCGCTCGCGGGCGTAGCCGCCGCCCATCATTCGTTCACGGCAACCTATTTCGAAGACCGGACGGAGCAGATCGAAGGCAAGCTGCTCCAGTTCCAGTTCCGCAACCCGCATTCGTTCGTGCACGTCGAGGCGCCCGACGAGAAGGGCGAGATGCATCGCTGGGCCGTCGAGTGGGGCGGCGCCGGCCAGCTCTCCGGTCAGGGCGTCACGAACCAAACGCTGCGCGTCGGCGACGTCGTGGCGATCACGGGCAACCCGGGCCGAGACCCGGCAGACCACCGCCTGCGCATGCAGTACCTGCGCCGTCCGGCGGACGGCTTCGAGTGGGGAAGGAATCCCGGCGAGACCTTCAACTAGGTCTCTACCAAGTGCGAGCTCTCCTCATCAGCGTCTCGCTGTGCCTGATCGTGGCGGCAGCCCCGGCGCGCGCGCAGCTCTCGATCGTCGGCGAATGGGCGGGCCGTTACCACGAGGATCAGGGCGACCGCGTGCCCGGCGACGTGCAGGGCGACTTCACGGGCGTGCCGATGAACGACGCCGCGCGCAAGTACGCCGAGGCGTTCGACGTCACGCGCGTTGCGGTGCTCGAGCATCAGTGCCAGCCGTACAACGTCGCGCACATCTACCGCGGCCCTAACCAGTTCAGGATCTGGGAAGAGAAAGACCCGGGCACGCAGGAAATCGTCGCGTACAAGATCTACAACGGCACATATCAGCAGTACCGCACGATCTGGATGGACGGCCGCGCGCATCCGCCCGCGTACGTGCCGCACACGCACATGGGCTTCTCGACGGGCCAGTGGCACGGCGACATCCTCACGGTCGAAACGACGCACATCAAGAAAGAGTTCTACCGGCGCAGCGGCGCTCCGAGCAGTGACCTGACGACGGTCGTCGAGCACTGGATTCGCCACGGCAACATCTTGTCGCACGTCTACATCATCACGGACCCCGTGTACCTGACGGAGCCGTACGTCACGAGCGAAGAGTTCGTGCTCATGGAGCGCGGTAATCAGAACTGGCTCTACAACTGCGAGTACGTCATGGAAGTGCCGATGGACGCGCACGACGTGCCGTTCTATCTGCCCAGCAAGAATCCGTTCATCGAGGACTACTCGAAGCTTTACGGCGTGCCGTTCGAGTCGGTGTTCGGCGGCGCCCCGACGACGTATCCCGAATACATGCGCACCGTCGAACGGCTGATGAACCGATGAGCGTGCGACGGGGGCTAGGACAACTCACGATCGTCGCGGCCGCGCTCGCGGCGTCTACGACGGCCGCGCTCGCGCAAGCGCCGATCGAGTCGTACCACGTTCAAGGTAACGTCCACCTTCTGACGGGGGCCGGCGCGAACGTGGCCGTGCAAGTCGGTGACGAGGGTGTGCTCGTCGTCGACACGGGCGCGAGGGTATCGCGCGAGGCGCTGCTCGCCGCCGTCAAGAAGTTGTCGGACCGCCCCATTCGCTGGATCGTCAACACGAGCGCGGACTTGGACCACACGGGCGGCAACGAGACGATCTCGCAGGCCGGCTTGACCGTGAACGGCAATCCGGCCGCCATTGTTTCGCACGAGAATGTGCTCGCGCGCATGACGGCTGCCGACCGGCCCGTCACGGAGATGCCGCTGAACACGTTCTTCGAGTCGGGCCGCGATTTCTATTTCAACGGCGAAGCGATTTTTCTGCGGCACGCGCCGGGGCATTCCGACGGCGACATCTTCGTCTACTTCCGCGGTTCCGACGTCATCGTCTCCGGCGATTTGTTCGTGACGGCCGCGCAATATCCCGTCATCGACGTCGCGGCCGGCGGCAGTGTCGACGGCTTGCTCAAAGGCGTCGACGAGATGCTCGACATCGCCGTGCCGGCGTATCTGCAAGAGGGCGGCACGTACGTGATCCCGGGTCACGGCCGCGTCGGCGACGAGGCCGACCTGCTGACGTTCCACGACATGCTGTTCATCGTGCGCGCGCGCGTCGCGGACTTGATCGCGCAGGGCAAGACGCTCGCGCAGGTGCAGGAGGCCAAGCCTGCGCTCGACTACGACATGCGCTACGGCAATGTGGGCGGCGAATGGACGTCGGCCGATTTCGTCGAAGCGATCTACACCGATCTCAAAGCGAGAGGCGGCCGATGAAACGGGCTCTCCACGTCGGCGCTGCTTTGCTCGTTGCCGTCGGCGCGGCTCATCTCGCGGCCGCGCAACCTCGCTCCGGCGCGGCGCCGCAGAATCCGCGCACGTCCGCGCCCGTCGACCTCACGGGTTACTGGGTCGCCGTCGTGACCGAGGACTGGCGCCACCGCATGGCGACGGCGCGCAAGGGCGACTTCGAGAGCGTGCCGCTGAACGCCGAAGGGCGCCGCGTCGGCAACGCATGGGACCTCGACGCGGACAACGCAGCGGGGATGCAGTGCAAAGCCTTCGGCGTCGGCGGCCTCATGCGCCAGCCCGGGCGCTTGCACATCACGTGGGCCGACGACGACACGCTGAAGGTCGAGTTCGACGCCGGCACGCAGACGCGCTTGCTCGAGCTCGGCTCTGCGACGCCGCCGGGCGGCGAGCCGACCTGGCAAGGATTCTCGCGCGCTGAGTGGCAACGTCCGCCGGGCGGCAATCAGGGGCCCGTGCGAGCGCAGATCGGCAACAGCGCGGGGCCGATCGCGCCGGGCGGCGGCGGCCGCGGTCAACGTGGCGGTCCTGCGCCGTCGGCGGCTTTGACCGAGGGCGGCGCGCTGAAGGTTTCGACGACGGGGTTCCGCGCCGGGTATCTGCGCAAGAACGGCGTGCCGTACAGCGAAGCCGCCAACGTCACGGAATACTTTCATCGCTTGCCTGAGAGCGCCAACGGCGACGTTTGGCTGCACGTGCTGACGATCGTCGAGGACCCGCGCTACTTGAACGATGCGTTCTTGACGAGCACGCACTTCAAGCGCGAGCCGAACGGCAGCAAGTGGAATCCCACGGAATGCCGGACGGCGCCGCCTCCGGCGCCGGCACAGTAGACCTGCGTCACACCGCCGCGGCGTTTCTGTGACCAGCGTCGCCGCTCGCAACGCGAGCGGCTCCTAGACTTGAGCCTTCTCCCCGGGCGGACGCTCGCATGCGCAACTTTCTCCTGACCGTCGCAGTCGTCGCCGTCGGCGGCTTTTTCGGCGCTAAGTTCTACGTGCAATACAAAGCCGGGCAGGACTTGGATGCGCTGCTCGATCAGGCGCGGCCGTTCGTCGACATCCGCTACGAGCAAGTCGTCGCGACGATCGACGGCCAGCTGCGCGCCGAGAACGTCACGATCAAGATGCCGCAGTTCGACGACGAGCTGACGATCGACTCGGTCGGCGTGCTGACGCCGGGCTTCCTGTTCTTGCTCGGCTTCGACCGCAACAAGCTCGAGTTTCCGGAGTATCTCGGCGTCGAGCTCACGGGGCTGCGCGCGAGCGCGGACGCCGATTTCATGCGCAAGTTCGACGAGCTGCACGAGCAGCAGATCGCAACCGTCGAGCTGACGGCGGCGGATCGGTGCGCGAGCACGTACGGTTTGACGTCGGCCATGCTGAAGCGGCTCGGCTACGACGAAGTGGCCGTCGATTTCAAAGTGGCCTTCCGGCGCGCGGCGGGCGACCTCGTCCTCGAGATAAGCGCCGCCATCGAAGACATGTACGACGTCGACGTCGAAGTCACGCTCGGAGGCGTTTCGGACCCGGCAGCGATGACGCGCGGCGCGCGGCCGATGCTCGTCGCGGGACGTCTCGACTACGTCGACCGGTCCTTGAACGAGCGCATCATCAAGCACTGCGCCGACCAGCAGGTCACGCGCGACGACGTC